>WUUC01025697.1_pt1 | contig 10127 bp, 17 predicted proteins | sample 6278441 | NCBI WGS metagenome assembly WUUC01 (sample SAMN13675441, study PRJNA597444) | soil metagenome | isolation source: soil | place: USA: Washington | collected 2017-10 | reverse complement strand
CCCTGACGAATTCGTGGCTCATGTCGGTGCTCACTTCGCATTTCCTCTCGGGTCGCAATTCGTGACCTTGTATTCGTGGTCAAGCCCATCCCGCAGCAACCAATTGGCCGCTTTGTTCCACGACACGCCGGACTTTGCCGCGTACGCGGCAATTTCGGCGTGCATGGATTCGGGTACGCGGATCTCCACCCGCTTGGGGGTCAACGGCCCGGCCGTGGCCGGTGCTGGTGTCGTCATGAGCGCGACCCTACGCGACCACTGGTACCAGTACCAGTAGACACGCCGCCAACTTGCGGATTCGGGCGGTTGCGGAGCCTGCGCAAGTGCCCTGACCAGGCAAGGTAGGGGGCCAAGCCGCGGGCACCTGGTGCAAGCCGCGGGACGCAAAACGGCCCCCCTGGCGGGTCGAGCCAGGGGGGCCGTCTTCACCACGGGCGTCCCGCGTGGTGAGCCATCGAAACCGTTGGTGCACAACAGGTCTGGAGCGCGATCGGACCTGGTGTGCGGAGAGGTGGGGACCGACGGAGTGACGTGCTGCGCTGAGGTTATCCCTCGTGCGGGGGAATCGTGGCGGAGGCGGGCGTTGCCGTGTCGTTACCACCGTCCACTTCGGCCAGGATCTCGGCCGCCACGGCGGGCTCATGGCGGGCCAGGGCGACGTCTGCGATCTTCTGCAACCTGGTGTTCGTGCCGTTGGTCTGTGTGACCACCTGGTCCACGGCCTGGCGGGTCGTCTCGCTCTTGACCAGGGACGCGATCACGCCGATGGCCGTGCCGGCGGACGCCAGGATTTGGAAGAACGCCGGTGTCAGCATTCCCCGCAGCGACAGCAGTCCCCCGACCGCGACGCACACACAAATGATCACCGTGATGCACACGGCCACGGTCGTCTTCACGAGTCGTCCCTCCCGAACCACCAGCCGGCCATGCCGCTGCGGCCGGGTCCCTTCTTCTTCGTCTTGCCGCCCTCCGGGGCCGCCTGGCCGTCGTCCTCCGGGGCCGGTGCAGGCTCCGGGGCCCTGCGCTCCGGGGCGGGCGCGGACGTGTCCTCCGGGGCGGCCGGGGGCGTGAGCGCGGCCAGCTGCGCGGCGACGTCGTCCCGCAGCTGCGCCACGGCGGCTTGTGCGTCCCACGCCGTGTCGGTCGCGACTGCGGCGTCCTGGCGGGCGGCTGCGGCCTGGTCGCCTGCGTCCGTCGCCACGGCCACGGCAGCGCCGGCGTCCTGGCGGGCGGCGTCGGCCGTCTCTTCGGCAGTCGTGGCGCGCTCCGCAGCCACACCAGCCGCGAATGCGGTCCCTGCGTCCGGCGCGGCGGACGGCGTTCCATCTTCACTCACGATTCCTCCTACAAAAGACCGGGCACGCTGAACCGAATTGAATCGAGCACGGGAAACACGCTCAGTGCATCGTAAATCTCCAGTGCCCCGTTCGCGCGGTACAGCAACCGTCCGACACCTGCGGCACTGTCGTACATCATCGGCGCATAGCCGTTCTGAACCGGTCGGTAGCCGACCGGGAGCGTGGTCAACACCGTTCCGGGAGCGATCGGCCCCGGAGCCTGCGCAATCCCTTTGAGCTGAACGAATCCATCCGGCATCAGCCGGTAGGAACACGGCTGCGTGGCGGTCCATCCACCGGGGAGCGTGACGGGCTTCCACACCTCCGGATCGACCGTGTTCCCCGCAGCGTCCCAACGACCCGCGTAGACGAACCCCTGCTTGATGTGCTGCCCGACGTTGTTTACGTCGGAGTCGAACCAGTACCAGGTTTTGCCGGTTCGGGTTCCGTCTGCGGACGTGGACTCCAGAAGAATTTCCGCAACGCCATCGTTGGTGCCGCCACCGTTCCGCGTTCCGGGCGCACGAACCATGAGCGAAGCACGCGAAAAGGTGTTCACGATGCCAGGGTTTCCCGCAGCGATCAGGCCATTCACTAGAAACGGGTCGTTGCCGCTGCGGGCGGCGAACTCCAACGATCCCGCACCATTCAGAATGGCGATGATCGACGTCAGGGTACTGGAGTAGGAGGCAATCCCCTGCTGTACCTCATTGCCCGCCTGGTCCACGCCGGTTTCCGGCGCGATCGACGCAATCAGCCGGTTGACGCTGTTGTACACCAGGATCGTCCCGTTAATCCCGTTGATAACGATGCGCTGCCCGATGGTCTGCCCGAAAGGCAGTACCAGCGTGCGCAGTGCCGCAATGAACGATTTCACGTCACACCCCGTCGTCGTACGTGATCCACGCCTTTACCAGGTCCCCCGGATCGGCTCCGGTCCATTCGATCGTCATGACGTCGCCCGGATTCAGGACCACGGCCGGTGCCCCGTCCGCCACGTCACCGGTCGCGATCATGTATGTGATCAGGTTCCCGTTCCGGCGGAGGTAGGTCACGGCCCCAAGAGGTGCGTCCGCGTATTCCGTGGAGACCTGGTCCACGGACCACGGGTGAATGCCGTTGGGGCTCACGCGAATGGACGCGGTGCCGTTCGCGGCAACGGTGGCGCTGTAACCAACGCCCGGATTGCGCGTCATGACTAACCGGTCCACTGGTCGTTGATCACGGACAGAATGGTCGTGCCGGTCGCGGCCTGCGCGTACCAAATGTCCTGCGACTTAATCTCCAGTGGCACGTTCGCGGGCCACTTCGCAGCGGCTCCGCTGGACACCATGGACAGATCGGAGCCGACGAAGAATGCGGCTTCCGCGATCACCAGCGCGCGGGAGCGCTTCATGTCCTGGTTCAGGATCTTCACGGCCTGCGTGGTCAGGTTGATATTGCGCGACGGTCCGGCGACGGTCGGGAGTTCCTGAACCTGGACCGGATCGGCGACGCGCACGGGAACGGCGGGCAGCGTGAAGTTCTGCTGTTCCAGCGTTTCCACCGGAAGGTCACCGTCTGCCACGTCCGCAATGAAATCCGCGGAACGGTCGGAATTGATATCCACGGCTACACCGCTCCCTTGGTAACTGCCTTGGCCGCGACTTTCGCGGCCGGTCCCGCCACGGCGTCCACTGCGGGTTTGATCACCACAGTGATTGCCGCGATTATCAGACCGGCACCTACGCCGATCTGTGCGACGCGAATCCAGTTTTCGGACTTGGACATCCACACGCCTGCCTTTTGGAATCCGTCGGCAATGTTTTTGACGGCGTTCCCGACTTCCACCAACGCTTCCGGCGCGGTTACCACGGTCTTGAGAGAACCTTCCGGGGACGTGGCATTCTGCGTGCCTTCCCCGGTGAACGTTCCCAGGGCGAGATACAGCCGGTAAGCGCCGGATTGGTACACGCTCCACGCTTCCCACCCGGTCCCGCCGAAAAGGCGCTGACGTTCACGCCAGACGGCGTAGGCCATGTTCGCGTTCGTGACGGTCCACCACTGCGGCCACTGCGCGAACTTGTCCTTATGAGCACCGTTGTTGATCTGCCAGACGCCGTAGTCCTGTGTGCCGTTCAGGTTGAGTCCTCCGATCGCATCGATGCGACCGGAGGACTCCGCCAGTGCCACGGCAATAGCTGTGGGAATCTCGGACTCGGGAAACCCGCCCTGCCGCGCCCACAGCCCGATCTGATTCGGGGTGAGTTTCTGACCCGCAAACTCGGCAGGAACGGGAAGTGGCATTAGACGCCGACCCCCCCGAATTCGTAGTAGTCGATCGGCGTGTCGTCAACGTCGTACGCTCCGGTCGAAACCCCCTGTGCCGCAAGGGATTCCGAGGATGCGGCGCGCTGCGTCTCGGGGTTCACCGCGTTGCTGTGGCGGGTCCAGAAGTCCATGGCGACGACGGCCGCGCCCCCGATGATGAAGATGTTCGGGTCCTTTGCCACGATGCTGACGAACGCGACGATTGCGGCGCTGGTCCACGTCGCGGTCATGCGGGAAGCTTCGATCGTCGCATCGTTGGGCGGGGCCGATCGCAGGTCCGCAATGGTGGGGGTCGCGTTGTTGTGCACCGCGTAGACCATCGTTCCGACGGCCAGTGCCACGGGAAGCGACACCTCAGGCTTAAGCATTGGAATTCCTCCTAAGAGCTAGTGGTGCCGGTTACGGTGGCTTCCGGGCCGTTCTCATTCCCACGTTCCGCGTACACCGCGAATTCGTAGGTCTTTCCTGGCCAGAGTCCGGAGGACGTGTAGAAATTCGTGATGGGTGTGTCGAAATTGGCGTTCCACCCACCCTCTTTACCCTGCAATTCGACCTGATAACGGGCCGCGCCTTCCACCTTGTCCCATGCCAGGGACACGGTGGTCCGCGTGACGCCCGTTACCCGCAGGTTCGTGACGGCTCCCAGGGGGCCGCCGGAATCCACGGGCTTGGCGATGATGGCCCAGGGGCCACCCTGCGGGGGCGGACCGAACTGGCCGACCGCAGCCACCACGGCGTCCATTTCGGCCGGGGTGAGCCCCTTCCGCTGAAAGAACACGCCGATAGCGGACGCGACCGTCTTGGGGTCGTACCCGATGTTTCCCAGGTGGGTGGTCGCCTTTTGCGCCCACTCGGAATTCGTCGTGATGGTGTCCCCGGTGAGATCCTTTTCCAGGTTGTCACTGGAACCCGGGTTGACGTAGTCACCCGCAGGAATCAGGGGGGCCGTGTCGTACACGATTTCGGAATCCCCGCCCGAACTGCCCCGACGCTTCCAATACGCGAAGATCACGAATCCGGCGACCAGCGCGCCACCCATAAGGACGTAGTCCTTTTTGACCGGGCCCATTCCCGGAAGCGTCACGGTCTCCACTACATCACCCACTCGGAACCGATTGGGTCCGAGTAGTCCGCAGCGCCGTCCGTGGTGATTCCCTCGGACAAGCCGGTCGGGTCGCGCCGTACCTCGGGACGCTGCCACACCCGCGTGAGCGGACGCGCCAGGGAACCGAACGGGGACGAATACGGCGTGAACTTCTCACGACTGGGCGGCGGAACGTTCGACGGCTGGTACGCGGTGTTCAGCGTGACGACCCGCTGATCATGGCGACGCTCACCCTCATAGAACTTCCGGTCGAACCGCCACAATTCCGTCTGCCCGGGACGGAATCCTTCCGGGTTGTTCTCGGCCAGGCCGTTCAAACCGCGCTGCAAAGCCACGGTGTTGACTGCGGTCGATCCCACGTCCAACCCACCGACAATGGTGTGCACCTGGTGTTCGCCTGCGAAGTCGAAAGGGCCGGGGTAGAAATTCGACTTGCGGGACGCGCCGTAGTTCGTGCCGTGCGCGCGTTCGGAGTCGGCCTGCATTTCCTGATCGTCAAGGCGCGTCGGGTGGCCTACGCCGTCACCGTCGTGATTGTCCGGGGTGGTGTCCAGCGTGACGCCGGGAAGCTGGACGAAAACTTCCATGCCGGTGAATTCCTGCCCGTAACCGGCGTCCGGAAGCGGCGGCGCATCGTAGGTGAAAGCGTTGGGGTCCGGGGTGTCCAGCGCGGCGTGCGCAGGGTCCGGCTGATAGATGGCGCGGCCGGGCTCGATGTATGCCCGGTTCTTCCACCCGCCGCTGTAGGCCATGACTCACCTCCTTTCTAGACGGTCTTGCCGGTACCCATGGCCGTTGCCAGGGAGCCACGGAACAGGTCCGTGATTGCCCCGATCACCGGAACGGTCTGCCGACCGGGGAGCAGTAGCGCCGTGGCCATACCGATTCCGATAAAGCCCATTGCGATCTTCTGTGCGAGCTGCATTTCCAACCCTCCTTACGGTGCCTTCCACCACTGCGCGAACGATTCGGCCGGGGCCGGAATGCTGGGGTCCAGACGAGCGAACAAGACGCTCACCAGGGCCAGCCACGACAGCCCTACCGCGAACTGGCCGGTTGCCTTTTCGGCCAGGCTGAACATTCCTGCGGCAATCCCCGTGGCAACGATGACTTTCCAGTTCAGCGGCTTGCTGTGGATGATGGACTGGTTTGTCACGGTGATGGCACCGATAGCGAGGATGGGACCGGTAGAGCGCATCACAGCCTCACTTCGGATTGACGCGTCGGATTTGCGGGGCAGGGGTGTTCCAAATGGTTCCGCGCTTGACGACTTCCCCCGGCTGCGGCGCGTGGATCATTTCGTTCTGTCCGGTCGCAATCCCGATGTGACCGAACCAGCACACGAGGTCCCCCGCGCGGCACTGGTCGCGCGGGACGGTCTTGGCCCCGTTCCACGCGAGGAACTGCGTGGTGACCGTGTGGCTCTGACTCGGCAGGTTGGTGTAGCCCAGGTCTTTCACCAGGACCCACGTCACCAGCCCGGAGCAGTCGAACCCGGCCGGGGTCGCGCCTCCCCACACGTAGGGGATTCCGAGGTACTTCGCTGCGGCTGCGGCGATCCCTGCGTCACCAGCTCCGCCCCCGCCACCGGAGCCCCCGCCCCCGCCGAACAGCCCCGCCCCGGAGCCGTCCGCGTCAGCGAACCCCCCGGCTTTCGACGGCTGCAACGTGTCGGGGGTGGGGGTCTTTTCCGGCGACCGTCCTTCTGGGACTTCTCCCTTTAGGATCTTCCGCAATCCTTCTAGGACAGGGACATTGCGCACACCGACGAAGAGCAGGAAGCCGCCGGCCGTGGCCATGAACACGGCCAGGCCCGAAATTCCCTTGCCCTTAGCGTCGGCCACGGGTCAGCCCCGCCGTGCCGCAACCATGGCCATCACCTTCGGCACGAGGAACGCGCCGATTGCGAGCCACACAACCGCCTTCAGGTCGGGCTTGAGGATCGGAGGCATGTCTTATCTCCCAACGGTTTTGAGGGGCGCCGAGCGGCTGCTAGACGCCGGTGAGGCTGTGGCACGCGACGACGGCGAATACGCCGGACTTCGTCGCGTAGTGCGTCGGCAGGGCCCCGTAGATGTCCACGCGTTCGCCGTTGGCCAGGACCAGGACGTGGGTGGGGTCGGGCTCCGGCTCGCCCTGGCCGTCGTCGTCGTCGCCGAGCGCGGCCAGCGCGGCGCGGAGCTCCGCGCGTCGCCGCTTGGGGTCGGGCGCGGTCGGCTTGGGGTCTGCGGCCGGGGGCGTCGCCTGCGGGTCGTCGGGGGCCTGGCCCTCATTGCCGGTGTCCGAAGTGGACTTCGGCGGTGCGGGCTTGGGGGTGTTCGTGGCCATGGCGGTTTCCTCTCGCGATTAGGCCGGATGGGTGCTCCGCGGTGAAGCCGCGGAGCACCCAAATGGGCTAGCGGCCGGTGAGCGACATCGGGTCGCCGTTCGCGGGCACGACCTTGTTGACCAGCACGTACAGGGTGTGAGTGCCCGAACCGCCGATCGAGCCGTTGAGGGCCAGGTTCGTGGCGCTGGACGCCGGGAGGTAGCCGAGCCGCGATTCGTTGCCGGGCTTGGCCGAGAAGTCGAACGCGTACGACTCCGGGTACACGCCCAGGTCGCGCCCGCCGGCCGCTTCCGCCGCAGCGGTGTAGCCGTACATCTCGCCGATCATGTGCCGCCAGATCGACCGCAGGCGCGCGATCGGCTGCGACGTCTCGTACTGCATGTTGAACGGGTCCGGGAAGTCGGCGTCGCCCTGCGTTCGCGAACCGGCGTTGTCCACCAGGACGAACAGGAGGTTGCGAATGAGGGAGTCGAGTCCCTGCAACCGGATGTTGAACGATCCGGAGTTCACCGTGTAGCTCTGCTTGGACCAGAACTGCGTGGTGCCGTTCGCCGGCGGCGTCTGCGCCACCGGGCGACCGCGCATGTCGGTCGCGTTGGGGTCCATCCATCCCCACTGCTGAATCCTGGTCCGCACGGAACCCGGAGTCGTGGGCGGCGTGCCGTAGATGGACGCGTTCGCGGAAAGGCGAATCGTCACATCGAACGTGGAAGACGCGCTCTTGTTCGTGAGAGCGCCCAGCGCGTCCCGCCGCGCGATCTGAACGGGCAGCGGGAGAATGAACGTGAAACTGCCGCCGGTCGCGCCTGCGCCTGCGGTCGCGCTGTACTGCGTGGACTGGCGCGGGTCGTCGATGAACGAATACCCGCCGTACTTCACGCACAGCATGAGGTCGTGCCCGGTCATCGGCCCGAGAATGGGCTTGTTGTTGGTGTCGTTAAAGATCACCGTGTCGAGAGCGATGAACGGGCCGTTGGCGGCGAATGTGACGGTAGCCGCGTTACCGGCCGTGACACATTCGACCAGGATGTACATGCCCCCGAGGAAACCGTTCGGGTCGCATTCGTACACCGGGAGATCCTGCGTGGACGCGGTGAGCGTCTTCGTCTGGTCGTACGTGGACTTGTCGACGCGTCGCGTCCCGGCAACAAAATTGCGCGGCTGAACGGTCTTCTGCTGCGCGTTGCCGGGACGCGAACCAGCGCCGCCCTGACGAGTCGCGGGTGCTGCGGTGGTAGGAGCGGTCATCAGAGCGCCACCCTTTCGTATCGGCCGGACCTGGTAACCGGCCGCAACGATAGGTGTTATTTATCTATAATCGCGATTCTTCCCCCGTCCCTTTGGACATAAAGCCACTGATATTTTTCGCAGCGGTCCAGGTTGAAATCCAATTCATCGGGGTCGATTCCCCCGATTTCCCTGTACCGCTCACGCGACCGCTTGTCGGGGTCGCGGGCCAGGAAGATGTGCGACGCCTGGCCGTAGCACTCCACGGGCGCGTCCACGGGCCGTTGAACGGACCCCCACTGTCCGCAGCCCTGCGACCGACCATTCCAGTAGACGTGCCGGATTTCGGGCGTGAGTCCCAGGTTCTTCGTCACCGCGATCATGTCATCGGTCACGAGGATTCGGTTTCCCTGCTTGAGACCCATCCGGTAGGCACGCCGGAATTCGTCGTACATCTTGTCCATGTCGTACTGCGGGTCGTCGCCCTTGTACTTCGGCCACAGCACCCACCCGCGCGGGTGGGACGCCTTGATTTTGTCCGCGTAGTTCGGGGGCCATTGGTTGACCCGGTAGAACCCCTGCGTCCGCTGAATGTGCTTCGTCATTTCGACGTCGCGGTACTTCATGAACAGCAGGACGGCGGGGAGCTTTTCGCGCGCCGTCACGGCCAATAGCTGGTTCTGGAGTACCGTCTTGCCCCACCCTGTGGGGCCCAGGAAGGTGACGTGTTCGCCGGGCTTGTAATCCCAGTAGTGCAGGATGAATTCCTGACGTGGGATGTGAATCGCTTCCCGTGGCTGATTACGGGGCCTACGCCACCCTGCCATCGGGCACCTGGTACTCACCGTAGGCGAACGGCGGGACGTCGTCGGGACCGGGCTGTCCCAGGTCATCGCGGACGGCGGCGTCCGCTGCGGCGTGGTCCGCGAACTGGCCGAACTGGGCTGCGAACTGCGCGCGGGGAACGGCACCGAAAACGCCGGTGACGCTCTGCGGAAGCCACTGGTGGTTTTCGGCCACCTGGGCACCGATTCGCAGGGCCAGGGCCGTGATCCGCCCGTAGGGGCCGATCACCAACACCTTCTCGCACGCCTTGCGCACGTAATCGTTGATTTGCGCCAGTTCGTCCACGCACTGGCCGAACTCATCCGCGCTGCTCATGGCCACTGCGCCGTCCAGTGGACTGCGCGCGTAGACCACGGCTCCGATGAGCATGGCGAACTCACTTGCGGCCGGGGCGTAGTTCACCTTTTCCGGCTTGTTCCTCGGCGCGGAATTGGCTGCGGGCTTGCGTGGTGGCGCGGTCGCTTTCGGCTTGGCCGTGGCGCGCTTGCGGCGCGTTCCGGTACCGGCCGGTCGGCCCCCGTTGGAACGCTTGGGGGTGCCGTCCGGGTGGCGACCGTACGGCGCTTCGTTGTCGTCGCCCATCACAGAATCCCCCTGTTCCTCATCCCCCGGGAATTCGGCACCCTCGGGGGCAAAATCAGTCCCTGTGGCTTCCACTGTTCCAACCTTTCCGGCAACGCCTGTTCGGGTGCGTCTTCCGCGTGCGGGATTCGGAATCCCTTGTCGTCCATTTGCCTGTGGATGAACAGCAGGCGTTCGGCGATAAGGGGCGTCATCCCGGTTGGCGGAATCAGGATGAACATCATTCGGTCCATGGACCGCTGATGCCAGATTGCGGCGCTGCGGGTGTCGTACCGCACGTCGTCGCTGCGTCCGTCGATCAGCTTGAACGCCATGTATTTCCCGACGGTCCCTTCCGGGTCCACCGTCATGTGCAGACCGATGGTGTCGGCGATTCGTGCCGCAGCGTCGC
>WUUC01233041.1_pt1 | contig 10128 bp, 8 predicted proteins | sample 6278441 | NCBI WGS metagenome assembly WUUC01 (sample SAMN13675441, study PRJNA597444) | soil metagenome | isolation source: soil | place: USA: Washington | collected 2017-10 | reverse complement strand
AAAAGAGCGACAAAGGGATGATGAGCGCCGACGAGGATGCCATCAAGCCGTAGGTGACGATGCCGTTGTGAAAGGCGTGACCGGATGAACCCAGTATGGCAAAGGCTGTCATATTGGTGCCAAACAGGGAGAGTAAAAAGACGTATTGACCGAGCGAGCGACCGGCCAGGAAATAGTCTTCGGCTTTGTCGGATGATTTGCGAAAAGCGAAAATGCCGATGTAAAGAACTACGCCAAGATAAGCGAACACGAATAGAGCTGGGATCAACGCACTTCGCCCTCCTCGTTTGCTGAAATGTCACTGGGTTGCGATGCGTTGGTCTTATTTTCGCCTTCAAACTCCTTTTCGAGATGCGCGGGCCAGGCCTGCTTAATCAACAGCCACATCACCAATGACACCGCCAGGGTGAAACAGATGTGATACCAGATGCCTACGGGCAGAAAGCCGAACAGCAGGGGGCGCGCCGTGCGCCAGAACCAGATGTCTTGATGCAGGACGTATAAACCGACAATCAAAATGGTGAGATAAGCTCTTTTCATAATGATGAAGACTAGCGGCCGGGCGAGAGCTTACTATGGCACGCCAGATTGATAAATTGCAACACACGGAGGTGGTTGTTAGAATGTTTCTGCTCAAACTCAGCCGATTTTATAGCGAAGGAAAAGCCGTAAAAATATATGTTGTCTTCAAAGTTTTCTTATTCTCTCTTCCCTCTGTTACGAACCGCTCTGTTGCTTTGCCTGTTTTTTGTCGCCGGCGCTTCAGCGCAAACCAACTCAACCATCACGGGTGTCGTTCTTGACCCGCAGGGCGCAGTCATTGCCGGGGCGAAAATCACGGCGCGCAGCCTTGAAACCAATCTCACGCGAACCACGCAAAGCGATAGCGAAGGACGTTTCGTCTTTCAAGAGATGCGCGTCGGGGCCTATGAAATTCGCGCCGAGGAGAATGGCTTTAAGGCCTGGTCTCGCGAAAGTCTTGCTCTTACGCTTGGCGAAACCGCTGTTGTCCATATCGTACTGGAGCCTTCTGCGCTTGCGGAGAATCTCAATGTGAGCGCCAGCGACAACGCCCCCCTGGTCAATACCACCACGCCCGAACTCAGCTACCTGGTCGGGGAACGCGCCATCAGAGAGTTGCCTTTGAATGGCAGAAACATTACAGACCTTGCCCTTTTGCAACCCGGCGTCGTGGCTTTCCCGCACCGCGATGGCGGCTCTGCCGTCGCTCATGGGTTGGGCATGAGCATCAACGGGCAGGACCCGCGCTCGAATGTTTATCTGCTGGACGGAACGCTGCAAAATGATTTTACCAACGGGCCTGCCGGAAGCGCCGCAAGCACAGCCCTGGGCGTTGAAACGGTCAGAGAATTCCGCGTCGAATCGAACTCTTACTCTGCCGAATTCGGGCGCAATTCGGGCGGTCAAATCAACGCCGTGTCGAAATCGGGGAGCAACAGTTTTCACGGAACCCTCTTTGAATTTCTGCGCAATGACAATTTCGACGCGAGAAACTTTTTTGACCCGGCGAAGAAGCCCGATTTCAAACGCAATCAATTCGGCGGCATACTGGGCGGCCCCCTGCGACGCGACAGGACCTTCTTCTTCTTTGGCTACGAGGCTTTGATCGAACGTCTGGGGCGCACGATTTCATCCGTTGTGCCGGATGAGAATGCGCGACGCGGCATTTTGCCCAATCCCACCAACCCGGCGCAGACCATCAACGTCACCATCAACCCTGCGGTGCAGCCCTACCTGAACGAAATCCCCAGAGCCAACGGCGCAAATTTAGGCGGCGGGCTGGCCGCTTACACTTTCGGTTTCAATCAACAGGTTGACCAGCATTTTTTACAAGGCAGAATAGACCATACCTTTACGCCCAACAGCACATTTTTTGCCCGCTATACGTTTGATGACGCGGAGCAGCGATTGCCTACGGACTTCCCGCAATTCCCGCGCTCGTTCATTTCGCGCAATCAATTCTTCACCGCGGAACATACCTATGTGATCTCTCCGAGCGCCATTAACGTGCTGCGCGGCGGTTTCAGCAGAACCCGCATCGGGCAGGATGTCGAGGCGAACACGACGACGCAGTTGCAGCCTTTCGTGCCGGGCAGACTTGTAGGCAACATCGACATCGGCGGCATGCCGCGTTTCGGCCCGCAAGGCTCGGTCAATCTGTCGCTCGTGCAGAACGTCTTCAGCCTGGAAGAAAAACTTGCCCTGATTCGCGGCAAGCACAATCTGAAATTCGGAATCTCTGCCGAACGCTACCAGGACAATATGGTGAATCCCACCTTTTCACTAGGCATTTACACCTTCCCCGATTTGCGTTCGTTCCTCGAAAATCGCCCGCAGAGATATTTGGGACTGCCGCTCGAAGGGGCGCTTGACCGCTACTGGCGATTCACCCTGTTTGGCCTCTACGCCCAGGATGACTACCGGCTGCATCCGCGTTTCACCTTGAATCTCGGTTTGCGCTACGAAGCGGCGACCCTGCCCGTTGACATTAACGGGCGCGACTCCGCACTCCTCAATTTGAGCGACAGGGAACCGACCGTCGGCAAGCTCTATGAAAACCCGACGCTGAAAAATCTGTCGCCGCGCCTGGGCTTTGCCTGGGACATCTTTGGCAACGGCAGAACCAGTCTGCGCGGCGGTTACGGAATCTATTTCAACACCAACAATCAACAAAATCTCATCGTTACGGTGACCAATCCGCCGGCGACGCCGCGCGTCATCATCAACAACCCTACGTTCCCGAACCCGCCGTTTGAGCGCGGCGTAGGCAATTCGATTCGCCCGGTTGAATTCAACCTCAAGAATCCTTACGTCAACGTCTACAATCTGAGTCTGCAGCGGCAACTGTGGTTCGACACCGTGGTGACGCTCGGTTACGCGGGCTCTCGCGGCGTTCATTTACTCAGAAACACCGACGCGAATATCCCGACGCCGCAGAGACTCGCCGACGGCACGCTGTTCTTCCCCGCCGGCCAGACGCGACCCAACACGGCTTTTTCTACGATTGAATTGAAAAAGAGCGACGGCAACTCCTGGTATAACGCCTTGATTTTCGAGGTGCGCAAGCGCTGGAGCAAAGGCTTCGATTTCCAGTCTTCTTATACCTTTTCGCGAAACATAGACAATACGCAGGCTTCGACATTCTTCTCGGATTCGACGACCGGGACGGTTTCGGCGATGCCCGAATTTGCGGGCTTCGAATACAACAAAGGTCTGGCCGATTTTCATGCCAAGCACAACTGGGTGGTGAACTTCACCTGGGAACTGCCTTTCGCAAAGGGCAAAGAAGGCGTGGCAGGGAAACTATTAGACGGCTGGCAATTGACCGGCATCAGCAATCTGCGCAGCGGCAGCCCTTTGACGGCGTTTGTCTCGCGCAATCGTTCGCGTTCTCAGTGGTCGCCTTCGCAAGGTCCCGGCATTGGCTTTGACCGCCCGAGCCTGGCGCCCGGTTTCACCCATGAGAGCGCCGTCACGGGCAACCCGAATCAATACTTCAACCCGGACGCCTTTGTTTTGCAGCCTGCCGGAACGCTCGGCAATTTAGGGCGCGGCACCTTCATCGGCCCGAACCTGAGAACCTTTGATCTGTCGGCTGTGAAGAATACCAGATGGTCGAAACTCGGCGAAAACGGCAGCCTTCAAGTGCGCGTCGAAGCCTTCAATCTTTTCAACCGGACAAACTTCGGAACTCCGAATTTGCTGGCCTTTGCCGGCGCCGCCGATAACGAAAGAACGCTTTCAACATTCGGACGCATACGTTCGACGGTTACCTCTTCGAGACAGATTCAACTTGGTTTGCGAATTCTGTTTTAGTTCGCAGGGCGAATCGGTTTTGCGGCGAAGCGAATCCTGAGAGAGGGGGACAATTGAGCACAAAAGTCAGGGCAACAATCGAAGATTTATATAACATTCCCGAACACGGCAAGGCGGAAATTGTTGACGGAGAACTGATACATATGAGCCCGCCAGGAATGAGACCGAGTCGAGCAGGGGGCGTAATCTATGCGAGTTTGCTGGAGTACGAGCGCCGCAAAAAATCCGGCTATGCTCTGCCTGATAACGCGGGCTTTATTGTAAATTTGCCGAACCGCGATTCATTCAGCCCCGATGCTGCCTGGTACACAGGCAAAGATACCGGCATGAAATTTCTTGAAGGCGCGCCTTTGTTTGCCGTTGAAGTAAGGAGCGAAAACGATTACGGCGCAAAAGCAGAACGCGAGATGGCAGATCAGCGCAGAGATTATTTTGCCGCAGGAACACTGGTCGTCTGGGATGTAGATTTGCAGGGTGATGATGTGGTGAAGGTCTATAAACACACCGACCCTGATCATCCGACGAGCTACAAACGCGGCGAGACAGCAGAAGCGGAACCTGCTGTGCCAAATTGGACTATGTCTGTAGATGACTTGTTTTCCTGATTATTGAAACGCTAAAGTTTTGCGGCATTGTTATCGGCTTTCGTATTTTCAGCCTTCTACCCAAACTCTTTAACGAAAGAGCAGACCATCATGAACTCAAAGAAAATTGAGCGCGTCAGTGCGCGCGAAGGCTACGATATCTGGTCTGAAACCTATGACCAGACTCCTAACCCTGTCGTCGCTATGGATGCAAGGCAGACCTTACAGATGCTTGCGCCGCAACGCGGCGAACTCATTCTCGACGCAGGTTGCGGAACGGGGCGTAATCTCCTGCCTATTGTCGCGGCAGGGGGTCAGCCTATTGGCATAGATTTATCCATAGGGATGTTGAAGGTAGCAAACCGCCATCTGCCGAATGCGCCGCTTGCGGTTGCGGATTTGCAAAAACCCTATCCGTTTCGCGTGTCGCAATTCGACGCCGTGCTGTGCGCCTTGATCGGCGAACACCTGGACGACTTACCGGCAACCTTTCGAGAGATGCATCAGGTTCTCAAGCCCGGCGGACGACTGGTCTTTTCGGTCTATCATCCGGAAATGGCTTTCGCAGGCAAAGAGGCGAACTTTCAGAAAGAGAATGTGGAATACCGTCTGGGCGCCGTGCGTCACACGGTTGCAGACTATTTGAATCTGCTCGATGACGCGAGTTTCGAGGAGATTTCGAGCAAAGAATTTTTAGGCGACGAACAACTGGCAGAAGCGGTTCCCGCCTGGTCCAGATATTTAGATTTCCCTGTGCTGCTGGCGATTGAAGCCAGGAAAAGGAATTGAAATGAAAAAACACAATAGAGTTGCGCGAATGATAACTTTACTCCTTGCCGTATTGACGTTGTGCGTCTGCGGCGTAAGAACGATGGCTGAAGATTGGTCGCAATTTCGCGGGCCAAACGGCACAGGGATTTCCAACAGTGTGAATCTGCCCGTTGAATTCGGCCCCGCTCAAAATGTGGTCTGGAAGACCCCGCTTCCTGCCGGGCATTCTTCTCCCGTGCTCGGGCGCGACCGGATTTTTTTGACGGGCTTTGAAAATAACCAGCTCTTCACCATGTGCGTTGAACGCAAAACCGGTAAACTCCTGTGGAAACGCGAAGTGCCGCGCAACCGCACAGACCGCCTGCAAAAGCCTAACAATCCGGCCTCGCCAAGCCCCGTGACGGATGGAGAAAATACTTTCGTCTTCTTTCAGGATTTCGGCATGCTTGCCTATAACAAAAACGGCAAAGAGCTTTGGCGATTGCCTCTCGGGCCCTTCAACAGCTTTTACGGGATGGCAGCGTCGCCAATTCTGGCAGAGAACATGGTTTTGCTGCCCTGCGATCAGGACACTCACTCTTTTTTGATTGGCGTGGATAAAAAGAGCGGGCGCGTCAAATGGAAAGTCGAGCGTCCAGGGGTCATCTCCGGTTATTCAACGCCTGTTCTCTACAAACCGAAAGATGGCGGCCTGCAGTTGATTGTTCCCGAATCGTTTCAACTAACGGCTTACGCGGTAGCGACAGGCGAGAAGGTCTGGTGGGTGCGCGGGCTTGCCTGCGAGATGAAATCCATAGCCGCTTTCGACGGCGATAAAATTTACATTAACGGCTGGGGCTTTCCTGAAAATCAACCGGGCAAACAGGTCCAGGTAATGCCCTTTGAAGAGGCTTTGCAAAAAGGCGATGCCAACAAAGACGGCAAAATTTCTCTTGCCGAAGGCGTTGATGAGCGCTCGAAAAAGAAATTTTATTTTGAAGTCTTTGACCTCAGCCGCGATGGTCTCCTTGACGCCAACGAATGGGGCATCTATCGTGCCATGCTGTCGGCTGAAAACGGCTTGCTGGCCATACGTCTGGGCGGCAAAGGCGATATGACGGAGCAGAATATTTTGTGGCGCTATCAAAAGCCTGTTCCGCAAGTGCCCTCGACGCTCCTCTACAAAGGCGTTTTATATATGGTCAACGACGGCGGCATTTTGATTTCATTCGACCCGGCAACTGGCAACGTCATCAAACAGGGGAGATTGCAAGGCGCGATTGATAAATACTTCGCCTCGCCGGTTGCCGCCGATGACAAAATCTATTTAATCGGCGAAGGCGGCGCGGTCTCTGTGTTGAAAGCCGCAGGGGAGTGGGAAATTTTGAAAGTCAACCTGCTCGAAGACGAAGTTTTTGCTACGCCTGCGATTGCCGACAACAAGCTTTACATCCGAACCAAAAGCGCGCTCTATTGTTTCGCCAAGCAATAAAACTAGATGTCAGATGTCAGATGTTGGATGTCAGTTTGAAAACTTTGTGACGGTAAGGCTGGTTGCTGGAGCCAATTTCAAGGCATTGCCACTAACATCTAACATCTAATATCTGACATCTATTCTCGTCATTACTAACGTTTTGAGGAAAAATTAGGAGATGAACAAATCTATGATATGGGTACTATTTGCGCTCGGCGCGGCTCTCTCTTGGGGAATCTACGGGCCTTCTTTACATCGCGGGCAGGTCGCCCTGGGCAGCCCTTTAAAATCGCTGCTTTGTGTGGGCGTGGCGTACTTTTTGATCGGCGTGTTGTACCCTGTCATCACGCTGGCTTCGCAAGGCGAATTGAAAGGTTTCAACACGGGCGGCATGATCTGGGCAACCGCGGGCGGCGCTTTAGGCGCAATCGGCGCGGTCTTTATCATTCTGGCCTTCAGATCCGGCGGTCTTCCGACTTACGTGATGCCTCTGGTATTTGGCGGCGCGCCTGTCGTCAACGTCATCTTCTCGATGATCCTGCATCCTCCCGCGAAAGCTCCGAATCCCTTGCTCTATGTCGGATTTCTGCTTGTCGGCGTCGGCGCGGCGATGGCTCTGTACTTCAAGCCGCAAGGGTAGAGGACGCCTGTACGGCTGTCATTCAAATTTTTACCGTCCACTAAGACCCACCTGCTACCGCAGGTGGGTCTGCCCCTACCGCATTTGAGTCACTACCATAAATTTTTTCTGACCCATTGCGCCGCATAATTCTGCGATTCCCTTTAATAGCAAAGTAGTAGCAAAAATCCGCTCATGGTAAGGAGAGTGCATGAAGTTTGACAGAAGAGGCATCAACTGCCGGTCTGTGGCCGTCATTTTACTTGTCTTGTCTACAGCCGTCTTTGGGCAGACGCCGCAGACAGCGGCGGAATATCTCAAACGCGGCATCGCGCATCATGAAAACAAACAGTTTCAGGTAGCCTTGAGCGATTTCAACAAAGCCATCGAACTGGACCCCAAGTTCGCCGAAGCCTATTACCATCGCGCAATGGTACAACTGGACACTCAAAAGGCTATCGCCGACCTTACCAAAGCCATTGAACTCAAGCCCGATTACGCGGAAGCCTATTTTCGGCGCGGTTTGAACAATGAATGGAAGAATGAAGCAGCAGCGCTTTTGGATTACACCATAGCAATAAAGATCAAGCCAAATTTCGTAGAAGCCTACATGACACGCGCCGTCATCTACCTAACTAAAGGGTTCACCAAGCAGGCGCTGGCCGACTACACCAAAGTCATTGAGTTGAAACCGAATGACGGCTCTGGCTATTACGTTCGCGGCACTACCTATCTGGATACAGGCGATTCTGTGCGGGCAATTGCTGATTTGAGCAAATCCATCGAACTGGATCCGACCTATTACTGGTCTTACAAACAACGCGCCAAAGCCTATCGGAATACGGGCAAACTCAAACTGGCGCAAGCCGACGAGCAGAAGGCGGCACAGATCGGGCCGCCAAAATAAGCCTGACTTTTCTTAAAAGCACAATGTTTTGTCTGGTAATCAACCAACCGCGACCGGCACAGGTCAAGCCTTTGAAAGATTTGCAGATGCCGGGTTACGGAGGAGAAAAGAAGCTGCGGAGGAGAATTATGAAGGTGTCGAAAATTTTAGCAGGGTTATTCATTCTGATTTCGCTTTCTGTCAACAGTTTTGCACAGGGGTTTGGCAAACCGGTTGATGATGGCGCGGGAGCATACGCCAGCGAACTCGTCAGGTTCCATTCGTCATCGGTAGGCAATATGCTGAAACGGCCTGATCTTGAACCCTTCGCGGTCAGCTTTTTCGGCTGGCGAGCCTTGACGATTGCCAGGCTCCCTTTCAATAAATTTGAAGGCACGCACTTGCACACCTGCCGTCTGGCTCTGAAGATTTACGACAAAGAACTCGACGCTACGCTGCAAACCCTGGCGGACCGCCCGACATCCATGACCAGTTTCGTCGAAGCCACACACGCCGAAAAAGCCGCCATTCAAAAGTTCGTGGTTGGCAAGTACGGCGGTAAATACCTGTCCGGAATCAATGCCATTCTGTCAGGCAGTGGCAAAGCTGCCCCGGAAAAAAAGGATGAGACGGCGGCGTGGAAATACGGGGTCGGCGGCAGGTTGGGCGAACTGGCGGGCAGTATCACCAAATGGTTCGCCTTTCCCAATCATCCGAAATATGATGAGTCCATTTCGGAGTACCTGCGAAATCTCGAAAAAGAGCTTCACAATGCCCCGAAGGACGCGCCGCCTGATTTCATTTCCAACCTGAAACGACTGGCCGCTTTCAGCAATAAGAAATTCTACTCGCCTCAAGAGAGAGAGCAGATCGGACTGGCCTTGCAGCAAACCTTAATAACGACCCTGGCCTTTGCCAAACCGCTCTCCAAAGCGTTGGATGACTTCGCCAATACCGTCAATAAAATGATGCCTGCGCCGACGAAGCCGACTGCATCGGCTGCGCCCGTACGGGCGCCCGCCGACACAGCGAAAGCAAAAGAGATTGCTGAACAGTACCGGCAATATGGCCTGAAGAAATTCAATCACAAGCTCTATGACCCGGCGATTGACGACTACAACAGAGCGGCTGAACTCGACCCCAACAATCCATACATCTATGCCAATCGCGGTCAGGCGTATCTGGAAAAAGGCGAGGTTGACAAAGCGATTCTTGATTTCACCAAGGCCCTGAATCTCGGCGGCATCACGGCGGACGACCATGTCTATTTCAATGATCGCGCCCGGGCTTATTTTAAAAAAGGCGCGCTTGATCTGGCTCTTGCGGATGTGAATCTGGCGATCTCCCTCTACGCAAAAAACGGGTATGGCTATTATCTGCGCGGTTTTATTTACAAATCCGCAGGCAACCCGGCGCAGGCGAAAGCCGATTTCCAAGCGGCTTTGACTATCAATCCCAATTTTCAAGCGGCGAAGGATGAATTAACCAGACTCGGGAATTAAACGATGAATTTTGTCCTCCGCCCGCCCCTGCAACATCAACATTGATGCTTCGATTTTTGCTTTGTATTTCGCTTTTGTTTTCGCTTAAGATGACTTGCCACAAAGACTCAAAGATCACGAAATCACACCGTTGAACCTTTGTAGCGAAAACCATTGATAAGGGGTCAGGGCAATGAAAGTCTTAATCAAAAACGGCAATGTCGTCACCGCAACCGATAACTACTTCGCCGACGTGTTGATTGAAAACGAAAAGGTTTCGCTCATTGGCGCAAAGCTCGAAATCGAAGCCGACCGCGTGATAGACGCGACCGGCAAGCTCGTCATTCCCGGCGGCATAGACCCGCACACCCATATGGAATTGCCATTCGGCGGCACCTTTGCATCCGACGATTTTCGCACAGGCACGATTGCGGCGGCGCATGGCGGCACAACAACCATCATTGATTTCGCGGTGCAGAGTCACGGCGAAGCGCTCG
>WUUC01228885.1_pt1 | contig 10128 bp, 9 predicted proteins | sample 6278441 | NCBI WGS metagenome assembly WUUC01 (sample SAMN13675441, study PRJNA597444) | soil metagenome | isolation source: soil | place: USA: Washington | collected 2017-10 | reverse complement strand
GCGCGACCGGGGTACCGGGTTCGATCCGGACACCGTGTCGACGGACCGGCATGGCCTTGCCGACTCGGTTCGAGGGAGGATGGAGCGAAACGGCGGCAAGGTGAATCTGCGCACCTCGCTCGGCGAGGGCACAGAGGTGCAGCTGTACATGCCGAAAGAAGTGAAGGCGAGCACGTGACTGGTAAACGCCCGGTACGAGTGTTCCTGGTGGACGACCACGGGCTGTTCCGCGCCGGGGTGCGGGCCGAGCTCGACTCGATCACCGACGAGATCGAGGTGGTCGGCGAGGCCGGCACGGTCGGCGAGGCGGTCGCCGGGATCGGTCACCACAAGCCCGACGTGGTGCTGCTCGACGTGCACATGCCCGACGGCGGCGGTGCCGAGGTGCTGCGAAAGGTTCGCCCGACCCACCCCGATGTGGTGTTCCTCGCGCTGTCGGTGTCCGACGCCGCAGAGGACGTGATCGCCGTGATCCGCGCCGGCGCCCGGGGCTACGTCACCAAGACGATCTCCAGCCAGGAGCTGGTCCGCGCGGTCACCAGGGTCTCCGACGGCGACGCGGTGTTCTCCCCACGCCTTGCCGGCTTCGTGCTGGACGCCTTTGCCGACCGCCCGGGTGCCGCCCCGATCAGTGACCCCGAGCTCGACCTGCTCACCCCGCGCGAACGCGATGTGCTGCGGCTGCTGGCCAGGGGTTACGCCTACAAGGAGATCGCCTCGGAGCTCTTCATCTCGGTGAAGACGGTCGAGACGCACGTGTCGAGCGTGCTGCGAAAGACCCAGCTCTCCAACCGCTACGAGCTCTCCCGCTGGGCCTCCGACCGCCGCCTAGTGTGAGCCGGCCGTCGTACGCAGGGCATCCAGCAGGCACTGCACCGCCGGCGTGTCGATGGCCGACTCACGGACCGCGGCCTGGATCACCCGGACCGGCTCGGGCTTGGTGACCCGCCGTACGACCACGCCGGGGTGCGGGTTCCCCAGCCCCAGCCGGGGGATCAGGCTGACGCCCAACCCGGCGGCGACGAAACCCTGGGCGTTGGCGTAGTCCTCGGACTCGACCACGAAGCTCGGGGTGAACCCGGCCGCCGCGCAGGCGTCGATGGCGATGCGGGCGCAGGCCCCGGTCGGCGGCCATTCGTTGCCCACCCAGGGCTCCTCGGCCGCCTCGGCCAGCTCGATCACGCGCTTGCGCTGCAGCCGGTGCCCGCGCGGCAGGACCAGCCGGTAGGGGTCGTCGAGCAGGTGGATCATGCGCACGCCGGGGATCGGGGTGTCGATGCGCGGGTGCACCACGAGCGCGACGTCGGCGCGGCCATGCAGGACCTCCGGCAGCGGGTCGTCCGGCTCGGTGAGCTTGAGGTCGACCTGCACGCCGGGGTGTTCCGCGCGCAGGGTGGCGAGCGCGGGCGGCACCAGGGCCCGGCCGGCGGAGGCGAAGTAGCGGATGGAGATCCGGCCGATCCGCCCCGCGCGCAGGTCGTTCAGTGCCACCTCGGCCTCGGCGAGGTGCCTGCCGATGATCGCGGCGTGCTCGGTGAGCAGGCTGCCGGCCGCGGTCGGGCGGATGCCCCGGCCGACCCGTTCCAGCAGCGCGATGCCGGTTTCCCGTTCCAGCGCGGCGACCTGCTGGCTGACCGCCGATGGCGTGTAGCCGAGGTTGGCCGCGGCGGCGGTGATCGACCCACTGGTCACGACTGCGCGCAGCACCTGCATCCGGCGAACGTCGAGCATGCGTCCACCTTACAGTTCTACTAAAGAGTCCATGCACTACTATTCACTTGTTCTGCTGGGTTATCTCGGGCAGCGTGGCCGGTGTGATCAGTAGCAGCCGCGGCAGCCTCTTCCGCTTGGGACTGCTCGCCGTCCTCTGGGGGTCGAGCTTCCTGTGGATCAAGATGGCGCTGCATGGGTTCTCACCGGTGCAGATGTCGGTGATCCGAGCCATTCTCGGCGCCGGGCTGCTGGTCGCGGTGTGCCTGATCGGGCGTCAGCGGCTGCCGAGAGGTAGGCGGATCTGGGGTCACCTGGTGATCGCCGCGATCTTCGGCAACGTGCTGCCGTACATCCTGTTCCCGTTCGGCGAGCAGACCGTCGACTCCGGGGTGGCCGGGGTGCTGAACGCGACCACCCCGCTGTGGGCGCTGCTGATCGGCATCGTGATCGGCACCGACCGTGGCCTCTCCCCGGTCCGGCTCGGCGGGCTGCTGCTCGGCTTCGCCGGCACCCTGCTGATCTTCGCGCCGTGGCAGGCCAGCGGGCTGGCCAGTTGGGGAACGCTGGCGATCCTGTCGGCCGCGTTCAGCTACGCGATCTGCTACGCCTACGTCGGCCGGTTCGTCTCGGCGCGCGACGGCTCCCCGTTGGCGCTCTCCGCGGCGCAGCTGACCGTCGCGTCCGGTCTCGGGCTGCTGGTGGTGCCGGTCGGTGGGTTGCAGACGGTGCACTTCGCGCCGGGAGCCCTGATCGCGCTGGCCATCCTCGGGCTACTCGGCACCGGGCTGGCCTACGCGATCAACTACCGGCTGATCGCCGACGAGGGCGCCACCAACGCGACCACCGTCGGCTACCTGCTTCCGGTGGTGTCGGTGCTGCTCGGTGCCGCGTTCCTGGGCGAGGGTCTGAACCTGCGGGTGATCGCCGGCATGCTCGTCGTGCTGGTCGGGGTGGGGATGACCAGGTGGCAGCGCTCACCCGGAGCGGGCGCAGGTGAGCCGGACCGGGCCGGCGGCGACCGCGTCCCTGCCGGGCGGCCAGCCCTCCCCGTCGTCGCCGATCTTGATCATCAGGTTGGCGGTGCCGACCGTGACGGTCGCGGCGTTCACCCAGCCGCCCCGGCTGGTGAACTGGTCGATGACGAACTGGCCGATGTTCGTCTCGACGTTCTCGAACCGGTCGGCGACGTCGTAGAAGAGTCGCGCCGAGGCGTTGGCTGAGTCGGGCACGTAGACCTCGATGAGGCAGCGGCGGGTCGCGGCGCCGTCGAACATGTAGCGCCACTGGAAGTAGTTCTCCGGGCTCTCGGACTGCGCGGCGTCGGGGTCGATCTTCGAGTACAGGAACCGGTTGTCGCAGCTGTCGCCGGTCCAGCTGCCGCCCCTGGCCTCGCGCCAGCCGTCGTTGCCGTCGGCGCTGGAGATGTCGATCTGGCGGGTGAAGTTCATCGGGCAGCCAGGGCCGGCGACGGCCCGGTACTCCGGCTGCGCCGCTGGCGCGTTCGCTCCCTGCGGCGACGATCGCGGTGCGCTGCTCAAGGATTGCGCTCCCGGCTGGGACGGCACCTGGCTGTCTGCCGGGTGATCCGTAGCCGAGGACGGCGCCGCGACCTGGATCGGCGGTGGATCGGAGCGGTCCACGAAAAGCGTTGCGGCGAGCGCGATCGCCAGCGCACCGGCGAGCAGCGACACCAGCCTTGCCGTACGGCTCAAGGGCAACCGGGTCAGGGTTCGGCGTCGCTGCCGGCGTACCGGTTCGGTCTCCACGGTGTCCTCGCCGCCGGCAAGCTCCCGCCACCGGTCCCGCCAGGCGTCGACATTGCCGCCGCACGCGGTGACATAGGCCAGGGTGACGGTCAGCGGCGGCAGCTCAACCCCGGACACCGCGGCCGTCAGCGTTTCGACGGAATATCCCGATTCCGCTGCCATGGAACGAAAACTGGGACTGCCCGCCCGGCGGCGCAACTCGCGCAATGCCCTGGCGAAATCCTCGATCTGTCGACTCATGGTCGTCCCCTATCCCGTACATAGGGGACTTCGGAGCCCGTCAGCTCCTGGATGCGTTACCGGGCAAGCGAATTCCTAGCCGCCGCCCTCGCCCTGGTTGCCGCGGCCGGTCTGCGCGAAGTTGTCGATCAAGAGCTTGCCGTCGTTCTCGACCAGCACGAACACGTAGCCCTCGGTCGACTCCTTGCCCTCCTTGCTGGTGAACCGCAGCGCGGCCGACACCCGGTTGCCTTCCGCGCGGGTGGAGAGCACCTGGATCGAGGCGATCTTGGCGTAGAACTTGGTGTAACCGTCGAGCCCGCCGGACTTGCGCTGCGCCCGCTCGGTCAGCAGCTCGAAGCTGGCCGAGACGTTGTCCGGCAGCAGGGCGTAGTAGTCCTTGATCGCGTTCTCGAAGTCGGCGGCCGACGGCTGCGACGACGTGCTGGGCGGCGTGGTCGTGGTGGTGGACGACGGGTTCGAGGTCACCGTGGGGCTGCGGGCCGGCTCGCGTTTCTGGGTGTTCTGGGGAGGCGCGGAGCTTTGCCGGCCGTCGGTCAGCATGCTCGCCACCAGGATCCCGAGCAGCGCGGCGGCCAGGATGGCCAGCACGGTCAGCGCGGCCTGGCGGATGCCGCGGGCCCGCGCGCTGGGCTGCCGGGGTTGCCTCGGTGGGGCCGCGACCGGAAGCGGGCCGCTCGCCGGCATCGGACCACTCGGTAACGGCTCGCTGAACGGCCGGGCGTCGAGCCGGGTGGCGTCGGCCCCCCTGGCCGGGGTCGGCGGGCTGACCGGCAACGGTGGCGGAATCCGGATCGGGGAGAACACCTCGGTGGTGGCCGCGGCCGGGGAGGTCTTGCCGGCGGCGACCGCGGCCAGCGCCTCACGGGCCTCGAACATGGTCGGGCGCTCGGCCGGATCCGCGCGCAGCAGCCGCATCAGCAACGCGGTCAGCGGGCCGGCCTGGCGCGGCGGGCTGACCTTGCCGGCGGCCACGGCGTAGAGCAGCGCCAGGGTGTTCTCGCCGAGCCCGAACGGGGAAGCGCCCTCGACCGCGGTGTAGAGCGTCGAGCCAAGGGAGAACACGTCGGAGGAGGCCGTCGGCTCCTGGCCCTTGGCCACCTCGGGGGCGAGGTAGGCGGGCGTGCCGGCGAGCATCCCGGTCGCGGTCACCGTCACGTCGCCGACGGCCCGGGAGATGCCGAAGTCGGTGATCTTGACCGTGCCGTCCTCGCCGAGCAACACGTTGGCGGGCTTGACATCCCGGTGCACGATTCCGGCGCCGTGCGCGGCGACCAGCGCGGCGGCGACCTGGGCGCCGATCCGCGCCGCCTCTTCCGGCGCGATCGAGCCGCGCTCGGCGATGACCGCCGCCAGGCTCCGCGACGGCAGGTATTCCATGATCAGCCAGGGTTCGCCGTCGTGCTCGACGGCGTCGTACACGGTGATCGCGTTCGGGTGCGAGAGCCGCGCGGCGATCCGGCCCTCCCGCATCGTCCGCGCGTGCGCCTCTTGTGACTGGGCCGGCGTCAGATTGGGCTGCAGCAGCAACTGCTTGACGGCCACGGTGCGGTGCAGCCGGTCGTCGTGGGCCTGCCAGACCACCCCCATCGCCCCGCTACCGAGGCGTGCGCCGAGCCGGTACCGCCCGGCTACCACCCGGTCGTCATGGGTCACGAACAACTCTCCTGAACTCCGCACCGCAAGGGGAACACTAGCGCTGTTGCTGCGAGATCGTCGGAGTGGAGACGCTCGGCTGGGTGGTTGTGGTTGTCGTCGTTGTGGTGGTGGTCGTGGTGGTCGTCTTCGTCGTTGTTGTTGTGGTGGTCGTCGGGGCCGGTCTGGTGGTCGTGGTCCTCGGCGGCGCCGTGGTTATCTCGACCACGCTGGTCGGCTCCGACGGCGGTGCGATGATCTGGCTCTCATTCGGATTCCCGTTGCCCGGATTGGTCTCCACACCATCGTTGCGGTTGTTGGCCAGCAGCAGCCACATCCCGGCGGCCGCGAGCGCCATCAGCAACGCGACCGACAGCACCAGGAGCACCTGACGGGACCGGTCCGGCTTCGGCGGGACCGGCGGTCGCATCGACGGCCGGCTCGGCGGGCGTGACCGCACGAACGTCGTCGGCTCGGCGACCACCCGGGTCGGCTCATCCCCGGGCGCCGCGAACGACGCGACCGGACGCATGGGATCGGGCGTCGGATCGTCGCCCCTGCCGATCACGGTGAGCAGATCCCGAACCCGCGCGGTCGACGGACGGTCCGTCGGGTCCACGGTCAGCATCCAGAGCAGCACATCGGTCAGCGGACCGGCGTTGAGCGGCTGGTTGATCTTGCCGGCGGCCACCCGGTGCAGCAGGCCGAGCGTGTTCTCCGACAGTCCGAACGGCGGCTCGCCCTCGACCGCCGCGTACAGCGTCGAGCCGAGCGAGAAGACGTCGGAAGCCGGCCCGGGATCCTTGCCGACCGCCACCTCGGGCGCTAGGTAGGCGGGCGTGCCGGCGATCATGCCGGTCTTGGTGACCGTGACGTCGTCGGTGGCTCGTGAGATGCCGAAGTCGGTGATCTTCACCGAGCCGTCGTCGCCGAGCAGGATGTTGCCCGGCTTGACGTCCCGGTGCACGATCCCGGCCGCGTGCGCGGCGGCCAGCGCGGCGGCGGACTGCGCGCCGATCCTCGCGACCTCGCGCGGATCTAGCAAGCCGTGGTCGCCCAGCACCATGGCCAGGCTCTTCGACGGCAGGTACTCCATGATCAGGCACGGCACGCCGTCCTCGTCGACCACGTCGTACACCGAGATCGCGTTGGGATGGTGCAGCCGCGCCGCGATCCGCCCCTCCCGCAGGCAACGCGCGACCGCCTCCGCCGCCTCGTCATCCGGCAAACCGGGTGGCAGCAACAGCTTCTTGACCGCGACCACACGGCTGAGCCGCTCGTCATAGGCGCGCCAGACCACCCCCATGGCGCCTGTGCCGATGCGGCTGATCAGGCGGTATCGACCGGCGACAACGCGGCCTTCGTCGGTCATCGCCCTCGTCCCCCGGTTGCTGCCTCCACGCAACCTCCCTTGACCCTCCACAAGGTTAGGCTGATCACGCTCTGCGTATGAACGCAGTACAGAGGGCTCGCATCCCGGGAAGGCGGACTAGCTGCGCTGTGCGGACAGGATCTCGGCGCCGACAATGCGCCGGGGCACGGTGTTGGCCACGTCGAGGAGCTGCTGCACCCGCAGATGGCTGCCGTCGGGCTGGCGCATCCGGACCACCGCGAGCACGTCGTCGCCGCGTTCCTGCACGTCCAGGATCTCCAGGCCGCTGACCGTCGACCAGGACTGGACGAACGTGGTGACGTCCATGCCGAGCAGGTTCGGGTCGAGCAGGGTGTACGCCTCGGCCGGCCAGGACCGGACCAGCCGGTAGAACTGCTCGACGAGCTCGGTCTTGGACAGGGCACCGTCGGTCAACGGCGTCTCGGACGGCCGCGCCTCGGGTTCCGCCGGCCGGCCGACTTCCCAGGTCGGCCCGGGGTTGTCGATGGTGTCGCTCGCGCTGGCCCGCGGACCGGGCAGCTCGGCGGTCGCGATGCCGGTCTGGGGCACCGCGCGGTCGAGCAGGTCGGGCAGCAGCGCCTGCTCGCCGCTGATGTCAGCGGCCGGGCGGAACCTCGGCTGAGCCTGGTCCGGCGCGGCCTGGTCGTGCTGATGGGTGACCATCGAGCCGTACGCGATAGCGGCGCAGAGCACGCACGAGGCGACCCCGAGCACCGCGATCTTGGCCAGCTGGGCGGCCTTGGACGGTGGCTTGCGGTGCGAGCAGGGCGCCTCGGTGTCTGGGTCGAGCAGGATGTCCAGGGCGCCGTCCGGCGACTCCGCCTGGGTCGGGATCGGCAGGTCGAACAGTTCGGGACGGTGCCCGAGAAACTCCGAGACGTGCACCGAACCAGCGCGGATGTGCCGCCGGCCAGTCGTCAGACGCTCCACAGATCCAATCCAATGTGAGGGGCTGTTCGTTGTCCCGCGCCTGTTGCACTGCGCGTTCGGGGGAAGACGTACCGTGGCGAAGGCCCCCGGCGCCAGCCATTCTCGACGCATCACTCGAAGGTGGCGACCAACGACAGCGACAACCACCCAAACGGAGCAGTAGCGGACCGTATGCGTGAAAGGGCCTTCTGACATGCAACGTGCACTCTGCGTGTGCAGATTCCTATGCGGCTGCGGTGTCGCTACTGATCCTCGGGTCCGGTCCTGACGTGAACGTCAGCTCGCGCCTGATGGTGAACGTGGTGCCGTCGTCCCGCACCACGGTGAGCGTGCTGCGGGTGACCGACCAGTTCGGGTCGATGGTGATGTCCTTGACCTCGATGCGCTCGACGTTGCCGTAGCGGGCCACGATGCCCTCCGGCCCCTCGGCTCGCATCGCTCCGGTCGTCAGCTGGTAGGCGGCCTGCGGGTTGTCGCACACGTGCTTGTAGTACAGCTCGGTGCGGTCACCAAGCTTCTCGGGATCGGTGGACGGCATCGGCGCCGGGCTGATCGTGCTGCGCGGCGGCGCAGTGGTCGGCTGGACCGGCTCGACCGTGCCGAGGGGACGGTCCGGCGCCACCGGCCGGGCCGGCGCGCCGTCGGCGTGCTCGGTCAGCGTGGTCCGGTTGGTTGTCCTGGTCGGCGTCGCCGAGCTGGACCTGGTCGGCTCGCTCGGCCGTGTCGACGGTGTCGGTTCAGCGGATTGGTTCGGGCTGTCGATCGGCAGATCCGTGATCAGCAGCTGCTGGCTCGGCTGCCCCGGCAGCGCGTCGATGGTGTAGTTCCGCTTCGGGTTGCCGACCAGCTGAATCGCCGCGAAACCCAGTGCCAGCACGACAAACCCGGCGGTGCCGACCGCGAACCACGCGGCGCGGCGCCAGGTGCGCGGGGGCGTGACCGAGGCCGGGATGGTGCCGAGGTTGAACTTGCGCAGACCGGTCGCCGGCGTCTCCGGGTAGGCATACGCGACGGGCAGCAGCGGCGCCGGCTCGCGACGTGGCCGGGGCAGCAGCTCCGGAATCTCCACGGTGTCGTCCACGTCGGGGTACGTGCCGCGACCGCCTCGTGACACCGGAACCACCGGAGTCCAGGTCGCTCCACCAGAGCCACGTCGGTGTTTGCCTCGACGTGGTTCACGATCAGTTGCACGTGCACCGCCGGCCATGTCTAAGAGACCTCGCTCCTTTCCCAATGTGACGCAGTGCGATGAAGTCGCTACCGCCTAGCGCGTGTTGACCACCTGGAACACCTCGGCGAGGCGCCCATCGGGCAGCCCGTGAGCCTTGGCCTTACGGCCAAGCACCCCGCGCAGGAACCCGTCAACATCCGGGATTCCGCCGGTCTGCGAGACATGTGCGCGCAACGCGGCCACCCTCGCGGCGAACACGTCGGTCACGTCGACCGCGTGGTTGCGCAGGCGAGCGGGGCCGTCGATGAGCCACAGCTCGCGCACGGTCCACGGCTCGAGGCCCTCATCGGCGAGCAGCTCGGGATGGGCGTTGGGGTTGCGCGCGTCCGGGTAGACGGCGGCGAAGGTGGCCTCGCCGACCGCGCGATGATCGGGATGGGTGGTCGCCACCAGATCCCAGTTGATCTCCGGCGACGAGGTGAGCACCCGGTCCGGGCGCACCCGGCGAATCACCCGGGTGATGTCGCGGCGCAGGTCCATGGACGCGAACACGGCGCCGTCCGGGTGATCGAGGAAGGTCACGTCGTGCACGCCGACACAGGCCGCGCCGGCAAGCTGCTCGGAGCGCCGGACGCGGGCGACCTCGGCCGGGCTCGTGCTGCCGTTGCCGCTCGCCTCACCGGAGGTGCAGACGCAGTACGCGACCTTGATGCCGGCCGCCGTCCAGGTGGCGATAGTCCCGGCGGCACCGAAGTCGACGTCGTCGGGATGCGCGGTGACAACCAGGGCGCAACGCACATCGGGAAGGGGAACGGCCGTGCTCACTCGTATCAGGCTAAGCGGTTGCGGAGCGTTTGAACGGCCGGGCAAGAAGCTTCTTTTCGGACCACTCGACCGAGTGAGATGGCCGTGTCAGACGCACACCGCTAGTTGGTTATCCCCCTGTGCGATACCGCTGTTGGGTCGATTGCAGTGACTTGGTGGCGGTCACTCCGGCACCCCCGGCAAGCAGGATCGCCAGGACGTCCATGAAGCCCCCGCCGTTGGTGAACAACCAGCCGAGCAGCGCGGCCGCGGTGGTGATGCCGGCCAGCGGCAGGCGGCTGCGCACGTATTGGGCGATCGGGGCGCCCCCGGCCCGCTTGTTCGCGGCCGAGTTCAGCATGGCCAGATAGCCGGCGTGGGCCAGGGTCGCGATCACGGCGACGATGGCGATGATGATGGCGATCAGGTTGAGCATGACTCCAGTGTGCCCTCACTCGTCAGGTCGGGGATCGGTG
>WUUC01045944.1_pt1 | contig 10128 bp, 8 predicted proteins | sample 6278441 | NCBI WGS metagenome assembly WUUC01 (sample SAMN13675441, study PRJNA597444) | soil metagenome | isolation source: soil | place: USA: Washington | collected 2017-10 | reverse complement strand
TTGCTCTCGGCCATCGCCGCCGCTCTGCGCGCCGTCACCGCCCAAGACGCCCTCGGCTGGTTTGTCGCTTTCGGCTATAACTTTATTTGAACCGCCCTAGTGAACAAGGCGCTCGGAGTGCGCGTTCCACTTGCAGAGGACGTCAGATACGCGCGGCGGCGGTGGCTCCCCAGGTTGTGCGCCAGCGGGTTTTCACGAGGCGCAGGCCGATCAATGCGACGACGCACAGACCCGCAAAGAGAAGGATGCCGACGGTGTAGTTGCCGGTGTGTTGTTTCGAGAGCCCAAACATGCGGCCGAGGACGAAGCCGCCAATGCCGCCACCGCAGCCGACAAGACCGGTCATGACGCTGATATCCTTGGCGAAGCGTTGCGGGAGTAGTTGGAAAACGGATCCATTGCACATGCCGAACGCACCGGAAGCGACGAAGAAGGCGGCGCCGCAGACCCAGAGATTTTCGGAGAGCGCGGCGATGACGAGCGTGACGATGGCGACGCTGTAGAAGATACCGAGCGAGCGAATCCCTCCGAGCTTGTCGGCGAGCGCGCCTCCCATGGGCCGGCCGAGTGCGCCGACGAGTGTGCAGAAGGCGGCCATTTCACCGGCATGGACGGGCTTCAGATGGAATTGATCGCTGAAGTAGATCGCGAACGCGGTGGCGAGGCCGACGAACCCGCCGAAGCTAATCGTGTAGAACAAGCAGAACCAGTGAGCGTCTTTCTCTCCGAGAAGTTTGGCATAGTCGGAAAGCGTTTTCTTTTTAAATTCGCCCGGAGGTTCCTTGGAGAAAATCACGTAGAGAACGAAGGCGAGAGCGAGCGGGATGAGAGCGACACCGAAGACGGACTGCCAACCCCAGGCGGCGGCGATGCGTGGCGCGGCGAGGTGATCGATGACCACGCCGACATTGCCCGCACCCGCTAGGCCGAGCACCACTCCCTGCATGTGCGGCGGATACCAGCGGCCCGATTGCGGGAGCGCGACGGCGAAGCTGGCGCCGGCGACGCCGAGAACGATGCCCAGCGCGAGCGCTTCATTGAGGGAGTGGATGCCGTGCCGCCATGCGACGAAGAGGCCGGCCATGACCACCAGCTGCGCGATGATGCCTGTCTTTTTAGTGCCGATACGATCGACGACCATGCTCAGCGCGATCCGAAGGAAGGCGCCGGCGAGAATTGGCGTCGAAACCATCAGGAATTTCTGGTCGGCGGTTAGGTTGAGCGCAGGGGCGATCATGGCTCCGAGCGCGCCGAGAAGCGTCCACACCATGAAACTGACGTCGAAATACAGAAACGACGTGGCGAGTGTGGGCCAGTGGCCGGATTTTTTAAACTGAGCGATGTTCATTTTTGAGCATCGACCAATTAGCAGCGTTCATGCCTCCACTGAAATTATAGCGCGAATAGTTTTAGGGAGAACGATGAGGGGCGTTCACCTCTGGCCGCTCGTGGAACGGAGTCGTGGAAGGGCGGCTTCAGGGGAATTCGCAAAAGCGACTGCCGTGTTTTCCCTTCGGGTTTCGGAAGAAAATAACCGATGGAGAGCGGCAAAATAGACATTGAGGGGATTTGCTCAGGAATGGCGAAAGAGGCCCGAGAACTCAAAGGCGCAAAGTCTAAAAAAAACGGCGCAGCCCGGAGTCTGCGCCGTTTAAGCCAACAGCGACTACCGCGATCAGAGGTTTAGCGTGAGCTGAAAGTAGGCGTAGCTGGCGTCTTTGGAGCCGACGGAGCTGAGGGATTGTTTAACGTAGTCGCCGCGGAAGTAGCGGCTCAGGCCGAGTTCGAGCTGGGCGTAGTGGGTAACTGAATAGCCGACCACGAGGTCCAGTTCGTAGCCGAGTTCGGCGTCATAGGAAGGATTGATCCGATAGCCGCCGCCGCTGCCGACTGGCGCGGTGAAGTTGCGCGGGACGCCGGCGACGTTGTACCAGAAGTCGGTTGTTTCGGTGAGTTTTTGGACGTGGCCTTCGAGGGCGACGCTCAGTGTAGGAGTCGGCTTCACGCTGTAAGCGAAACGGAGGTCCTGAGTGTTCTGCAGGCTGGAGAGGTCCATGTAGCCGTAGAACAGGTGATTTGTCGGAAAGAGATTTTGGAAGGTCTGGCTCTTGGCGTCGGTGGCGTCGTCGTCACCGGAGCCGTGGCTATAGATGACGGCCAGACGCGGCTGCCAGGCGTGTTCGGTCCAGGTATAACCGAGTTGGAGAACGCCCGCGTAGGCGGTGTGATCGAGGCGGGGCGTGGCGCGCGCGACGGCGACCGGGGTTGCGGGAAAGACCGCGGCGCGGTTGCCCGTCTGGTACATGATTTCGATGCCGTAGTCCCATGCGTAATACGCAGACGGTTTCGATTTCAGACGAAGGCCGAGCGTGTAGATATCTTGAGGTGCAGGGAAACGAAACGGGGCCGGGACACCCGACCAGTCGTCGGTGACGATGCCGCGGCTCGCGTTGCGCGAAAAAACGTAGCCCTCGACGATGTCCTTGGTGGAGACGGTCGGGAAGTTGATGTACGCGCCCGAGAACGTGTCCTGCGGGTTGAAAGCATTGAGGTTATTGTGGTCGTTGTAGACGACGCCGCCGGTGAACGCATCAACGCCGAAGATGGCGTTTTGCCAGCGGACCTTGAGTGCGTCGAAGGTGCGGGCGTTGTTGTTCCAGCGGAAATGACCGACGAGGCGCTGATCGCCGTAGGCGAGTTCCTGGCGTCCGATTTTCACCGATACGGGGAATTCCTTGTGATTGCCGATGAAGAGGAATGCCTGGTGGAGGTCGATCGGACCGTCGCGTTCGGCGAGGCCTTTGCCGGGTGCGGCAGCGGCGTAGCGCTGGTCGCCGATCGAGTAGCTGGAACGAGCCTCGAGAGTGGCGGCGACGTTTTTACCTGTGTAGGCGACGCGAGGCATCGCGCGGACCAGATAATAGGCGTTGTCGTTGTCGTCCTGCGGACGGGTGGAGAAATCCCAGTTGGAACCGGCGTCGGTAAATCCGGCGTTGTACTTGTTTTCATAGCGACCGCGCAGATTCACGCCGATATCCCAGGCGGTCAGGTAAACGTCGGTGGCGCGGAGCTTTTCGTTGAGGAAACCTGGAAACGGACGACGAGGCGGTGGCGGCGCGTATTGCGCGAAGAGGCCGCTGGCAGTGACGAGCGCGGCGAGCAGCAGGATGCGTAGGACGGACTTAGTTCTCATGTGGTGGTGTAGTGAGACGGAAAAGGTTTGGCGGGATGCGGGCATGGCGAAATCCAAGGCGCGAGGAGACGGATCGCATGGGATAGTTAAACGAGCGACGAGGGGTGAGACCTTACGTCAGGTGGACGGCGGCGGCTTCCGGTTTTGGCGACGGTGGTAGGCAGTGCGTATTCGGCACCGGGTGACGATGAGCGCGCACTTCGAGGAAGGTGATCAGCTGCTCACGCAGCTTGTAGTAATCGGGGTGCTCCATCACGGCTTTGCGGTCGCGTGGGCGGGGGAAATTGACCGGGATGATTTCCCCGATTTCTGCGGCGGGGCCATCCGTCATGCAGACAATGCGGTCCGAGAGAAACAGGGCCTCGTCGACGTCGTGAGTGACCATCATCGCCGTGATTTGATTTTTTCGCCAGAGATCGATGAGCACCTGCTGAAGCTCGTAACGAGTGAGGGAGTCCAGCATACCGAAAGGCTCGTCGAGGAGGAGCATCTTGGGCTTGTGCGCGAAGGCGCGGGCGATGCCGACGCGCTGACGCATACCCTGGGAAAGCTCGGCGGGTTTTTTATCCATCGATTCGCCGAGACCGACGACGGTGAGGAAGTACTCAGCGATTTGCCGGCGCTCCTCACGGCTGGCAGTGAAGAAAACCTGATCGATGCCTATCATGACGTTTTCGAAGGCGGTGAGCCACGGAAGCAACGAAGGCGATTGGAAGACCATGCCGCGATCGGGGCCGGGACCATCGAGTTCTTTTCCGGCGAGGACGATGTTACCTTCGGTGATCGGGTTCAGACCGGCGACCATCATGAGGACGGTGCTCTTGCCGCAACCGGAGTGGCCGATGACGGCAACGAATTCGCCCTTCTGGATTTTGAGATCGATATTTTGAACGATGACGGCGGGCCCCCCCGGCGTGGGGTAGACCTTCTTGAGCTGGGAGATTTCGAGGTAGGCGCTCATGTTTCGACCGTCTCGCGTTTGATTTCGCTGCGACGGATGGGGAGGCGTCTGCCGACGATCGTCTGCTTCGTGGTAAGGTCCTCCGGCTCGATATTAGGGAGAGTGAGCGCTTTGAAGACGGACGATTTGCGGCGACTGGAGGCTTGGAGGAGATAGTCCGTCACCTCAGTGCGGATACGCTTGAAGTCGTCGCTCTCGTTCAACTCCGCGCGACGGCGCGGACGCGGCAACGCGATCGGAATGCTCGGTCCGAGGGTCGCGCGGGGACCGGGTGTGAGCGGAATAACACGGTCGGCCATGAGAATGGCTTCGTCGGGATCGTTCGTGATGAGGACGACGGTGCGTTTATCGGCCTCCCAAATCTGAAGAGTTTCCTGCTGAAGCTCCCCGCGGGTGAGCGCGTCGAGCGCTCCAAAGGGCTCATCCATGAGCAGAATCCGCGGATTGGTAGCGAGCGTGCGGGCGACACTCACACGCTGACGCATGCCGCCGGAAAGTTCGGCGGGTTTTTTATCGCGGGCGCGGGTGAGCTTCACCATCGCGATGTGTTTTTCGACGTGCACGCGGCGTTTGCCGGCGGACCAATCAGGAAAAAGATGATCGACGGCGAGGGAGATGTTTTCGAAGACGGTGAGCCACGGAAGCAGCGAGTAGTTTTGGAAAACCAGACCGCGGTCAGGCCCGGGACCCGCGATGGGGTTTCCTTCGAGTGTGACGGTGCCGGTGTCGGATTTGACGAGGCCGGAGAGGAAATTGATGAGCGTGCTTTTGCCGGCGCCAGAGTAGCCGACGATGGCGACAAATTCGCCTTCGGCGATGTCGAGGTTGATATCGGTTAGAACTTCGGAGCGCACGCGGCCGTTGAAGTAGGCTTTGGATGCGTTTTTGATTTTGAGAAAAGACATAGTGTGACGGCGTTGGCGGATCGGGACGGGCGCGCAGACGTGCTCAGGCCGTTTTAAAGCGCCGCTCGATGACGCTCATGAGGCGGTCGAGGATGAAACCGACAATACCGATGGTGATAATCGAAAGGATGATGTGCTCGTAGATGAGCGAGTTGTATTCCTGCCAAAGGAAACCCCCGACGCCCGGACGGCCGGTGAGCATCTCGGCGGCGACAATGACGAGCCACGCGATACCGAGGCTGAGCCGAAAGCCGGTGAACATGTACGGCAGTGTCGCAGGCACGAGGATTTTGAAGAGCGTCTTGGTCTTGGAGAGTTTCAATACGCGACCGACGTTCAGGTAATCTTGCGGTACGGCGCGCACGCCGACGGCGGTGTTGAGCACGGTGGGCCACATCGAGCAGATCGCGATGGTGAAGAGAGCTGCGAGTGTGCCGGTTTCCTTACCCGCTTCTAGGAAGATGATGTATCCAAGCGGCAGCCATGCGAGCGGCGAGACGGGGCGAAGAACCTGGATGATCGGATCGAACATTTTCGCGAAGGTGGGCGAAAGTCCGAGCCAGAAGCCGATGGGAACACCGACGATGAGTGCGATGAAGTAGCCGACGGCGACCAGACCGAGGGACATGAGCGTGAAACGGAGCATGCCCTGATCGAGTTCGCCGCGTTTGGCCATTGGCTCGATGATGTAGGGTTTGCTGGATTCCCACGTGTCACCGATGTTCGGGAGCGCGGGGACGATGCCGGTACGCTCCTCGTTGAGAATGTTACCGTCGGCATCCTTCGTGACGACTTTGGTGCCCGCGAGCAGCTGCCAACCGGCGAGAACGATGAGCAGCCCGATGATCGGAAGAATGACGCAGTCGAATTTGAACGGTTTCATGGAAGGATGCGTGGCGTGGTATGTCGGGGCCGGATTGCAGCGGCGCAAAAAATGGAAACGGCGAGGCTGATGAAAGGGGAAAGAATGATCTTGATGACTACGCCGCTGGTGAGCTGCGCATGGATCCAGTGTTGCCCTTGATGCAGCGCAGCTTGGCAGAGCATCTGGCGGCGAGACCGATCGGAGCGGCACGCCGCCAGATATCGCGGTTCCGCAGAGCAGCTAAGAGAGGCGAAGACTGGCGGGCGGTGCGTTTCACGGCGGAAGAGATCACCCTTTGCGGCTGTGGACATCGAAGCTGGTGGCGTAGGCTTCGGGATTGGCGGGGTCGAAGGTTCTGCCGTCGAAAAGCGTTTCGGGAGAATTATCGAGGCCGCCGTGAGTGACGCCGATTTCCTTCATGGCTTCTTCGTAGATGTCGGTACGCATGACCTTCTTCGCGATGCCATCGTAGTCGGGCGTGCCTGCAACCATGCCCCAACGACGATATTGGGACAGGAACCACTTGGCGTATTTGGGTTGTGGATAGTTGCAGTTGTTTTTACTGAAGTGCATCGGGTGCGCGTCGGTGACTTTGCGATCATCGCCGTAGTCGAGCGCGCCGAGGAGCCGGCCGAGGATGATTTCCTTCTGGCAGTTGATGTAGGTGGCGCGGGAAACGATTTCGCATTGCTCGGGGCGGTTAGCGGCGTCGTCGAGCCAGACGGAGGCTTCATGCAAGGCTTTGAGCACGGCCTTGACGGTCTTCGGGTTTTTCTCAGCGAATTCTTCGGTGAAGGCGCAGACCTTTTCCGGATGATTCTTCCACATGTCCTGCGTGGTGACGGACGTGAATCCGATCTTGTCGGCGATGGCGCGAGCGTTCCAGGGTTCGCCCACACAAAAGCCGTCCATTTTACCGATCTTCATATTGGCGACCATCTGCGCCGGAGGAACGGTGATAAGGGTGACGTCCTTGTCGGGATGAATGCCTCCGGCGGCGAGGTAGAAGCGCATCCACATCGCGTGTGTGCCAGGAGGAAAGGTCATCGCGAAGTTAAGCGGTTCACCCAGTTTTTTGGCCTGATCAGCGAAAGGTTTGATGGCCTTTGGATGGGCGCCGACGGTGCCCTTCCACTCTGCTTTGAGGGTGATGGCCTGGCCGTTGCGATTGAGGAGCCATGGGATGACCATAGGTTTTTTTGGAGAACCCTGCAGACCCATCGTCGATGCGAGCGGCATGCCGATCAGCATGTGAGTAGCCTGGATGGAGCCCGTGGAAAGATTGTCGCGGATGGCGGCCCAGTTGGCGCCCTTTGTCACCTTGGAGTTGATACCGTATTTTTTGAAGAGACCTTTTTCGTGCGCGATAACGATGGGCGAGCAGTCCGTCAGCGCGATCATGCCGAAGTTAATGTCGGTGACCTCCGGCGCCTCGGACACCGATCTGGCAGTCGCGGCCCAGCTGCGGTTCCCGAGCGCTCCGAAGAGAGCGGCGGTGCCGATGCGAGCGGCTCCGTGAACCAGGAACTGGCGGCGATTAAGGGAGGGTTTTTCTGACTTACGAAGGGACGAGTTCATGCGTGAGGTGTTTGGTGGCTTGGCGGAAAAGATCTTCACGGAAGAGCTGGTCGGGCAGGGAGTCTTCGGCGGATTTGGCCGGGAGTAGGCCGGCATCGACGAGCATCGCTTGCAGCGCCGAGGCACGCGCCAACGAGGGGACGTTGGCCTGATCGCGATGGAAGATGACGAAGTCGGGGATGGATTCGACGCGGTCGTGACCGCAGTCGAAACGGCCTTGCAGCGCGGGAAGAATCACGCGGGCCGACTGGTTGATATAGGAAGGGCCGGAAAGAAGTAAGGCCAGAGGTTCGCGGTTGGCCGGTTCATCGCACCAAGCGCAAGCCTCGGCGAGCGCTGCGATCATGGCGGCATGTTCATTGGGTTGAGAGACGGCGAAGCGCTCGGTGACCATAAGCACCTTTTCCGCGCAGCCAGACTGGAGAGCGGCGCTCCACGTGGGGCACCAGCCTGCCTTTTCGCGAACGGCGAGAGAGTTCCAGGGTTCGCCGGAGCAGTAGCCGTCGATCGTGCCTGCGCAGAGATTGCGAAACATCTGAGCGGGCGGGACGACCACCGTCCGCACATCGTGATCGGGATCCAGACCTGCGGCACGCAGCCAGGTTCGAAGCATCAGGTGATGTGACGAAAACATGAATACAATGCCAAAGGTCAATTTGCGTTCGCCGCTTCGACGGCGGGCTTCCTCCTTGAGTGCGGCTGGAGTGCGAATGCCGTCCGTCCAAAGACGCTCTGAAAGCGTGAGGGCATTTCCATGGAGGTTGATCACGAGCGCGGTCAACACGGGACAGGAAACCGATTCTAGGCCGAGGCGGGTGGCCCATAGCATCGGAGCGGGGGCGTGAGCGGCATCGAGTTCGCCGTAGATGATTTTCTCTCGGATCGTGGCCCAGCCGACTTCGCGGCAGAGGTCGACCTCGATGCGGTTCTTCGCGAAAAGCCCACGCTCCCGCGCGACTACGAAAGGGGCCACGTCGGTTAGCGCGAGGAAGCCGATGCGCAGAGGACGGCTTGCCTTGGAGACTGGTTTTGTGGATACGACGGCCATGCTATACCGTCCCGTTTAGCGCAGTTCGTGCCAGAAGAGTCCAGTGGCCCGATTACTGCTCTTCAAACATTTCATTAAGATAATGAACCAGCCTCATCTATGAGAAGCGTCCTCGACAGCCGGCAACTACTCGCTTTTTCAACCGTCGCCCGACGCGGCAGCTTCACGTTGGCGGCCAAAGATCTCTATCTTACCCAATCGGCGGTGAGCCATGCGATGAAAGCGCTCGAAGAAGAATTGGGGTGTCGATTGCTGGACCGCGTCGGGAAGCGCGTGCTCGTCACGCAAGCAGGAGAGCAATTTCTCAGGCATTCCGAAAAAATTCTCCGTGAGATGGAGCTGGCTCGCGCGGGCCTAGATACTCTCGCAAACTGGGGTCACGGTCGCCTGCGAGTGGGTGCGAGCACCACGGCGTGCCAGTATATCCTGCCCACGGTGTTGCGCGAATTTAAGCAGAGTTTTCCGAAGTGCGTGATCAAAATCGCCCCGGGCGATCACGGCGATCAACTCGAACTGCTGCGCAGTAATCAGATCGATCTTGCGATCATGCTCGAGCCGCTGGGGCAGAATGAATTCACCTTTGTGCCGCTCTTCGAGGATCAGCTGAAATTCCTGGTGGCACCGCTCCATCCGTGGGCTCAGGCGGGGCGGGTGGATCGCAACACGCTTTCGGCGGAGACGCTGATTTTGTATAATAAAAACAGTTACACGTTCCGACTCGTGAGCGAATATTTCCGGGAGGAGAAACTCGCGCTGACCAATTTCATCGAGCTGGGCAGCATGGAGGCGATCAAAGAGCTAGTGAAAATCGGGCTCGGAGCCGGCGTGATTTCGCCGTGGATCGCGCGCGCTGAATTGCTGAGCGGCGCACTTGTGTCCTTTGCGCTGGGCAAACGAAAGCTGACGCGAAAATGGGGCGTTGTGCACTTGCGCGGGCGGCGGTTGCCGTTGGGCGAGGAAACTTTTGTGGGATTGTGCCGCACGGTGACGGAGCGATTTGACGAGTGATCAACGAGGCCGAACGCGAGGGCCGGCACATATTTCCCTTCCGAAAAAGCTGAAAATAATCGCTTGCACTTCCGAGGGAATCCTTGCTTTTTCTCGCCTCCATTCGCGCAGCCGTAGCTCAATTGGATAGAGCATCTGACTACGGATCAGAAGGTTTGGGGTTCGACTCCCTACGGCTGCACCAATCGCTCTCCAAGCGAGAGCGCGCGTAAATCGCTTACGCTGTTTTTGGCACTGGTTGCTAACACAGCCGCCTACGTCACCTCTCACCAAAAGCCAGCGCGACCGAGCAACACGAAGAACCCCGATGTTTACGTGGGCGCTATGAAGCCGCTTTTTGATGCAGGTGACCTCTGATCATCATTCCCGCGAGTTTAGAGCGGTTCAACTTAAGTTGTCGCCTTCCGGGCCGTGTCCGGAAACCCGGCCCGGCGTGAGCGAAAATCGTCGTGGAAACGGCGCAGACAAACGGCCATGGTTTTAGTTGAAATGCTCCAGCGTCATTAGAGCATTTAAAATATAGTTGTAGCCGTTGAGGAAGAGGGTCAGGGTGAGGGTATGAAGAAGGCG
>WUUC01090457.1_pt1 | contig 10129 bp, 6 predicted proteins | sample 6278441 | NCBI WGS metagenome assembly WUUC01 (sample SAMN13675441, study PRJNA597444) | soil metagenome | isolation source: soil | place: USA: Washington | collected 2017-10 | reverse complement strand
CCAGCCTGTCCTGGTGAGGTGAGACAGGCATGGCCGCGGGATGAGGAGTCGCTAATGATGCGCGCTCTCCACCCACCGCTCCGCGAGCGCCAGGCGGCGCAAGGTCGCGGCGGGCCAGCCAGGCTCCTGCACCCGGTGCGGGCCGGTCGCCAGTGACAGCACCACGGCTGCCACCCGGCGGCGCAGGTCCGCCGGATCCGCGACCCGCTCGAACACGGCGAGATAGCGTGCCCCCAGCCGGTTGATGACTGTCGCTTGTGGACGGTAGAGGTCGGCGAGCACCGACAGGTGGCCGAGTACGCAGGCGAGGTCGTCGAGGCGCTCGCCCGGCCCGGCGGTGTCGATGTCGAGCAGCCCGGTGACCCGGTCTCCGGCGACGAGGAGTTGGGCCTCGTAGAGGTCGCCGTGCACCGGCACCACCGGGCCGCCGCGCCCGCCCTCCGCGCCGATCGTGGCAGCGAGGGCCGCCGCCCGCTCGGCGGCTGAAGGCAGCGCGGCGCCCACGACGGCCGCGTAGTGCGGCGCCTTCTGCGCCCAGCTGCGGCGCCGCCGGCCGGTGGCAAGCTCCGCGGGCAGCCGGTCCAGCAGGCCGAGGATCGCCTGGCCCGAGGGCAGCTCCGGGCCGCCGTCCCAGAGGACCTGCCGGAGGGTACGGCCCGGTAGCGCCTGAAGCACCAGCAGCCCGTCGGGCGTGTGGCCGAGGCTCGGCGCGGCGGGCACGCCGGCCGCGACGAGCATGCGGTGGTGCTCGTGCAGCCGGCGCGCCCGGCCCGGACGCACCACCTTGAGGAACAGCCGGCCGTGCTCTCCCGATGCCTCGATGACCGCACGGCGGCGCGGCCGGTACGCCCGCACGGCCAGCCGCACCGGCCCGCCACCCAGGCCGAAGCCGGCGAGCAGGCCGGCCACCGCGGCCTCGTCCACGGCGGCGGCGAGCGCGGGCAGCTCGGGGTCGTATGGGAAGCGCCACACCCCGACGCGGTCGGTGCCGTCGTCGAGCAGGGTCACACCGTCCGGCACGTTGCCCACGCAGGCGGCCATCCGCTCCCGCGTGTCGCGCCCGTCCGGCCACCGCACGCGCACGTCGTACGCGGCCGTGCACCCGCCGCCGGGCTGGTGGTCAACCTGCCGGGCCCGCCAGGAGAGCAGCCGCGCGGGGTGCAGGGCCACACCGAGCAGGTCGCCCACGTCCGGGCCGGTGAGCAATCGGGTCATGACTCGCGGAGCCGGTACCCGACGCCCCGTACCGTGTGGATGAGGTCCTGGCCGAGCTTGCGGCGTAGGTATCCGATGTAGACGTCGACAACGTTGGAGCTCGGGTCGTGGGCCAGCCCCCACACCCGGTCGAGCAGCTGCTCACGGCTGAGCACCTGCCCCGGATGGCGCATCAGCGTCTCGGCGAGCAGGAACTCACGGGCGGTCAGCTCCACCTGCTGCCCATCGACGGAAACGGTGCGGCGCACCAGGTCCATCAGCACCGCACCGGCGCGCAGCGTGGTGGGCGTGTCCCGGCCGCGGTCACGGAGCCTCGCCCGGAGCCGGGCGAGGAGCTCCTCGAAGCTGAACGGCTTGGTCATGTAGTCGTCGGCGCCCTGGTCCAGTCCGGTCACCCGGTCCGGCACGGCGTCCCGTGCGGTCAGCACGATCACTGGAAGGCGCTCGCCCCGGGCCCGGATCTGGGCCAGCACCGAGAGCCCGTCTTGCCCGGGCAGCCCCAGATCGAGGATGAGCGCGTCGAAGTCGGCCCCGCGGGCGTAGGCGGCCGCGTCCACCCCGGTCTCCACGATCGTGGTGATGTACCCGGCGGCGCGCAGCCCTTTCGTGAGGAACGAAGCGATCCGCGGCTCGTCCTCGGCGATGAGGATGCGGTTCATCGCGCTGGTCCGGGCAGGACGAGGGTGAACGTAGCGCCCGCGCCTGGGACGCTGTCCACCGCCACGGTGCCCCGGTGGGCCTGGGCGATCGCCGCGACGATCGCCAGCCCAAGGCCGGTGCCCTCGGCGCGGGCCCGGCCGTCCCGCCCGCGGGCGAAGCGGGCGAAGATCCGCTCCCGGTCCTCCGGCTCGATGCCCGGCCCGGTGTCCCGCACCGCGAGCAGCACCCGCCCGTGCTCGGCCCGCGCGGACAGCTCGATCCGGTCGCCGGGCGTGGTGAACTGCACGGCGTTCTGGGCCAGCTGCATGAGCGCCTGGGTGAGCCGCTGCCGGTCGGCCTGGACGGTCACCTCGGCCACGTCGCCCAGCCGCCAGTCGCGGTCGCCGAGGGCCACCGCCTTGGCGTATACCTCGTGCATCATCGGCGCCACGTCCACCTGGTCCAGCTGGAGGAAGTCGGGCTGCTCGGCGCGGGCGAGCATGAGCAGGTCGTCGACCATCCGGTTCATCCTGTCCAGCTCGTCGGTGACCAGCGCGACGGTCTCCGCCCGTTCGGCTGGGTCGTCGCCCATCAGCTCCAGGTGGCCGCGGACGATCGTGATTGGCGTGCGGAGCTCGTGCCCGGCGTCCGCGACGAACGCCTTCTGCGCGGCGAAGGCGCCCTCCAGCCGGCCGAGCATCGCGTTGAACGTCCGGGCCAGGTCGGCGACCTCGTCGGTGGCGGTCACCGCGATCCGCCGGGACAGGTCGGTCTCCTCGATGTCCCGAGCGGTCTCGGTGACCTCGCGGAGCGGCCGCAGTGCCCGGCCCATCGCTAGGTAGCCACCGGCGGCCACCACCACGAGCACCAGCAGGCAGGCCAGCGCCATGATCTGCACCGCGCGGTCGATCTCGGCCCGCCGTTCGGCGCCGAACTCGGCGACCACCACGTGCCCGCGCACCGCGCCGTCGATGACCACCGGCACGGCCAGCCACCGCCCCGTGCCGGCCGCCCCACCGTCAACCTCGCCGTACGTGCTGTCCCGCAGCCCGGTCCAGTGGGCCACGAGAGCGGCGTCGGCGGCCAGATCGTACGGCTGGTTCCCGGTGGCGCGGTAGAACACGCCGTCCACGAAGACGAGCACCGCCTCGCCCGGCTGTGGCTCGTTGCGCAGCAGGTAGGTATCCGCGATGGCCCGCAGGTCGGTGCCGAACGGCTGGCCGGTGGCCGGGTTGCGGCCGTCGACTAGGCGGGCGAACTCGGTGACCTCCTGCCGCATGTCTGCGGTGATCCGGTTTTCCAGCTGGTTGAGCAGCACCTGGCGGATCACCACGACGGACGACAGGCTTGCGACGCAGAGCAGCGCCAGGGCCCAGCCGAGCAGGCGCAACCGCAGCCCGAGCGCCGGCCGCCACCGGGAGCGCTCAGTCGTCGTCTCCCGCGTCGTCGTCGGCGTCGTCTCCGTCATCGTCGTCAGCGTCATCGTCGTCGTCTGGTCGGCTGCCACCCCCGGCGGGCTTGCGGGGGGCGGGCCGGTCGTCGGCATCGTCATCGTCGTCGTCTCCGCTGGCGGGCCTGGGTCGGGTGCCCGCGCTTGGCGGTGCCGTCCCATTCTGCCCTTGTTTGAGCTGGTGGGCGGCCGGCTCGGTGATCTGGATGGCAGGCACCGGGTCGGGTGGGAGCAGCACCGGCAGGCCGACGCCGGACAGCAGCGTGGCCAGCGCCGCCAGCCCGATCCCGGTAGCCACCTTCTGCGCACTCATCCCCCGAGCCTGGCCGGCCAGCATGGTCACCCGATGAGGCAACGGTGAGAGCCCTCTCATGTACGCAGCCGGTAGCCGAAGCCGCGCAGCGTCTCGATCACGTTTTCGCCGAGCTTCTTGCGCAACGCGCTGACGTACACGTTGACGAGGTTGGTGCTCGGGTCGAAGTCGTACCCCCACGCCTGGGAGAGCAGCTGCTCCCGGCTCAGCACCCGGTCGGCGTGCCGGATCAGCGTCTCCAGGAGCGCGAACTCCCGGCCGGTCAGCGCGACCGCACGGCCGCGTACCGAGACCTCGCGCGACCACAGGTCGAGCCGCACCGGTCCGGCGGTGAGCACCCGCGACTCCTCGGTGCCCACGTCGCGCAGCCGGGCGCGGATCCGGGCCAGCAGCTCCTCGAAGCGGAACGGCTTGGCCATGTAGTCGTCCGCACCGGCGTCCAGGCAGGCGACCACGTCGTGCACCTGGGCCTGGCCGGTGAGCACCAACACCGGCAGCCGGTGGCCCCGGGCCCGCAGCCCCTGAAGCACCTCGAAGCCGCCCCGGCCGGGCAGGCCGATGTCGAGGATGAGCAGGTCGAAGTCGCCGGTGTGGGCGAGCTGCTCGGCCGCCGCGCCGTCCTCGACGTGCACGGTGGCCCAGCCGTTCGCCTGGAGCCCTTTCCGGAGGAACGAGGCGATCCGGGCGTCGTCCTCAGCGATCAAGATCTTGGCCAACGGGCCACCCCTTCCGGAGCTGCTCGGGAATCACCAGCGTGAACGTCGCTCCCGCGCCGGGCCGGCTGACCAGCTCGACCCGGCCGCCGTGCGCCTGGGCGATCGCCCGGACGATGGACAGGCCCAGCCCGGTGCCCCGGTAGCGGGCCTGCGCCCCGGTGCCGCGCCGGAAGCGGTCGAAGACCCGGGACTGCTCGTCGAGCGGGATGCCGCGCCCGGTGTCCCGCACCCACAGGCGCAGGTATCCGCCCTCGAGCGCGGCGCCGACCGCGACCGCGTCGGTGGGCTCGGTGTTGTGTACCGCGTTGTCGGCCAGGTTGATCACCGCCTCGGTCAGCCGGTGCCGGTCGGCGACGACCATCCCGCGCGGGGCCGCGTCCAGGTGCCACGGGCGCGGGGCGAGCGCGCCCAGCTTCGCGACGAGCTCGACTACGAAGAGCTCCAGGTCGATCCGCTCCGGCTGGAGGAACTGCGGGTGCTCTACGTCGGCGAGCAGGTGCAGGTCGCCGACGATCCGCCCCATCCGCTCCAGCTCGTCGGAGACGATGGCGATCGTGCGGCGCCGCTCCTCCTCGTCGGCCGCGGTGTGCTCCAGCACCCCAAGGTTGCCCAGCGAGATGGTCAGCGGGCCGCGTAGCTCGTGGCTGGCGTCGACGATGAACTCCCGCTCCCGGCGGAAGACCGCCTCCAGCCTGTCGAGCATCGCGTTGAACGTGCGCGCCATCTCGGCCGCCTCGTCCCGCCCGGTGACCGGGATGCGACGTGTCAGATCGGACTGGGAGATCAGCCGGGCGGTGTCGGTGAGCTGGCGCACCGGGCCGAGCACCCGGCCGGTCATCAGCCAGGCGCACGCGGTGGCCAGCACGAGCACGCCGAGGATCCCTGCGACGCTGTACGTCAGCAGGTCGGCGATCTCGGCCCGCTCGTCGACCGGGAGGAACGTGACCACGAACGCGCCCCGGTCGTCGCCGATCGTCACCGGCATGATGCGGTAGTACGCCTCGCCCTGCGCGGTGTCGAAGCGCTCCAGGGCACCGCCCGCCCTGGTGCGCGCCGAGGTGGCGAGCCGTTCCATCACCGGCTGCGGCAGCCGTTCCAGGGGGAAGCGGGTCATGCTGCTGCGGTAGAGCTTGCCGTCGGTGAAGGCGAGCATCGCCTCCTCGTTGTTGGGCACGTTGCGCTGGAAATACACGTCGAACGCGCGTTCGGCGGAGGTGAAGGCCGTGCCGGTGCGCGGGTCGTGACCCTGGCTGACCAGCAGGTCCATCTCCAGGAACTCCTGCTGCACCGACTCCTGCACGCGGTGCTCCAGCCGGATCATCAGCACCTCGCGGATCGCGACCGTGGCGAGGCCGCCGGCGAGCACGATGAGGCCGATGTACGAGAGCAGGATACGCGTGTGGACGCTCCGGATCGCCGGCAACCATCCGGAGCGACTTCTCACGGTTACTGACCGTACGGTGTGGAGCGGCCGCCGGACATTCTTCGATCGGGCGGGCGGGGCGCCCACTGATATGTGTTTTCCGGCCGATCCGGTGGCCTCTTCTTAGAGTTCTCTCATCTTTGTGAAGCAGCGCCGCCCCCTCCCGGGAGGTGGAAGGGGGCGGCGCCTCTATTGGGGGTGCGGGGTCAGCCGAAGGTGATGACCAGCCGCGGTGGGTTGTCGGTCCCCTTCTCTCTACTGTGGAATCCCTGCTCGAGACCACCGCCGTTCTCCGCGTTGTCACGGATCAGCCATCCGAAGTTTCCGTTGGCGTAAGCGCCGCCGACATGCGCGGTGACCGCCCATTCCCGGTAGCCGGAGCCGGATGTCGTGGTGGTCGCCGTGCCGGTGGTGGCCGGCTGGTTGTTCCACCGTACGTTCGCCTCCGTCCAGGCCGCCGCGAGCGGGATCGCCTGCAGCGTCCGCCCGGTCTTGTACGAGGAGGCGTACAGGCGCAGCTTCGCGTCGGTCACCTGGCACCCGGACGGGATCGCCGGCAGGTTGAACCGCACGAGTGCCCGGGCGTTGCCGCCGGACTTGGTGTCCACCTTGAGCACCGAGTCCTGCCCGTAGTTGCTGGACGCCGACGACTGGAGTATCCAGCTGTCCGCGTTCGCGCCCAGCGTCACCGTGCCCGGCGTGGAGCAGGTCGGCGGCGACTGCACCGTCCAGCGGTGCGCGGCCGGCGTGCCGTCCACGTTGCCGACGGCGTCCGTGGCCCGCACCCGGAATTCGTGCGTTCCGGTCGCGAGGCCGCTGTACACCTGCGGGCTGGCGCACGGACCGAACGCGGCCGCGTCGAGCGAGCACTCGAACGTCGATCCCGCCTCGCTGGCGGAGAAGGCGAACGTCGCCGTCGGGCTGCTCGTCGTCGCCGGCGGCCCGGAGCCGATAGTGGTCTCCGGAGCCGTGGTGTCCGGCGGCGGCAGGACGGTCCACTCGAAGAGCGCCGGCGTCGGGTCCACGGTGCCGCTGGCCGTACGGGCCCGCACCGCGAACTCGTGGTCGCCGACCGCGAGGCCGGTGTACTCGACCGGCGACACGCAGGCCGCGTACGCCGCGCCGTCCAGCGCGCACTCGAATGTGCCGCCGGGCTGGCTTGCCGAGAAGGTGAACGCCGCCGTGGTGGCCGCCGTCTCCACCGGTGGCGCGGTGGCGATGGTCGTCTGCGGCGCGACCGGCGTGCCGGCCACCGTCCAGGAGTACACCGCGGGTGTCGGGTCCACATTGTCCTCCTGGTCCACCGCCCTCACCTCGAACACGTGCGGACCCGGCTCCAGCTCGCCCGGCAGGTCGACGTTCGGGTACCCGAACGGGCTCGCGCACTCGACGAAGTCGGCCTCGTTCTGGCTGTCGAGGCGGCACTCGAAGAGCAAGCCGGCCTGCGCGGTCACGTTGTCGGTACCGGTGAACGTGAAGTTCGCGACCCCGTCCGGCGCCGGGTCAGCTGGTCCACTGAGGACGCTCGTCTCCGGCGGCGTGAGGTCCGGTCCGGGCACGACGGACCACTCGTGCTCGGCCATCTCCTCCTCTGTGGACGTCATCCCGTCGAGATCGACGGCCCGCACCCGCATCGAGTGATCGCCGATGGCAAGCCCGGTGTACGACGCCGGCGAGGTGCATGTCGTGAACGGGGCCAGGTCGAGCGAGCATTCGAACCGGGCGACCGGCTCGTTCGCCGTGAAGCCGAACGTCGCGGTCTGGTCGGTGGTCTCCGCGTCCGGCGCGACCACGAGTGTCACGACCGGCGGACCGGTGACCGTCCAGGTGCGCGTGGCCGGGGTCGGTTCGAGGTTGCCCTCGGCGTCCCGGGCCCGCACCGCGAACTCGTGCGCTCCCGGCAGCAGGTCCTCGTGGAAGACCGGGGAGACGCAGTCGGCGTACGCCACGCCGTCGAGCGAGCACTCGAAGGTGGCGTCAGGCTCGTTGGCGAAGAAGGTGAACAGCGCGCTCCGGGCCGCGGTCTCCGCCGGCGGACCGGCGCTGATCGTGGTGACCGGCGGGACGCCGGGCGGCGACAGCGCCACCGTCCAGGTGTACGTGGCCGGGGTCGGGTCGACCTTGCCGGCCAGGTCCACCGCCCGCACCTCGAACGTGTGTGTGCCCACGCTCAGGTTGCCGTACGTCCGCGGGTTCTCGCAGTCCGTCCAGGCGGTCGGGCTGATGCTGTCCAGGCGGCACTCGAATGCCAGCTCGAACAGCGGTGTGTTGTCGTCGATGCCGGTGAAAGTGAAGCTCGCCGAGGTGCTGTTGCTCGGGTTCGGCGGCTCGTCCACGATCAGCGTGTCCGGCGGGGTGGCCTCCGGCGGCACCGGCGCCGAGCCGTCGCAGCTCACGTTGTAGCACTGCGCGGGCTCGGTGTTGCCGGTGGCCCGGTTGCCGCCGCCGTCCACGTTGCCGACCTCGGCGTAGATGCCCCAGCCGTCGTTGTTGTCGGCTGAGTTGGCCGAGATCCGGTGGCCGGCCTTGTCGACCGCGATGCCGGCGCTGTTGTTGTTGCTGGCCGTGTTGCGGTCGATGACATTGCCCGGCTCGGTGCTCTCCGGCAGCACCTCCGCCTCGACCGAGATGCCCTCGGCCTGGTTGCCGCTGGACGTGTTGAGCACGACCGTGTTGTTGAGCGACAGCGCGCCGATCGAGATGCCGCTCGACGACGAGCCGCTGGCGTCGTTGGACTCGATCCGGTTGCGCGACGACTGGTACAGCTCGATACCGGTGCCGTTGAACCGCACGTCGTTGCCGCGGAGGACGTTGTCGTTCGCGTTCTCCAGCGCGAAACCGCTGTCGCTGGACCCAGTGGCCACGTTCGCCACGAGGTCGTTGCCGGACGAGTCGCTGATGACGACGCCGGATTCGCTCTCGGTCAGCTCGTTGCCCTGCAAGCGGTTGCCGTTCGAGCCGGCCTGGAGCACTACCGCAGGGTCGGCGCTGTCGACGATCGTGTTGCCGACGACCGTGTTGATGCCGGCGCCGTCGAGCAGCAGACCGGATCCGCCGGATCCGCCGACCCTGTTGGTCTCGATCCGGTTGCCGCTGGAGGCGACCACCCGGATGCCGTCGAGCGCGCTGGCCGAGATGACGTTATCGAGCACCGAGGTGCCCTGCGTGCCGCCAAGCAGCGCGATGCCGGCCGCATTGCCGGTGAACGTGTTGCCGCGCAGCAGGTTGCCGCGCAGGCCGTTGTCCGCGTCGGTGAGCTGGATGCCCACCTCCTGGTTGAGGTCGACGGTGAGGGCCGTGACGATGCCGCCGACCGTGCCGGCGTTGAGTTGCACGCCGTAGTCGAACTCTCGGACGGTGCCGTTGGTGATCGTCACGTTGTCGTGACCGTTGTTGCGGATGCCGACGCCTTGCCCGATACCGTCCACCGCGAACCCGTTGAGGTCGACGGTGATCCCGGCCGCGCCGACGACGAGGCCGTCGCCGGAACAGTTGCTCAGGTCGTTGGTGACCAGTGTGCTCTGGGTGAGCACCATGCCGCAGGTGACCGCCGTCGGCACCGGTGCCGGGCGGATCGTCCACGAGTGCGCGGCCGGCGTCGGGTCGACGTTGCCCGCCGCGTCCGTCGACCGCACCCGGAACTCGTGGTCGGTGACCCAGAGCCCGACGTAGTTCATCGGCGACGTACAGGCACTGAACGCGGCGCCGTCGAGGGAGCACTCGAACGTCGAGCCCGGCTCGCTGGTGGAGAACCGGAACGCCGCCTCGGTGCTGACCGTGGAGGCGTCCGGCGCCGAGTCGATCGTCGTGTCCGGCGGGGTGGTGTCCGCCGGCGACGGCGCGACCGTCCACGTGTACGTGGCCGGGGTCGGGTCGGCGTTGCCGGCCAGGTCGACGGCTCGCACCTCGAACGTGTGCTGGCCGAGGCCCAGCCCGGAGTACGACTTCGGGCTCAGGCAGGACGCGAACGCGGCCAGGTCCAGGCGGCACTCGTACCGCAGGTTGGGTCCCGGGGTGGCGTTGTCGCTACCGCGGAAGCCGAACGTGGCGACCGGCGTGGTGCTGGTCTGGTCCGGCCGCTCGAAGATCGTCGTACTCGGCGGCGTCGTGTCCGGCCCGGGCGGGGTCGCCGCCACGGTCCAGGTGTGCGCGGCCGGGGTCAGGCTCTTGTTGTCCGAGGGGTCGATCGCCCGCACCTCGAAGCGGTGCACGCCGACGAAGAGGAAGTGGTACGTGACCGGGCTGACGCACTCCGCCCAGCCCTCGCCCTCCGGCGGCTGCGGCGGCTCGCCCGGCTCCGGCGGCTCGGGCTCCGGGTCCGGCGGCGGGTCCAGCCGGCACTCGAACCGCAGCGCGGTCGGCGGGGCCGCGTT
>WUUC01193011.1_pt1 | contig 10130 bp, 7 predicted proteins | sample 6278441 | NCBI WGS metagenome assembly WUUC01 (sample SAMN13675441, study PRJNA597444) | soil metagenome | isolation source: soil | place: USA: Washington | collected 2017-10 | reverse complement strand
GCGACGCTGCACCCTACCGGTTTTATCGACCAGCTCCAGATAGTCACGCAAATCAAAGGGAAGGTGAATACGAGGGCTCGCACGCTCAAGGGAAAAGTCGAGTAGTGGTACCTCCGGCTGTAACGCCTAATCCTGACCTGTCGATGCTTGCACCCGCTGGATGCGCTCGATGCGGGATTGAATGGACGTGAAATCGGACGCCTCTGGCGTCGCGGCGGTACCCGCCCGAATGGGTGAGATCAACGACTATCTGGTCATCTCACGCGGCAATTGGTGGGTGTCCTCAGTATCCTTTAGCCTTTCTTGCGTGCTTTTCTGAATGCCATGAGCCGCCTGATTCGATCCTCCGCAAAGTGCGGCTCGTAGGGCTTTGGCAGAGGACCGCTGTCGCATAGTTCAGCTGCGGCATCTGTAGCTCGCTTGACATTTCCTGCCAAAACGATATCTACACCAGGACGATGTGTACGAACCCAATTGGAAAGCTGGAAGCCGTTCATCGTACCCGGCATCTCGATGTCACTAAACACGACATCGACGTCGAGTTCCGAGTGCTGGAGAAGCGTCATAGCTTCATCGGCACTCACCGCCTCGATGACTCTGTAGCCGCACCCGCGAAGGTACTCGGAAATCACCATACGAATGAAAACCTCGTCTTCGACCACGAGGACGGTTTGCGGTACATCCGGACTCTCGGTCAAGGCAACACCGGCCGGGATTCTGAAGGCACGAGCGCTCGGACCTCTCGAACCAATTGCTCAGTCAAGAACGGCTTACGCAAGTGAACGTCAAGCACCTCGCTGAGGGCAGCATCTGGCGGATCACTGGAGACCATAATAATCTTGATAAAAGGAAACTCGGCACGGACCAGCTCCGCGAGTGCGCGCCCATCCAGGTTTCCGGACAGCCGTAGGCTCGTCAACAGGAGGTCTGTTCGAGCCTGGCTGCGCAGCACATCGAGGGCTTGGTTCGCATTGCTAACCTCGATGCAGGTGTATCCGTGCTCGCGAAGCTGATCGGTGATAAAGACGCGTACCCACACGTCCTTCTCCACAACCAGTATCGTGACATTCTCAATGTTGGCGACGGGCTTGATCAGCGCACATGCATCATCCACGAGTATTCACCTATTCACATTGAAAGCCATCTCATGCAGACCACACCTACCGATAGGGTTACGTCTCGAAGCCCCAATGTGGATGGAAGTCATACTTTCGAGTGTACCGTATGCGTAGGCACCTACACTGATCGACCATTAGTGCACGGCGTAGTCCATTACGAACGATGATACTAGGTTGAGGTAATTCGAGCAGGTAAAACATGATTCCGTCATCGAAGCCGGTGGAAACCGCCAGCGAAGACGCCGTAAAGCATTAGACACCCAATGCCGGCAAGCGACGCGCTGAGTAGGCTGGGTCCTAGCCTAGTTGCCAGAACTGCAATCACTCACGCGGACCCTATTCGCGTTCCAGCTCTACTCTGGGTTTGCTTTCTCGACCCGGAAAATAAATCTCTCCCTGGGGTTTGAGTTTGAGTCTCGCTCACGTGCGTGCCCTACTCGCTCTACGCTGCACTAGCGGGCGCCCCATGCCCTGCTCGGTGTCAATGAGCACCTCGACGATCTTCCGCTCAGCGGTGCTGCACAAGCCGTCCTGCCAACGCGTGACCAGCAGCGGAGCCGAGAACACCAGCGTCCAACGCCGAATCACTTCCTCTGCGCTCCAGGCTTGCGTGCGTGCCTGATCCACAGGCAGCACCAGGTGATAGTGATTCGATATCACGGCATAGGCGCAGCAGTTCGACGCCGGACATGCCCGGCATGCGCTGGTCGGACAGGATCACGTCGACCTCGTGTCGCGCCATCAGCTCTAGAGCGTGCTCGGCGCTCGTGGCACTGAGCACCAGCCAGCCTTCGGCGCGCAGCAGCCGGCGCAGCGCGGCGATGATGTTCTCTTCATCATCAACCAGCAGTAAGGTGCGCTGTCTCGAACGCCCGACCAAGCGTCGGCGGATCGATCCGCCGGCCGTCGCGCAGCATCGTCTCGACCGCTGCCGCCGGCAACGCGGCGCTGAACCAGTAACCCTGCATCTGGTCGCACTGGTTGGCAGCCAGCAATGCCGCCTGGCCTTCACTTTCGACGCCTTCGGCGAGCACCTTCATCTGCAGGTGGTGCGCCATCGTGATGATTGCGCGCGTGATCGACACCTCTTCTGCCGGCGCGGTAACATCGGGCACCAGCGATCGATCGATTTTGACCACGTCCACAGGCAGCCGGCGCAAGTAACTCAGGCTCGAGTAGCCGGTGCCGAAGTCGTCGAGCGAGATCTCGACGCCGAGCGCACGCAGTGCCCGCAGGTTTTGCACCGCCTGATCGAAGTTGCCGATCAGCATGCTCTCGGTGACCTCGACACCGAACAGCCGCGGATCGAGGCTAGTTGCCGCGAGCAGACCCTCGATGCGCCGAGCCAGGTCCGGCAGCAGTAGCTGGCGCGCCGACAGATTGACCGCCACGCGCAGGGGCGGCAGCCCCGCGCGCTGCCAGGACGCTGCCTGCTCGATGGCGCGGCGGAGCACCCAGTCGCCGATGGCGACGATGAGGCCGGTTTCTTCGGCAATCGGGATGAAACGATCCGGTGCGATTCTGCCCAGCGTCGGGTGCTGCCAGCGTAACAACGCCTCGACGCCGACGATCCGGCCATGTCCCAGGTCGACCTGCGGCTGGTAGTGCAGTTCGAGCTGCTCGTCTCGCAGCGCATGGCGTAGCGCGGTCTCGAGCCCCAGCCGTTCGGGGTCCTCGTCGTGCGGCGCGCCGGAATACGCGCTGATCTGGTTGCGGCCCAACACCTTGGCTCGATGTACCGCGGCGTTGGCGCGGCGCAGTAGTGTGTCGGCGCAGTCTCCGTCGGCAGGCGCCGTGGCGATGCCGAGGCTGCAGGTCAGGTGGATCTCTTGCCCTTCGATCGTCATCGGTCGGGCGATCGCGTCGAGCAGCGCCTGCGCCGTGGACGCCGCCGCCACCGAAGGGGCGGCCATCACGATCACGAACTCATCGCCGCCGCGGCGTGCTACCAGATCGACACTCCGCACGGTTGCAACGATGCGCCGTGCCACTTCGCGCAACACCGCGTCCCCGATGTCGAGGCCGAGCCCGTCGTTGATGCGCTTGAAGCGATCGAGCTCGAGTACCAGCACTGCAGTCTGGGCGCTGGTCTGCAACATCGCGCTCAAGCGCTCGAACAGCTGCCGGCGGTTCGGCAATCCGGTCAGCTCATCGAACAGCAGCAGTTGCCGGATGCGGTGGTCGGCGGCGCGGCGCTCGCGCAGGTCGTCAATGCAGACATGCGCGAACGTCTCATCGTTGCTGGTGACCAGGCTGACGGAGACATCGACGGGAATCTCATAGCCATCGTAGTGGCGCAAGCTGGTCTCGAAACGCAATGAACCGCGTTCGCACATCTCGCGCCAGCGCAGCGGCCACTGCGTCTCGTCGACCTGCGTGTCGATATCGAGCACACGCAGCCGCAACAGTTGCTCGCGCTTCAAGCCGAGCAGCCGGCAGGCAGAAGCGTTCGCATCGCGAAAGGCGCCATCGGGCCCGACCTGCAACAGCGCATCGTTGGACTGCTCGACGGCGTGTCGGGTCAGCAGCAACTGGCGCTGCGCATGTTCTCGTGCACTCACGTCGCTCGCAGATGGGATCAGCCAGACCACGCGTCCGTCGGGCCCGTAGAGCGGCAGCAGGGAAAAGTCCATTGCCAGTGTGTCGCCGCTGCTCGTAGCCACGCGCACGTCAAAGCGCGAGGCTTCGCCGCGCGACGCCCTAGCCAGCGCCTGTTGCACTCGCCGGTGCGATAGCTCGCAGCCCCGCCACCAGGGAGTTGCGTCGAAGCGCCGGCCGAGCACCTGTTCCGGCGTGCTGCCGATGGCCCGCAATGCCGCTTGGTTGGCGTAGCGCAGCACGCCGTCGGGATCTAGCAGGCCCGCGAAAACTGAGGGGCCCAGCCGGTCGAGCACCTCATGCAACGCGCGTTCGGGACCCGGCGGCGCGGGGGCGGCAGACCCCAGCGTCAGCGTCTCCATCGCGGCACGGCATACACCGGAGAGGGTTGATTTCGACATGCCCGCAGTCTGTGCGGTAGCCTGTGCCGGCGGCGTGAGCAGTTGCGAGCCTGAACGACCGGATCAGATCGACGGTTGTGAAGGAGTATCTACACGCGGTGCGGCATCAGCGACTTGCGCCAGTGTGCTTGGGCTCAAGCCCCGGCTGGCACAAGCCTAGCGCACGGAATGCAGTCGACTCCCGGGACGCAGCACTCCGGCGGCGATATCTGTTGCTCGAGTTCTGAGCCAGCAGTCGGCCGCGCGGATGCATCCAAAAGGCGAGCCAGCGTGTCGCCAAGCTCATCGATCGTCTGAGGTTTCAGGAGGAAGCCACGAACGCCGATCTCCCGCCCCCGCGCCTCGTCCGCCTCGGTCACGAAACCGGAGGTGGCGACAATGGGCATGCTGGGGCGGATCTTCAGGATCTCCTGCGCCAACTCCAATCCAGGTATCCCGGGCAAGGACAAGTCCGTGACCACCGCATCAAAGCGCTCTGGCTGGGTCCGAATGAGGTCGAGCGCTGCGATTGGGTCGGTAACTCCTTGAACCGAATATCCGAGACGCATCAGCTTCCTGCTCACGAGCTGGACGAGCAAGGAATCATCGTCGACGTACAGCACTTGCTCGCCACGCGCGAGCGTGGCTGAGCTGCTCTTCGTCTCCGCGATATCACCGCTGTCATGATCAGCCGCCGGAAAGTACAGCTCGAAACGGCTACCCCGTCCGACTTCGCTCGTGACAGCTATCACACCGTGGTGCTGCTGCATGATGCCGTCGACAATCGACAACCCAAGACCCGTGCCTTGGCCTGGCGGCTTGGTTGTAAAGAACTGATCGAATATACGAGCCAGTGTCGCTTGCGTCATGCCGCAACCGGTATCGGTTACCGCAACCCGGACGTACTCCCCGCATATCAAACCCGGAATATTCGCATCGGCGGTTACAGACACTCGCTCGACTGCCAGCCCGATGGTCCCCCTATGCGCGCCGATGGCGTGCGCAGCGTTGGTCAACAGATTCAGCAGCACCTGGTGAATCTGCGAGGCATCCGCCAGAACCGGCGGCGCTGAGGCGTCCGCGGACAAACACAGTTCGAGCTGCGCAGGAAGCGTGGCCCGCATGAGCGCACGTACTTCTTCCGCCAACTGTTGCAGAGAGATCTTCTTCTGAACCGGCTCGTCCTGCTTGCTGAAGGAAAGGATTCTCCGAACCAGATCAACCCCGCGCCGACTCGCCTTGTCGATCTCCTGCAGGTATGAGTTAAGCGAGCCAGTTTCCGGCTGCTCCTCGAGCGCCAGGGAAACATTGCCTCGAATCGCGAGAAGGATATTGTTGAAGTCGTGCGCAATGCTGCCGGCCAGCGTGCCGAGTGCTTCCAGCTTCCTCATTCGCACCCGCGCCTCCTCCGCATGGCGCCGATCGTCGATGTCTGTGTTTGCGCCGTACCAGCGCGTGATTTTCCCCGTTTCGTTTTTGTGGGGCTTGCAGCACGATTCGATCGTCACGGACACGGCGGCGAGCAGCTCATCGCCGGCGATCGGTCGCAGGGCCGCAGTCATCGCGGCGACTCTCGCGATAGCGCTGCACGAGGTGCAGCAGCGAGCACCTCATGCAACGCGCGTTCGGGACCCGGCGACGCGGGGGCGGCAGACCCCAGCGTCAGCACCTCCATCGCAGCACGGCATACACCGGAGAGGGTTGATTGCGACATGCCCGCAGTTTGTGCGCCTGCCTGTGCCGGCGGCGTGAGCAGCTGCGGGCCTGAGCGACCGGATCAGATCGACGGTTGTGAAGGAGCGTCTGCGCGCTGTGCGGCATCAACGAGTTGCGCCAGCGTACGCGTGGCGCGCTCGAGCGCGCCGTCCCAGAGCTGGCCGCAGGTCAGCCGAATGTGGTGCTGGAACTCGCCGCGCGCCGAGAACATCGGCCCCGGAGCTACGCTGATTCGTTGCGCCAGCGCGGCACTGTATAGCGCCATCGCGTCGACCCCGACAGGCAATTCGACCCACAAGAAGTAACCGCCGGCCGGCCGGGCCACCCGCGTTCCGTTCGGAAAGTGCCGGGTCACGGCGTCGAACAGGCTGGCGCGCTGCGCTTGCAGAGACTGGCGCAGGCTTCGCAGGTGCCGGTCGTAGCCGCCTTCCTGCAGGTATTCGGCCAGCGCTGCCTGTACCGGGATCGATCCAGACAGGCTCGTCATCAACTTCAGCCGTTCTACCTCGCGTGTCAGCCGGCCCGGCGCGGCCCAGCCGACCCGGTAGCCCGGAGCCAGACACTTCGAAAACGACGAGCAGTGCAGCACCAGACCCCGGCGGTCGTAGGCCTTGGCCGGCAGCGGCGCCGCGTTGCCCGCGTAGAGCTCCGCATAGACGTCGTCTTCGATGAGCGGCAAGTCGTGGCGGGCGAGCAGTTCGACGAGGTCGCGCTTTTTCGTCTCGGGCATCAGGCTGCCGAGCGGGTTCTGAAAACTCGTCATCAGCCAACAGGCCTTCGGGCGGTGCAGCTCGATCGCCTGCGCCAGGCGGCCGAGATCGATGCCCTCGCGACAATCGGTCGGCACCTCGATAGCGCGCAGCCCCATGCGCTGTAAAGCCTGCAGCGCCACGTAGAAGGTCGGGGACTCGACCACCACCGCATCACCCGGCTTTGTGACCACGTTCAGGCAGAGGTTCAGCGCCTCTATCGCACCGTGGGTCAGCACGATTTCGTCTGTGGGGATGGCGAGCCCCTGACGCAGATAGCGCTTGGCGATCTCGCGCTTGAGCCGCAGGTTGCCCGGCGGCAGATCCTCGACCATGTCCCAGGGTTTCAGTCGCCGTGTGCTCGAGACCAGCGCGCGACGCAGTCGATCGAGAGGAAACAAGCCCGCGCTCGGGAAAGCAGAACCGAATGGCACGATGTCGCGTGCGCGCGCGGAGCCAAGGATCGCGTAAATCAGGTCGTTGACCTCGACGTTCTGGGATCCGGCCTGTGGCTTCGAGGTTCGCGGCTCCGCGAGCAATACGCCGTCGGCGCGCGCGGCGACGAAGTAGCCAGACCGTGGTGCCGCGCGGACTAGGCCGTGCGATTCGAGAAGGTAGTAGGCTTGGAAGACCGTGCTTGGGCTCAAGCCCCGGCTGGCACAAGCCTGGCGCACGGAAGGCAATCGATCCCCGGGGCGCAGCACCCCGGCAGCGATCTGTTGCTCGAGTTCCTGAGCCAGCAGTTCGTATCTCGTGGGGACTGCAGTCGTGCGATCACGCATGGTGTCGGCGCAGCACCTCGGTCGAACCATGGCTGGGTGGGGTTGCGTTGTCCCAGTCCAAGGGAGCGCGGCGCGATGCAAGCATCGGTACCAGGTGGGAGTCTACTCCTCGGACTGACCTTCCAAGGATTTTAGTTGTAGCAAGAAGAAGCCAGGGGGTCCTCGACATCACGCTCACTGCGCAAGATGTCGCCGACCTCGATCGCGCGTTTCCGCCGCCGACTGCGAATCGCCGCTCGAGATGCTGTAATCGCTATGAAGTGAAATGCAGCCTGACTCCCTCGGGCTCTATTTTAGATGCACGCGCGTGGGAGAACCCGGGAGGTCGCGGCCCCTGGGGACTTCATTCTGCACATGGGCCCCTGCGATCCCTTCAATCGGCTGCTTAGAAGGAATACCCTCGGTCGCGTTGCTCGTGGACTGCGCAACACGAGCCATGATCTCGCGAGTATAGACCGGTGCTTCACGGAGACCTTGAGGCTCGTCAACCCACCGCGCAGCCAACCACAATCACTCGTGGAGGTATCCGCAATGGCGCGCTCTTCTCCTTACTCCCTGCTCGAACACCGTCGCGAGCAGTTGTTTCCCGTGTTGGATGGGACGCAGATCGCCGTCGCGCGTCGCTTCGGCGGTGAGCCCCGACAGTTCAAACCCCACGAGATCGTGTTCAAGGTCGGGGACGTCGGCGCGCCCGCGTACCTCGTGCTCTTCGGTTTGATCGAGGTAGCGGGCCGCGATGGCCTCGGACGCCGGAACGAAATCACCACGCACGGACCCGGAGAGCTGACCGGAGAAATCAGCCAGCTCTCGGGCGGGCCAGCGCTCGCCGAAGCTTCTGCGGGTGACAATGGCGCGGAAGCCGTGCCCTTCGATGCCGCGCAGCTGCGCGCCCTCGTAGTTGCGACTGCGGAGGTCGGCGAAGCCGTCATGCGTGCCTTCATTCTGAGGCGCGTTTTCCTCATCGAAAGCGGTGCGGGCTTGGTGCTTCTCGGCGCGGGCGACGCGCCGGAGGCGCTCCGCTTGCAGACCTTCCTGAGACGCAACGCCCTGCCCTACACGATGCTTGATCCACAATCCGATCTCGCCGCCGCGCAGCTGATCGACCGGCTGGGCCTCTCCGCTGCGGAGCTGCCGCTCGCCATCTGCCCCGATGGCAACATGTTGCGCAGGCCGCATGAGAGAGTTCTTGCACAGTGCCTGGGTCTGCTGCCGACTTCCCTCGCAGATCGCTCGTATGACGTAGCGATCGTGGGAGCGGGCCCGGCGGGACTCGCTGCTGCCGTGTATGCCGCGTCCGAAGGTCTGTCGGTACTGGTACTCGATGCACGCGCGTTTGGCGGCCAAGCGGGCGCCTCGGCGCGCATCGAGAACTACCTCGGATTTCCTACGGGCATCTCCGGCGAAGCGCTTGCGGGCCGGGCGTACGCGCAGGCACAGAAATTCGGCGCGGTGATGGCTATTCCGGCACCCGTGAAGTTGCTGAAGCAGATTCCTGTCGACACGCGCACCAACGGAGGCGGTTTCGAATTGGAGCTGGAAGAGAACCGGCCCGTGCGTGCGTTGACCGTGGTCATTGCGAGCGGCGCGCACTATCGCAAGCTCGATCTGCCAAACCTCAGCACCTTCGAGGGTCGCGGCGTGTACTACTGGGCTTCGCCCATTGAGTCGAAGCTGTGCGCGCGACGCGAAGTCATCGTCGTGGGCGGCGGCAACTCTGCTGGCCAGGCGACCGTGTTCCTGGCGAGCGAGGTCAACCGGGTGCATCTGCTGGTGCGCGGCCCAAGTCTCGGTGAAGGCATGTCGCAGTATCTCGTGGATCGCATCAAGGCCCTGCCCAACGTCGAAGTTCATCTCCAGACCGAGCTCACACAGTTGATCGGCACGCCGCTCCTCGGCTTGCAGGCGGTTTACTGGCGTGATCGTGCGAGTGGCAAGGAAGAGAAGGGAACGATACGGCACGTGTTTCTATTCATCGGAGCCGAGCCGAACACCGAGTGGCTCAAGGACTGCGACGTGAGCGTGGATGCCAGGGGCTTCGTGCGCACCGGCGAGTCGGCAACCCTCAGCGCGCCGCCCGGGACGAGTCAGGAACGGCGATGCCTGCCGCTCGAGACCAGCCGGCATGGTGTGTTCGCGATCGGTGACGTTCGCGCGGGCTCGGTGAAGCGAGTCGCCGCCGCGGTCGGTGAAGGCGCCGCGCTGGTAGCGCAGCTGCATGAATCCCTCCGAGAGACTCGGGCGGAACACCCCGCATGATTGATCCACTGTTAGAGTGCGCAGGAATACTTCCCCGACCTTGCGAAGGAGCGTTCGACTCTACGACGAGCGAGGTCTGTTCCTCGAGGCATCGCACTGGGTCTTCACTCAAGCCGCAGGGTGGCAGAGATGCGACTAAGTGATCATACGCACCCGCAGCTACACACAGTGCTCAGTCGGCGAGACGAACACGAAGAGGAGCGACGTGAACAAGGAGGACGGCGTGAACAAGGACACCCATCAATTGCACTACCGACGGGGATGCCCAAGGCGATCCTTGCAAGGAATGGCAACGGATAGATAACGAAGACTGGAAAAACCAACGGATGACGAGACTTAGCCTAGGTGATGCCCCCATCTAGGACATGTCATCAGCCCCGATTTAGGGCCTCGGCTCGGCGTACGCCTCGAACCCACGACCGACCTAACGTTCTGGCATGTAGACGCAAATGATCTAACTAACCTAAAGCGCGACCGAACGGACGGCTGCGAGTGCATGGCAATCTCCCACGCATGTGGGTCGGTAGCCCG
>WUUC01177713.1_pt1 | contig 10130 bp, 12 predicted proteins | sample 6278441 | NCBI WGS metagenome assembly WUUC01 (sample SAMN13675441, study PRJNA597444) | soil metagenome | isolation source: soil | place: USA: Washington | collected 2017-10 | reverse complement strand
TCTTCTACCGGGCGGCGCGGACCAAAGGCGCCACGGGGCGCGGCTTCGTCCAGGGCGGCATCCGCCACAGCGCCCGCAAGGCGCTGCCTCCGATTGCACACGAGCCCACCACCGAAACGGGCCTCAAGCATGTCGACGGCACCGTCTCGATGGCCCGCGCCGCCCCGGCCGGGGCGATGGGCGACTTCTTCATCATTGTCGGGGGTCCAATGCCGGCGATGGACTCGAAGCCCGGCTCCCCCGGCTTCGCCGCTTTCGGCCGGGTCGAGACAGGGATGAAGGTTGTCCGCTCCATCCTCGCCGCGCCGACGGTGGCCAATGCCGGCCGCGGCCCGATGCGCGGGCAGATGATCGAGAAGCCGGTCAAGATCATCGCGGCGAAGCGGATCGAATAGCTGCAGGATTCCCGATCCGCGGACGAGGGACGCGGCTTGCTCTGTCCAAGCGGCAAGCGATGGCGGCGGGGATCCCGCCGCCATCGCGGCCCCGGCCCGTGCCCCGGTCAATCCTGACACAGGGTGAGGGCGAAGGAATCCTGGCTGACGTAGTGAAAGTTGACGTCATAGCAGATGCCCAGCAGGCGGATGTCATATTTGCCGCCTTTGGCGCCCCGGGTGCGGATCACATATTCGCGCGAGATGCATCCCGCCTTGTCGTCGCGGCACGGGGGGATGTCGCCGAAGCAGACCGGACCGAGCGGGATCATCTGCACCGAGGGGGTGCCATCGGGCAGCAGCGGCATGGCCGCTCCTCCGGCTCCGGTGACGATCGCCGCCGCGATCCGGAAATTGCTGAACGTGATGTTCGAATAGCAATTGCACACGGTGACGCAGACGGTCTCGACGTCGTCGGTCTCGAAGCAGTCGCACCTGCTGTCGCCCCAGCTGACCGAGATGCAGGGCTCGAGCTTGGGCGCCTCCACCGCCTGGCAGCGCGGCTTCCCGCACGAACCGCAGATCGCGTCGGCGAGGATCTTCTCATATTCCGCCTTGGACGGGGTCGGGCTGACGAAAAGCTCGCCGCCGGTGAGGCTGCACAGATCCTGATATTGCGGCTGGACCCAGGCCGGCTCAGGCTGGTGATTGACGAAGTGCGCGAAGACGGTGACGTCGTTCGCGATCGCCGACGAGACCGCCTTGTCGACCGCATCCTTGCTGCCGGCCTCGTTGCTCGAGATGCTGTCGAGCTTCTCGTCGCTGATGTAGAAGATCGCCCGGCACGCGTCGGGGCGCCAGTCGTAATATTTCGACAGATCCTCGATGGCGTTGGCGCCTTCCTCCGAGCCCAGCATTCCGGGAGGGTTGTCGGTTGAGAAGGCCGGGTCGGGACCGGGCAGCCCCTTCAGATAGACCAGATAATCGGTGGCGAAGACCGTTCCCGGCCAGGTGCCTTCGACCCCCATGAAGGCGATCCGAAGATCCACCTTGCAATGGTCTTGCGCGGCCTTCACCGCGGCTTCCGCGGCCGCGCTGATCGCCCCGGCGGCGCCGGCCATCGAGCCGCTGGTGTCGATGAGGACTATGAGATCGGCGAGGAACGGCTTCGCTTCGTCGCCGCCGCCGCCGCTGCACTTGCAGCCGGTATGGACGTGCTCGCCCGCGTGGGGGAGGATGTTGACCTTCCCAGCGCAACGCTTCGCCAGCAGCCCGTTGGCGAGGGCTATCAGCTTCTCGCAATCGACGGGCGCCGCCGCGGCGCTCAGGGTCTCCAGCGTCGGGGCCGCAGCGCTCGCGGCTTCCCTGCCCGCAACCGGTGCCTCGCCTTCGTGAGAATGTGAGCCAGCCATTTTCCCTCTCCTTCGATGAGACCGGTCCTTGTACTCGGGGGGCCAGGCGCCCTGCGTGACGGGGATCACGGGAGCGAAAGGAAATATTCGGAGGGCGGGACCGTCGGCGGCGGTCGCTGAACTGCACCAGATTCCACAAATTGCCGTACAGGTCCTCGAACAGCGCAACTTCGCCGTAAGTCACCTGCTTCGCTTCCCCGTCATCGTCGCGGACGACGAGCGCGATGCCGGCGAGCGATTGGGCCCTGTGCGCTTTTCGCAAAACGCGCACGCCCCGATACCCCAGCTCGCGCTCCGCCGCTGAACCTTTGGCCTTCCGGTCGGTTGGGCCGGAAAACGCGATCAGGAGATTTCGCCATGGCCGACAAGAGCCTCGCCGACCTTGCCGAGAAGATGAAGGACATCGACTTCGCCATATTGTCCACGCGCACGGAGAGCGGAGCGATCGCCGCCCGGCCGATGAGCAACAACCGCCAGGTCGATTATGACGGCGACAGCTTCTTCTTCACCTGCGACGAGACCGGCACCGTCGCCGATATCGAGGGCGATCCCCAAGTGGGCCTCGCCTACCAGGCGAAATCGGGGATGCTGGGAATGCGTCCCTTCTTCCTCACCATCGAAGGCCGGGCGGAGCTGATCCGGGACAAGGGCCGCTTCGCCGAGCATTGGACGAAGGACCTCGACCGCTGGTTCAAGGACGGCATCGAGACGCCGGGCCTGACCTTGATCAAGGTCGTGGCTCAGCGTCTTCACTATTGGGACGGCTATGACGAGGGCGAGCTCAAGCTGGCGCAGCGGGCGGACGCCTGACTTGTGGGAGATGTTATGAGATCGACCATCCGTTCCGGCGCTTTGACCCTGGTTGCGCTCATCGGCCTGGCGGGAATCGGCGGGGCGCCGCTGCCGTCCGCCGCGCCGGCCATGGCCGCCCCCGCCGTGCAGCGCATCGGCGGGACCTGGGATCTGAGCTGGAAGAACCGGCGGGGCGAGACGAGGCAGGGCTCGATGACGGTCGAGCAGCGCGGATCGCAGCTCTTCGCGACGGTCTACGACCGCGGCGGGGCCACCGCCACGGGCTCGATCTCCGGCTCGGACTTCACGCTTCAGGGGCGGCGGCTCGGGCTGCCTTTCACCGTCACCGGCCGGGTGAAGGGCCGTAAGATGGCGGGCACTCTGCTCGCACTCGGAATCGAGCGGCGCTTCACCGGAGTGAGGCGCGGGCGCCGCTAATCACCCTTCCCGGCAGGGAGGGAGTCAGGCAGGCTCGGCGCAGCCCTGGCGCCGCTCGCCGCCGACCGTCAGATCGGCCGCGAGCGGATAGCTTTTGTCCGACATGCCGTCGGAACAGCCGCGCTTGGGGCGAACCTTGAGCTCGAAGCGGCTGCCGCCCAGCGAGCCGATCCAGGTGCCGCCGCCCGGCGCTGCGGTGAACCGGGTCCACACCCGGGTGCCTTTCTGGTCTCCCGGATGGGAATAAGTAACGCAGCGGCCTTCGACCCGCGCGTTCCAGAACGGTTCGGTGCCGACCGCCCGGACGGCGGCTGCCGGCAGCGGCTTGCCGTCCTGGGTCAGGCAGGGGCTGGCCGAAGCGGCCGGGCCCGGTTCGGGCGGCGTCGGCGGAGCCGAGCCTTCCCGGCAGGCGGCGACGAAGTCACGGGTCAGCGCCCGCGGCGGCGCCGGATGGGGTCCGCTGCGCTGGGCGCCGTAGCTGGCGGAGACGGGACCGCCGATCAGGGCCGCAAGATTGCCCGGCAGCGCGCCGATCGCGCTGACTCCGCCACGCTGCCGGTCGCCCCGGCTGTCGGCGGCCAGCGCCGCCGCCTCGCCGCCGCTTCCGAACGAAAGCCGCTCTTCGCTGCCGATGGGCCGGAAATCGGGGACGTTGACCAGCAGGCTTTTCCCTCCGGCCGGACACACGAAGCGGATCGCGGGGCGTCCGGCCCCGGCCAGCGTCAGAGCGACGCCCTCCCCGCCCGACTGCAAATCCCAGCGGCCGGCCGCGCTCTTGCCTTCACCCTCCGCCGCGGCGGTTTCGGACCCGGCCGGGGACTTCCCCTGGGCGGAAGCTTCGCTTTCATTGCCGGGGGCGGCGGCCGGGCCGGCCTCGCGGCTGCCGCAGGCGGCGACCAAAGTCGATGTGGCGGCGATCAGTCCCAGGATGCGCAAGTGCTCGTCCTCCCCGGTTCAACGGTTCCAGAGCCGGCGCCCGGCGTCAAGGCCGGGACCGCTCCTCGGCGCATCTCCCAGACGTCGCTCGGATCGCCAGAGCGCATCGAGAGTCGGGGCCCGCGGCGAGACCGCGAGGGCGAAGGCGCTGAAGGAAAGGCGTGTCATTGCGATGCCTCGGGGCCGGGAGAAGGGTTGCAATCGTGACCGGGCGGCGCAGCGGTGAATTGTACGAGATCCCACAAATTGCCGTAGAGATCCTCGAACACGGCGACCTTGCCGAAGGGATGGACGGCGGGCTCGCGGACGAAGCGTACGCCCCGGGCGCGCATCGCCTCATGGTCGCGGTCGAAATCGTCGCTCGCCAGGAAGAGGAAGACCCGGCCGCCCGCTTGGTCGCCAATGAACTTCTCCTGCCCGGCCGTAGAGGCTCGGGCGAGGAGGAGGCTGGCGGAGCCCTCGCCGGAACCGGGCGGGGCGACGAGCACCCAGCGCTTGTCCTGCTCCGGCTGGTGTTCGTCGGCGGCGAGGGTGAAGCCGAGCTTGCCGGTGAACCAGGCGATCGCCTCGTCATAGTCGCGGACGAGGAGGGCGACGTGGGCGAGCGACTGGATCATGGGAGCTCCACGAAGCGTGCGAGGTTCTCGAGCGACGAAGCGAGTCCGTCGAAGACAGCGTCGGGCGGAGCGGTGACGATTCGAGTTGCCCTATCGGTTCGGCCTGTCATCGTGCGGACCATAGAGGAGACGTGGATGAGCGGCGAGACGGGTTCGGAAGCGATCGACATGAAGATCGCGGCGCTGGGCGACTGGCGAGGCGAGGTGCTGGCGCGGGTGCGGGGCCTGATCCGGGAGGCGGATCCGGATGTCGTCGAAGCGGTGAAGTGGCGCAAGCCGACCAACCCGGCGGGGGTCCCGGTGTGGGAGCATGGCGGCCTCATTTGCACGGGCGAGACGTACCGGGACAAGGTCAAGCTGACTTTCGCGCAGGGCGCGGCCCTCGCGGACCCGGCGGGGCTGTTCAACTCCAGCCTCGACGGCAACACACGGCGGGCGATCGACATAAGGGAGGGCGACGAGCCGGACGGGGAGGCGCTGAAGGCGCTCGTGCGGGCCGCCGTCGCCGAGAATGCGGCTCGGGCCGGCTGAGCGTGGAAGGCTCGACGCCGGAAGCTATCGTCGGGATGGGCGGTTCTCCATGAGGACGGCGAGGCCCCAGCGCGTCTCGAGGGGGCTCGCCACGACGAAGCCCGCTTTCTCATAAGCGCGGATGGCGCGGGCATTGTCCGGGTGCGGATCGGTGCCGACGGCCGGAGCGCCGGCCGCGAACAGGCGCTCGCAATGGGCCCGGACGAAGGCGCTGCCATGGCCCAGGCCGACCATGTCCGGCTCGCCGATATATTGATCGATGCCGCGCGAGCCGGGCGGCAGATGGGCGAAGGGGTGGTTGTCCCAGGCGTGGACGGGGTAATCCTGGGCGAAAGCGAAGGGGCGGCCGAAATGCTCGACGATCCACATCGCCACGCGCTTGTCGGCGAGCGTCTCCCCCGCCGGCTCCAGCTCCGGCGCGCCCCACCATTCGACCACGTGCGGCCGTGAGCGCCAGCGCTTGAGCAAGGCGAGGTCGGCCCGGGCGACGGGGCGAAAGACATAGGCGGCCATGGGCGCAGGTTAGCGGGTGGAGGCGGGGGCGAGAACCTCGCGCCTGTCGCGCCCGGACGTTGCTCGATAAGAGCAGCGGAACGGCGCCGGCCGGCATTCGAAGCGAGGGGAGCGGACATCGGCCAGAGCGAGACCCTCGGGGACCCGCGCTCGACGACCCTGGCGCTGCTCGCCCGGCGCCCCGCGGGCTCGACGATCTGCCCGAGCGAAGTGGCGCGAGCGATCGCCGCGGCCGGCGGCGAAGCGGACTGGCGCGGGGAGATGCCGGCGGTCCACGCCGCGATCGACGGACTGGTCGCGGACGGGCTGGTCCGGCTGAGCTGGAAGGGCGAGGCGATGCCGGTGCGGGAGGGGCCGTACCGGATCGGGCGGGGCGCGGCGGAGGCGCCGGCGGACGGGCAATGAGCGTATCGCCAGCGGTGCATGAGCACGCTTCGGCAGGCGTCGGCGGAGGCGAAGTTCACGATGTTCACGATGTCGCGCAATTCTTCCGAAGCCGGCGCCGTTGATGCGGATCGTCGACCCGGGCGCGCGCCGGGCAGCGGGCATTGGAGGGAATCGACATGGTCAAAGAGCCGCGGGGGTAATCCCCGATTCGCGACCAGCCTGACAGAGGAAATCCCGTCTGTATCCTTCAATCGAAATGGGTCGGCGGCGTCGACGGACGTCCGGCTGCGCCTCCGGATTGCGCCTGGAATGGCCCTTCCCGATCTCTCCAGACAAGGCGCGTCGTGGCCATCGTTCGGGGCCGATCGGCCTCTGGCGCCACCTTTCGGCGGCTCAATCGTCCGGCGTTGCAGGCGGCGACGGAGCATTCAGCGCGGCGCGCGCCTCGGCAAGCCCGGCCTCGATCATGAGCCTGATCGAGGCTCGCGGCTCTTCGAGCGGCAGCGGCGAATCGAGCTCCCGGGCGAGGAGAGCCTCCAGGGCCGCGCAGGGCGGGAACGAGAGGCGTGCGACCTCGTCGGCGGCCAAATCGCCCGGGACGCGCTTCGCCACCTCGCCCAGCACGCAGCCGTTCCAGAGATTCCGGAGGGTGTCCAGGCGCGGCGAGATATCGGGCAGCCGCCATATGATCCGCCCGTTGAACGAATCGGCGGTCGGCTTCCCCTGAGCGTCGCGGGCAGGCTGGAAGCGCGCCCGCGCGACGAGCAGCCGGCAGGTGGTCGAATCGAGGATCGAGGAGCCGCTGCTGCCGGTCACGGTGCAGCCGGCCGGCCGGCCGTCGGCGCCGACCTCGAGACGGAAGGCGACGGGCCCCTGCTCGTGGTTGCGAATGGCCGCGGCGGGATAGTCCTCGTCCGAGAACAAGGTGGCGAGGTTCGTCGCGCTGCGAGCCCGTTGCGGCGGCTCGGCGGCCGGGGGCGGGGCGGCGGCGGGCAGCAGCAGAGCGGCGGCAAGGACAGCGGCACGAAGGAGAGCGGCGGGTCGCACGATCCTGATCATTCCCCCGGTTAGGCCGGGTCCGGCGAGGCGGCAAGACCCGCGGCTCCAGCCCGACCGCGGGTCCCAGACTGAAAAAAGCGTGCGGGGGAGGAATGGAAAATCGGGTCTTGGACCGGACCCGCGGCTCAGCCGCCCGGCGGAGTCACCGGCACGAGGAAATTGCCCTTGCCGCAGGCGGAGACTGCGCCTTTGTCCTTGCGGAACTGATACCAGCCTCTGAGTTCGGCGGGGATCACTTGGCCTTTCAGATTGGGATACTCACCGAGGATCGCCTGGGCGTCGGGGACGTCGGCGTTGGAGCGGTTGCGGGCCGAACGATAGGACAGGATGTTCGTGGAATGGCCACCTTCGGGCAGCATTTCCGCGGTCACCAGATTGGCCTTGCCGGGCACGAACCGGAAGACCGCGATGGCCCGCCCGCCGCACTCGGTCACCGATCCGCCGAAGACCCCGTAGGTGAAATTGACCAGGGCGTAATCGCCCGGAACGCCCTTGGCGGCGGAGAAACGCGACATGTTCCTCGGAACCATCAGGCCTTCGCCCTTGGTCTGGAGGCCGGGATTGGCGGTCCGGAGCCGGCCCGCCGTGGTCTTGTCGACGACGATCTTGCCGGTTCCGCGCTCCATCGCCTCGAGATCCACCCGGACGAAAGTGAATGCGCCGCCGCGCAGCCCGTCCCGTTCCTCGACCAGGACCAGGGCCTGCGGGTCGTCCGGCGAGAAGGTCATCTTCTTCGGATTGGCGGCGCCGGCGGGTGCGACCGAGGCCAGCGCGAGCGCGCAGAACAGGATCGGCTTATTCACGGGCATCCCCCCTTTTAAGAGCAGGATTTACCCGGTTCGGCGGGCTGCGAAAACAGCCTTTCGCGAGACAGCGTATTGGATAAATGGGCTGCGCAGCCGGCAGGCTCAGATCGTGCGGCCTTGGCAAGCTTTGCGCAGAATCGTATAAGCGGCGCCATGGCACAGATGAATATCTCGATCCCCGACAAGCTCAAGGGCTGGGCGGAGCAACGGGTCGCGGAGGGCCGCTACAGCAGCACCAGCGACTACATCCGCGACCTCGTCCGCCGCGACCAGGAGAATGAGGACAAGATGCGGCGGCTCCAGGCGTCGATCGACGAGGGGCGGGCGTCGGGGATCAGCAAGCGTACCGTCGAGGACATCATCGCGGATGGCCGCCGTCGCCGCGCTGCCGCTGAATGATCCCGGTGGAGCTCAGCGAGGCGGCCGATGCCGACCTCGTCGAGATCCTAAGCTACGGCAGCGAGGCGTTCGGCGAGGCGCGGGCCGAGGCCTATGTGAAGAGCTTCGACGACACGTTCGACCTGATCTCGCGACACCCGCTGGCCGGAGCGATCCACGACGCGGTGCGGCCGCCCATCCGCAGCCTCCCCCACGGCAGCCACCGCATCTTCTACGACGTCTTCGAAGACCGGGCGGTCGTGCAGCGCGTGCTGCACAAAGCGGTGGATGTGACGCGGCATCTGTGACGCCGCGGCGGAAATATACTGTCACGGATAAACCGGGTCGAGAAGGATGAATACCTATCTATCTCGCTCTTTCTTGCCTGGCCTTCCAGGTCGATTGGGTAGCCCCTTCAACTACACATCCTCGGCTCGATAAACTTCCCATTCGAGCGAAGCTTTATCGAGCTTGAACATCTCCTCATCCGAAATGCTTTTTCTAAAGCCGGCAGGGTCTGATCGTGATGTTGCTCCGCCATGTCCGGGTCCAGGGACAGGTTGAATTGGTCGCGCCGCCCAATCGAAGCCTCCTCCCCTACTCCCCCCGTTTCGGCTTCTCAAGCTCCCGAAGCACGCCCCGCCGGATCTGGGTGCGTTGCGAGGCGGTGGTGAGGTTGGGCGGGGCGGCGTAGAAGGCGCGGAGGAAGGCGAGGTCCCAGGGGGTCAGGGTGATCGGCACTTCCGAATCCATCGGCGCTTCGAGAATATTGAGGATGGTCGGGGCCGAATTGGGAAGCTTCGAGGGATCGGCCCGAGTGAAGGCGCGCATCGCCGCATAATCGGCGATCTGGGTGGTCGTCAGCCAGTCCAGGGCCTTCGATTCCACCACCACCGCCGCAGCCGCGAATTGCGGCCGGCCGCTCGCCGAGAGACGGGAGCCTATGCGGGTCGTCCGGTTGACGGCGACGCCGTCCTTCGTCGAGAGCTCCTGGCCGTCGGCGTCGAGCGGCGGACCGTCGACCTGCCAGGCCGCGGACGGACCCGGCTCGGCGATCAGGCGACGAACGGCCGATCTCGACATCTCACCGAAATAATAGGGATGCTTCACCCGAAGCGCATCGAGGAAGGCGCGCTTGTCGGGCGTGACAACGAGCAGCACGTTGGGAGCGCAGCGCGAGCCGCCGACCGCCAGGCCCGCCGCCTTGGCCACGACCTTCATCCGGCCGATCAGCGCGTCCTTCTGCGCCGGCGAGGCTCCGACGACCGTCGGGCAGACGGGGGTCTCGAAACGGCTGATCTGGCCTCCGCCCGGCGCCTGAGTCAGCGCCCCGATGAAATCGGTCAGCTGCCGCTCGACATCGGCATTGCCGGTGACGACGATCTCCTGGCCGTCGACCGGCTGACGAGTCTCCTGGGCGACGGCCGGAGCCGCGAGGGCCAGGACCGAGGAAAACAAGGAACCGACGATCCACTGCCGCATCGCATATCCTTTCGGCACCGGGGGATCTTGCGTAAGCAACCCCCGCTTCGCGGCCATAAAATGCCGTCGCCCTCAATGAACCGCTTATGAACCGGGCGTATCGGATCCACGCGCCCGCTTACTCCGCCGCCGGGAGGTAGATCTCGCCGCCCTTTTCGCGGAATTTTTCGCTCATCTCGGCCATGCCGGCTTCGGCGTCGAGCTCGTTCGCCGGTGCCCTCCCCCCGCTCGCCTTCGGCGAGTCGCCCTCTCCCGACACGGGAGAGGAGGTGGCGGTGGCGGCGAGGAAGGCGTCCGCCGGCTGGTTCTGCTTCGCCGCGAAGTCTCGCACCTCTTGGGTGATCTTCATCGAGCAGAATTTGGGGCCGCACATCGAGCAGAAGTGGGCGGTCTTGGCGCCTTCCG
>WUUC01114740.1_pt1 | contig 10131 bp, 9 predicted proteins | sample 6278441 | NCBI WGS metagenome assembly WUUC01 (sample SAMN13675441, study PRJNA597444) | soil metagenome | isolation source: soil | place: USA: Washington | collected 2017-10 | reverse complement strand
TCTTCTTTTTCGGCCATCGATCATATTCCACGGAGGCGACGTGCAAGCACCTGATCAAAGACAACCCGCTCATGATACGGTTCCACAAAATCTGCACAGGCTGGGGGAATTGGCCCGCAATTTGTGGTGGAGTTGGACTCCCACGGCGCGGCAACTCTTTGAGTCGATCGACCCTACGTTGTGGTTTCTCACCCACCACAATCCCGTTCAGCTGCTGTCCAGTGTCAAACCCGAGCGCCTCACTACCTTGGCAAGCGACCCGAATTTCGTGCGCCACTACTCAGCCGTCATGCGCACCTTCGACGAATATTTGAGTGATAAAAAAACCTGGGCGGCCACAGAATTTCCCGCCCTTCAGAACTCCTCAATCGCGTATTTCTCTGCAGAGTTCGGACTCCATATTTCGATTCCGATCTACAGCGGGGGACTCGGTATTCTGGCCGGCGACCACTGCAAGGAGGCCAGCGACCTCGGAATCCCGCTGGTCGGCATCGGTTTCATGTATCCCCAGGGCTACTTCAAACAGCGCATCAATCCAGAGGGCTGGCAGGAGGCCACCTATGCGCCGTTCAACCGGCATGATTCACCCATCCACCAAGCCGTGACCCCCGCCGGCGTCCCTTGTTCCATAAAAGTCGAGATCGGCCATCGCCAGGTTACGGTGCTGGTATGGCAGGTTCGTGCGGGACGAATGTCGCTGTTCTTGATCGATACCGACGTCCCCGAGAACACCCCTGAGGACCGGGCACTCTCCGCACGATTGTACGGCGGGGACCAAGAAACGAGGCTCTGCCAGGAATTCCTCTTGGGCATCGGCGGCGTGCGAGTGCTACGCGCCCTCGGCATCAATCCGGTTGTCTGGCATTGCAACGAAGGCCATTCCGCCTTCCTCACCGTAGAACGGGTCCGCGAGTTGGTCTCCGCCGGCCACAGCCACGCCGAGGCCAGTGAACTGGTGCGACAGAGCACGGTGTTCACCACGCACACTCCCGTCCCGGCCGGCCACGATATTTTCCCCTATCATCTCATGGATCGCTATTTTACGAACTACTGGGGTCAGCTCGGACTCTCCAGAGAAGAATTTCTGCGCCTCGGCGAGACGCCCGAAAGTACCGGGCACGGGTTCAACATGACAGCCCTTGCCATGCGCCTCTCCGCGCATGTCAACGGCGTCAGCCGCGAGCATGGGCGGGTCTCTCGTCACATGTGGCAACATTTATGGCCGGGCCTGGCCGAAGACCTCGTACCCATCCGGCACCTCACAAACGGTATTCATGCACCGACCTGGATCTCACCGGAGGCGAACTCTCTCTATGCCAAATATGTGAGCACTGAATGGGCGGAGCGAATCGATGACCCGACAATTTGGCAACGCGTGACCGACTTGCCAGACCATGAGTTGTGGGCCGTTCGACAGACCAGCAGACGAAAACTCATGCGTTTTATTCGCGAACGAGCGCGCGACGGTTGGATTCGTGGTCACCTTCAACCGATGCAGGCCATCGCGAGGGGCACTCTCCTGGATCCAGAGGCCTTGACCATCGGATTCGCGAGGCGGTTCGCGACCTACAAGCGTGCCACCCTGTTGTTTCGCGATCTCGAACGGCTCAAGCAGTTGCTTCACAATCGATGGCGGCCTGTCCAAATTGTGTTTGCCGGTAAGGCTCACCCGGCGGACGAGCCGGGACGGTACTTTATCCATGAGGTACTGAACTTCTGTAATGATCACAAGATCGGGGGACATGTCGCCTTCCTCGAAGACTATGACATGCATATGGCAAAGTATCTCGTCCAAGGTGTCGACATCTGGCTGAACACTCCCAGAGCTCCTCTCGAGGCCAGCGGAACCAGCGGACAAAAGGCTGCCCTGAACGGCGTTATCAACCTCAGCGTGCTGGATGGCTGGTGGCAAGAAGGCTACAACGGCGCCAATGGGTGGGGGATTCAACCGCTTCCCGAAGAGACAGACATTCAGGCGCAGGATGCCCATGATGCCGAGCAGTTGTTCCGGCTGTTAGAACAAGAGGTGGTGCCGTTATTTTACCAACGCGATCTCGATGGTATTCCCCGCGGTTGGCTTCATATCGTCAAAGAAAGCATTAAGACCATCGCTCCCCGCTTCTGCACCAAGCGGATGGTAAAAGAATACATGAGGCAACTGTATGCGCCCGCCACCGCACGTACCCCGAACAAATGGTAATGGTAATGTGATCCGTCGGCGAGGTGCTGCACTGCAGCATGCTCGTTTGGCTGCATGGGTCCTTCCAACCGGCCTGCTTCTCCTCTCCTCATGGATCGTCCCGTACACGGCGACGGGGGCGTCAGCTTCTCCAAAATCTGCGCTCAGCCCCCTCGAACGACAGGCAATAAACCGGTACCAGTCCGGAGAGTACGACCGCGTACTACAGCTTCTGCAGAGCCTTCCGGCCGGCGAGGAACCTGGCCGGGAATTGATTCGGTATGCCATTCTGAGTGATTTGAAGCTCGGGAAGCCTGAGGACGCTTGGAAACTGTATCCTCGACTCGTTGCCACAATTCGTTCGGATGACGTGGGGTTGCTACGAGATCTGGCGCGGAGTTTTATTGTCGCCCGCGTGCGCGACTCACAGGAGCATATCCGCATTGCTGCCTATACCGCCTTAGCGGACATGGGCGAGAGCGATACGTTGCCGATCCTTGAAGACGGCCTGCTGGACTCATCGGCCTTGGTCCGTGCCCGTGCCGGCGAAGCGATCGGGCGAAGCGGGTTGGCTGGACAGTCCTCCGCGCTGAAGCGGGTATTGCGCGATGAGGCTCCCGGGGTCCGTATTGCCGCGATAAATGCCCTCAGTGATGCCAAAGTAGCCGGGATTGCCGATCAGCTGACCGAAATTGCCCGAGTCGATGAAGGTCCCGAATCAATTTTTGCCTTGGCTGGCTTGTACAAACTGGGGCGCGCGGATGTGCTCACGGATATCACCAACGCCGTCACTCTTCCGGACCCTGAAGTACGGATGGCGGCTGTCGGAATACTGGGCCGTCTGGGGCGCCCTTCAAGCATGTCGACCCTTAGTCAAGCCGTGTATGATCCCCATCCGGCTGTCCGTGCCTTCGCAGCTGGCGCCCTCGGAGAGTTTGGGAGTGCAGACGGAATTGCACCTCTCACTCATTGCATAGATGACGAAAACCCACGCGTGCGCGCCGTGGCCGCCTCGAGCCTCGGGCGATTGGGGGCGGGTGAGACACGCAGCGTGATTCAGCCTCTGCTGAGAGATCCGGATGAGCATGTGCGGATCAGCGCTGTCGAAGCTCTGCTTCGATTGGGCGATGCCACCGCAATTTTGAATGCAGCGGATTTAGCTCGACACCCTGATCCGTCGATCCGAGGAGGGACAGCACAAGCCTTGGCAATCGCGACAACCCCCAATGCTCTCACCATTCTTGAAAACCTCATGAAAGACCAACAACCACTCCCACGTCTCATGGCCGCTCGCGCATTGGGGAAATCCCGGCTACCGTCACTCGTCACCCCCCTGAAAACAGGACTGCAAGATTCCGATGCTGCCGTGCGTATCGCCTCGGCAGGAAGTCTCTTTCAAGTCCTGTCGCGAAAGGACAAACCAGGGAGCGCCCGCTAAGGGCTGAACGATTACGATGCTCAGGCTCATCGGGCTGCTGGTGCTACTGGCCCTGTCATTCGGGTTCGGCTATCTCTGGGGAAAACAGCCGGCGAATAACCTCGAGCAGACCGTAAAGGATTTTTCGAGAAACATGGTGGACACTACGCTCGGAATAGAGCGGGACTTTCACCGACGACAAAACCTGGTAGACGCGAAAGGTCGGATAGTCCAAGCAAAGGCAGAACTGTTTAATAAAAATACGTCTGACGCTGCAAACGAATTGGCCGAAGCCGTCAACTCGCTGGAAATAATCACGCGAGGGGGCAAACAGATCGATCCTCAGGCTCAGGTGAGAGAGTTGACAGGGAAGATTAGAGAGCTCCGTCTTGAGCTCTCTCTTGGCAAAAAGGTTTCTTCTACAAAACTGGACGAGATTCAGAAAGACCTGGACACGCTCTTGCGCAAGTGAGGATGCCTACACGGTCGCCGGCTGTTTTTTCCACTTGGCGAGAATACGCTCGACTCTCATCTTCACTACCATATCGCTATCCTTTAACAAGGGCTTTATTGCCTCACGGCCTCGCTCATGGCCAATAGCTTCCAAAGCCGCAGCAGCTGTCAACCGGGTGAACCAATCCTTATTTTGCAACATCTCAATCAGTGGATCGATCGCCTCTGGTGACTTGATCCGTCCCAACGCAATCACTGCTTGCTTCCGGACCAATTCTTCTTTGTCTTTCAGCGCCTTGATCAAGCCAGGGAGAGACGGCTCACCAAGATTCACCAATGCATCCGTGGCGTCTTCCATGAACTCATCATTGCGAAGCTGCTGCATCAACGGTTCCAGTACCCGTTCGTCCCTGATTCTTCCCAGTGCCAGGATGGCGGATTTGCGCACATCCCAATCACGAAGAAGCTTGATCAGAATGTCCACCGCCGGAGAACCAATTTGTCCAAGACCGTCGATCGCGACCTCTCGAACCTGCCAATCGCCGTCCCGCAATGCCCCGGCGAGGGGTTCCACGCAGCGCTCATCGCCCATCTCTCCCAGCGTGATTGCGGCTTCTCGTCTGACTACCCAATCAGGGTCCTTAAGGAGATCAATCTGGATGTCGATCTCATCCTTGACTTGCTCTTCCTCAAGCGGTACTTCCTGCATCGAATCAGTAAGTTCCTGAGCCGTGGGTTCTGAATCAGACGATGCCGCAAGTTGGTCGGAGAGCTGATCGGTCAGAGTCTCATCAGCGACCTCATCGACTGGGGAAACAGCCTGGGCCTGTTGTTCTTTTTCACCAGCTTGTTCCATAGCAATCTTCCTTAGTTATGCAGGGAAAGGGGAACGGCAACAGATCCTACATCAGGAATCCTTAAGCTTTCTTTTCTGCTTCTTTGCCCGCTGCATGTTTCTTTCTGGACGACAATGCACGCCGTTTGCGCTGAACTCGCTTGAGCCGCTTGCGCAAGGATCGCGCTGCAGGATCTCCCGAGACTTTATTTTCGTCTTTCACCATCGCTGAGATTTTCTTCTTAAGTCTGACTTCATCCGGTTCACCAGTCAGTTTCTTTGCCATGCAGCCCTCAACCTCCCACAGTTAAAGCAACAAATAGAGTGACGGCACCCACACTTCGCCACTCGGAACATGCAGTCTAATTAAGTGTATAGGGGAGTGTCAACTGACGAGGCGTGGCTTGCCTCCACCTAGGAGACGATGAGCACTGGAACGGTATTGTGAGCTGTATGGTCGGCCGCCAACATGCTTCCAATACGACGTTCACGTCGCACGTATAATGCTTCCGAGGGCATCATTCGGATAGGAGCGGCAGGCCCCTCAAATCCTTCTTCAGATCCGCTGCGTTGTCGGACCGGGCGTGCATCGCTACTCAGCAGCATGCCTGCAACGGATGAAAGCTTCCCAGCAGGGATAGGCGCCACTGCACGATGATCTCCCACCACTTCAATCTGTACGGCCGTCGTACCGGCCTCCACCATACCAAGTTCTCGAGCCGCGGCATGAGAGAGATCCAACATTCGGCCTACGACATAGGGGCCTCGATCGTTGATACGAACTTGCACTGCCTTTCCATTCTCCAAGTTGATTACACGGACGATACTACCCAGTGGTAATTTCCGGTGAGCGGCCGTATAAGCCGTCATATCAAAGACTTCCCCGTTCGCGGCAAGCCTGCCATGAAATTCCTTGCCGTACCATGAAGCGACTCCACGATCCCTGATGCCGAGATCAAGGGGAAGCTCACCTTTTGGCAGGGCTGAACAAGCACTCACCAAAAGGCACGCAGCCAAGGGCACTGCAGCGTAACCAGCCTTACAGTAGACGGCATTCCTGAAATTCTTATCCATGGAGTTACCTCCTGTGAAAGCCTGGCGCATCCCGCGACTGGATTTTCCTCGTACAAAGTACACTCAGGCTACGGAGTATTCCTCATCCCGACAATACCGTTAGGGTAGTCCGGCCCCCCTACAAACGAACAGAGAATACAGCGCTTCATGGAACATGATCGTCATGTTTTCCAAAGGCAAGGAACGAACATGGTTTGGATTCGCCCGCCGAACTTGTCAGGCTTACCACATACCCTCCCCAGTTCAGGAATGAACACCGTTGAAAATTAAGGCGGACCTATTAGCGATACCGTCTGAAGCTGATGGAACCTACATGGCACCGACAAAATCAGCGAAACCGAATTGCCCGGTTCTCAAATTTAGTATTGACCACAAACCGTTCAAAATTCTTTTCCAATACCTCAGAAAGGATTTGTTCGCCATCTTGGGGGTCAAACCACATCACATTGTCATGGCTCCCTGCATGCGCGTCTGTTCGTGTGAGCGAACTGTCGTCATGTCGGTTCTTGGCTTGAATCACCAGTTTGCTTTTTGCCTCGATATCCGTAAGCAGAAAGCCCTTCTTGGCTTCTACAGCCAGATCCAAGATTTTCCCCGACAACACAATATCCGGCCCGTTCTCTGCTGCCGGTGGCTCGCTTTTCGCATATTGAGCCTGCCACCCCCTACCCTTCAGATAATCGGCAAACGCCTGAGCCGTTGCTTCACCCGCACTGCCATTCGACACATTGAAATAGCTTTCGCCCCCCCACATGGACGTCCGGCTCCCCACTTTGCTTCGATCTCCCCGCCCATCTTCAAAGGGGATCACCGTAACTCGAGGGCCAGACATCGGCTTCACTGCTTGGTTGGCAATACCGCTCTCCGTCGATGGCTTAGGATTTAAATTCATTGGGATGATGTCGCCCTTTCCTGAGCATCCCAGCAAGAGCAGCAACCCCATGGCCACCGGTGCAGTCATCCCACGAACCCCATGCTGTCGAATCATAGAATTTTTCTTCCTCCTCATGAACGACACACGGCAATCACGCCGAGTGTTATGCCTTAATTACGGTGGAGAACGATTGAGCGGATGGTGAGGCCTTCACGGGTCTTGACGTACTTCAAGGTTACGTTGTCCCCCGGGTGAATCTGATCGAGGCCGATCTTTTTCTTCCCCCGCAAAACGCTGGCGCCTGGTTTGACCATTGCCCCAATGACAATTTCTTCCTTGGAGCCGTGAAGACTTTTCACGACAATGACAGGGGGGCTATCCTCAGGACTGATGGACTGAACTGTCCCACGGATTTCATGCAGAGTATTGTTGGCGGCATAGACTGAACTCAAGAGGCTGCCAAGACCAGCGACCGCCACACAGAACACCGCGCCAATGGTCAACAGTCCGAGCAGGCTTGATTTCGGCTGATTCATCACCCCACCTCATCCGTCGCGCGGCGCAACTTGACAGAAGTCGCGGAACTTTAGCAGGTACGCACCACGCTGTAAAGCCAGACAATCTCATTTTCGTCCGGCGCCTAGGTAGTGGCGGCAAGCTCTCTTGACTGCATCGAAGCCTGTCGTTAATATCAGTCTCGATTTGCCACACCACGCTTGCATTAACGAACAGTAGAAACCACCATCCAGCCGTCTCTTTCGACTGCATGATCGACGTTCGCAATATTACAAAACGCTATGGGGAACTCACCGCGATCGACCGCGTGACCTTTCGCGTCGAAAAGGGGGAGGTTCTGGCGTTCCTGGGTCCGAATGGCGCGGGGAAAACCACCGCCATGCGCATTCTTACTTGCTTCATGCCTGCGACAGAAGGATCGGCGCAGGTGGCGGGATTCGATTGCGCAGACCAGGCGGACGAGGTCAAGAAACGAATCGGCTACTTGCCTGAAACACCTCCGGTATATCAGGAACTCACCGTGTTCGAGTATCTCGCCTTCGTGGGCAAACTCCGCGGACTTGACGGGGCTGATCTGACAACCGCAATGGATCGCGTGACGGAACGGCTCTCCTTAGGGTCGGTTCGACGGCGGCTCATCGGCAACCTGTCGCGCGGCTACCGCCAGCGTGTGGGTCTTGCACAAGCCCTGATCCACGATCCGCCCGTTTTGATTTTGGATGAGCCCACGGTCGGCCTCGATCCGAAACAAATCATCGAAATCAGGGAATTGATCAAGAGCCTGGCCGGCTCACACTCAGTCATCTTGAGCACCCACATTCTTCCTGAGGCGACCGCGGTCTGCCAGCGTGTAGTCATCATCAATGGCGGCCGCATCGTCGCTGAGGACACCCCGGCCCAACTCTCGGCCAGACTGCGGCGGTCGGAAAAGATCAGTGTCACTCTGAAGGCACCGCCGGCCGATGCGCCAGAACGATTTCGCGACGTCGCCGGCGTGGAACATGTGCTGACCACCTCTGATCCACGCACGGTTCTGATCGAATGTGCGCTAGGACAAGATATCAGGGAGGAAGTGGCGCGCTTCGCCGTCAGTAATCACTGGGGATTGCTTGAAATGAAACCTGTCTCAATGACCCTCGAAGATGTCTTCCTGCGGCTCACTCAACACGAAGACGATCTGTCGAAATCGGACGTGACCACCGAGATCGCCCCGCACGAATGACGCCCGTTCAAGCCATTATCGCGAAGGAACTGCGTTCCTATTTTGTGTCGCCGATCGTGTATGTGGTCGGCGGAGTCTTCCTGTTGACCTTCGGCTTCCTGGCCTACCTCTATATTGTGTTTACGGGAGCGCAAGCGATTCAGTTGATGCAAATGCAAGGCGGCCCCGCGCAGATCAACCTGAATGATCTGGTCTTTCGCAACCTCTTCACCAGCATGCGATTCGTCCTGCTGCTGATCCTGCCGATCTTGACCATGCGGCAGTTGGCTGAGGAACGAAAACTCCGCACTTTTGAATTTCTGATGACGGCCCCGGTACGAATCAGCGACATCATCGTCGGGAAATTCGCGAGCGCGTACCTCGTTTTCCTTGGGATGCTCCTCATGACGACGCTCGTGCCACTCACTCTGGCGCTCTTCAGCGATTTCGACTGGTATCCCGTCATGACCGGCTATCTCGGCTTGACACTGCTCGGAGGGTTATTCCTCGCGGTAGGCCTCTTCGCCTCATCGATTACGGAAAACCAAATCGTGGCCGCCTTTACCAGCTTCGGCCTGTTGCTGATGTGCTGGCTGCTCGCCGGCCTCGGTTCGCTCTTGGGTGACACTTCGGCGGGCCATGTCGTCTCCTACCTGTCCTTCATCGAACACTTCGATCATCTGATCCGCGGCTTGATCGATACCAAAGACTTGCTCTATTACGTTAGCGGCACCGTCTTAATGCTCTTTCTCGCTCACCGGATTGTGGATTCCTCCCGATGGAAATGACACGCCGCACCATGCCCGTTGGGGCTCTCGGCATCGGCTTGGCAGTGGCCGGGCTGATCGCCTATTCCCTGGTGCCCGAGCAACTCTGGCTGGTCACCCTGCTGGAAGCGCTGGCATTGCTCTGTCTCATCTGGTTTTTTGCGAACCATTTCGACCGCCTGAAGACTTTCTCCGCCCAGCGTTCGACTCGCATGGGCGCCAACAGCGCCCTCATGGTGGCACTCTTCATCGCCATTTTAGCCATCGTCAATTTCCTTGGAACCCGCCACTCGATCCGTTGGGATTTCTCCGAAAATCAGAATTACACCCTCGCGCCGGAAACCTATCGCGTCCTTCGCAATCTGACCAGAGACGTCAGTATCACGGTCTTCACCAGAGAAAAGGATCCTGGCTACCAGGCCTACAAGGAACGATTCGACAGCTACAAACAGGCCAGCCCCAAACTGACCGTTCAGTTTATCGATCCCGAACGCCAACCCAAGGTGGCCCAGAATTACGGCATCACAAGAACCGACATCGCCATCTTCGAAAGCGGTCCGCAGTCGGTTCGTATCACCTCGCCGGCCGAGGTGGAAATTACAGGCGCCCTGATTCGCGTCTCCAAAGACACCAAAAAGCGGCTGGTGTTTTTGGAGGGTCATGGCGAGCGTGGCCTGGAAGACAAAGACCGAGGCGGCTTGGCCCTGACCAAGGAAGTACTGGAGAAACAAGGGTACGAGATCGGCACCCTCTCATTGCTGCAGGAAGCCACTGTGCCGGAGAACACGGCAGTGTTGATCATTGCGGGACCGCGT
>WUUC01222574.1_pt1 | contig 10133 bp, 10 predicted proteins | sample 6278441 | NCBI WGS metagenome assembly WUUC01 (sample SAMN13675441, study PRJNA597444) | soil metagenome | isolation source: soil | place: USA: Washington | collected 2017-10 | reverse complement strand
GGCCAGTGCCGAGCCAGCCCGAGCGCATGACCGCCTCGATCTCCACAATCTCATCCTCTTCGATCTTCGGGGAGCCGAAGATCAGAAAGTTGTTCTCGTCGCGCACTGGCATAGGGTTCCCCCAGCATTGACCGACGAGCCCACCGTGCCTCGGGGGCTTTGGCTAGAGCACGATGTGTTTGCCCAAAACCTGACCTCCACGTGAGCGGACTATGTCAGGGGTTCGGCTCCGCGCTCAACACGCGCGCGCACGAAGCGAGCGGCGCGCATTGTTCCTGCCCGTGCTTGGCGACGCTCTGTTGCGCACCCCGCGCCGATAGCAGCTCCTGCCGCGATCAATTTCGGCGCTCTGTTTCCGGCCCCGGCCGACGCCTGACTGCGGTAGCGCGGCGTCCGAAGCCTCAGTTTCTCGTAATACGCCCCGACTTCGCGCATCGCATCAAGTGTCCTACGGTGAGCGATACGGCGACGGATGTCGGCAGCGATGGGCCGCACTCATAGCGCGCACCTCCCCCAGGGTCCTGGGCGTCCCGGCTCCTGGTGCAGAAAGGCCGTGAGGTCGGTGGACTTCAGGGCACACCTGCCGGCCGCCGCGCCCCGGAAGCAATCAATAGGCCATAGTAGGTAAGTTCTCAATTTTCATGCTTAGTTTGCACGTTTAGTGCCATAGTGCATGCTGCACAGCAGCAACTAGACGGAACGATCCATGCTGAAAAGTAAGATCTATCAGAGCGCTCTTAAGTCTGTTCGCAGCTTCGGCCGGCATCGTTTTTTCCACAGCCCGCTGGTGGCGCGTCTGCTCTGGGATACGGCACCACGCGAAGCTTTGTTGTTGGCCGCCTGCCCATCCGAAAGCTTTGTGGTCGCCGCGGGCGACCACGTCATAGGGCAGTGGCTATTCAAGCATCGCGAGCCCTATAACTTTTCCATGCTGCACCGGGTTACCTCGTTGCTCAGTGGACGCGGCCTGACTTCATTGATTGATATCGGCGCCAACATCGGAACGATCTGCATCCCTGCGGTGAAGCGCGGGCTGTTCGAAAGGGCCATCGCGATTGAGCCGGAGCCCCTGAACTATTCGCTGCTGAGGACCAACGTCGAGCTCAATCGGGTCTCCGCCCAGATCACAACGCACAACATTGCGCTGGGGGAGAAGAACGACGAGACCCTCTCGTTCGAACTCTCGAACATCAATTTTGGCAATCACCGGGTTCGCTACGGCAGCGACGACACTGACCCCGGCCTAGAAGGTATCGAGGTGCCATCGCAGAGCCTCGACCGGATTGCAGAAGGTGCGGATCTAGGTTCGGCGCTACTATGGATGGACACTCAGGGATTCGAGGGCTATGTGCTGGCAGGCGGCACCCGGACATTGCAGCGCAAGCCTCCCCTTGTCATGAAGTTCTGGCCTGGTGGGCTGTCGCGCAGCGGCGGCATGGAACGACTCAGGCAGGCACTCCAGATGGCCGGCTACACGTCGTTCTGCGATCTGAACGAGCCCGGCGACGCGTTTCGTCCATTCTCGGTCGAGGTGCTCGACGCCCTAGCCACCCAGCTGGGATCGGGCGACGGTCAGCACGATCTGCTGCTCGTATGACTTCCATTCTTTGGATCCGGGTGTGCCGTGACCGAAGGAGGCATGATTTTAGGAAAGCCGGAAAGGACACCCTGAGCGCGCGCCAGATGCTGAAGGCCAGCGATTCTTTGACAATGGAATGGACGCTCCTGCCCGGCGTCAACTACTTTGAGCGACCGCTCAAAATAATTGTCGCGGGCCACGCCCCCCACCCGCGGCCAGCAGCGCTGTGTCAGAGTGGAAGCGTTGATATGGCTTGTCTCTGTCAAATGGGCAGCGCGAACTCTTCCGCGAAGCGGATGTTGATCGGAACCGATTGCCCGACGGGGAACGCGACGGAGCCCGAGGTGCCCACCCGATGGTGATGCGCGACGGTTGTTCATGCTGATTGAGGGTTGGATACCTCAAGACAGCGCCGCGCGCGCGCTGCTGCGCCAGGGCGAATCGGTCAACACGCGCATGAGCCACCCCCCGTCGGCCCGCGGCGCAAGGCCAGCGACCTGGTCAGCGAACTGCCGCCGGACGTCGACCAGGCCCTGGTCCAAAACGGCTACAAGGCGCGCCTCGGGCCACCGGCCTTGAACACCCTCACACACCGCATCGCGGTGCTGTCCAAGGCGCATCAGATGGCCTACGCGGGGACCACTGGGGCGACGCGCGCTTCAGCGCCCTCCTCCGGCCCAAGCGGCCCAGGCCGCGCCACACCCGACGTGCCCAGCGGCCAGAAGCTCGCGAACCCCTGTGCAGACCCCCTGGTGCGCGAGCTGCTCGCGCGCACCCGCCGCGCCTATGCCCAGCGCGGCGCGCGGCCCAAGCGCCAGCGCGCGCTCACCAAGGACCCGCTGCAGCTCTTATTGGCCACCTGTGACGAGTCCCTGCGCGGAAAGCGCGACCGCGCCCTCCTCCTCTTCGCCTGGGCCACCGGCGGGCGCCGCCGCTCCGAGGTGGCCGCCGCCACCCTGGAAACCCTGCAGCGGGTGAACGCCGAAGCCTTCGCCTACACCCTCGCGCACTCCAAGACCAACAGCGCGGGGAGCTGCGGCCCGAGGTTTTGAAGCCGCTGGTGGGCAGCGCCGCAGCGGCCATGACCGAATGGCTCGCGGTGCTCCAGGCGCACGGCGTCCAGGAGGGACCGATCTTCCGGCGCATCCGCAAGGGCGGCCACCTGGGCGAGCCCCTCGCCCCCGCGGCCGTGCGCGACATCGTCAAGGAGCGCTGTGCGCGGGCCGGCATCGAAGGCCGTTTCAGCGCGCACTCGCTGCGCGCCGGCTTCGTCACCGAGGCGGGCAAACAAAACATGCCGCTGCCCGAGACCATGGCCATGACGGGGCATCAGAGCGTGGCGACGGTCGTGGGGAATTTCAGGGCGGAGAGCGCGCTTGGGAGCAAGGTCAGTCGGATGATCGACGAGGATTGAATGCTGAGCGTAGCTCGTCATTCTGGCTAAGTGCGGACCTGAAGTAGCAGGTGGGCTCGGTACGGCATTCCTATGCTGCGCCATGAGCGCGGCGCTACGCGGAGGCTGTACTCGTTTTCATCGAACCTGATTGGTTTGACCCTAGCATTGCATCGAGAACACGCGCCCTGGAGCGCTCGATGTGCTCGCTGATGGATTCGATTGCCTTGTCCTCATCGCGCGCCCTCAGCGCGGCGATGAAAGCCAGGTGTTCCTCCATCGCCGGAACGATGCGCATCGGGCGAACTAGGCCGGCGTCGAGGCGTATGAGCCTCACATGCAAACTGTTCACCCGGTAGATCTCGGACAGGATCTCATTGCCGATGCTGTCGACCATCGTGTCGTGCAGGCCCCAATCCACCGTCTGCGCATCTTCGTCAAGCATCGGGTCGGGCTGGGCCGAATTGGCGCGCTCGAGGATCGCGCGGTGTTTCTCTTCGATGCGCGCCAGTTCTTCGTCCGATGCCGAACGCAGGAAGTGGCGCACTGCCTCCCGCTCCACCATGCTGCGCACCTGAAATGCGTTGCGGATCAGCTTCAGGTCCACCGGCGCGATCTGCAAGCCCCGCTTTGGCACGGTCACGATCAGCCGGGCGGCCTCCAGCCGGGGAATCATCTCGCGGATGGCGCCCAGAGGCAGGTCGAGCAGGCGGGTGAGTTCGCGCTGCGACACGAACTGCCCCGGGCGAATCTTTGCGCTCAGGATCTGCCGCCGGAAGCTCTCGTAGGCCAGGGTGCGCTGCGACACGGCAGGTGGCGCAGGCGGGGGCTTTTTCTTTGTCGCATTCATCAAGATCCTTCCCGGCGAATGGGTCGCTCGGATGAGTCACGACTTTACGCCAGGACGAACGGTGTGGCAGCTGACAGATCAGAACAACCACGCTGAACGCCTCAGAGGTGTCACTGTGCTTGCACTGACATGTCAGATAGCATATAGTGTGCTCCACGGCGCGATTGTTGGTTGCGCTCTTCCCCACCCAATCTGCAAAACGGAGCACTTTCATGAGTCTTGAACTGACCGGCGTCATCCCTCCCCTTGTCACTCCTTTCACCGCCAACGGCGACATCGACGAAGCGGCCTATCGCAGGGTCATCCGCTTCAACCTGGACAAGAAGGTGCATGGCGTCTGCCCCGGGGGCAGCAGCGGCGAGGGCCACACGCTGACCATCGATGAATTCAAACGCCTGCTGGAGATCACCGCGGAAGAGGTGGCGGGCGCCGTCCCGATCGTTGCCGGCATCATTTCGAACAGCACGCGCGATGCCATCAACCGTGCCAAGGCGATCTCGCACCTTCCCATTGCCGGGCTGCAGGTCACCCCGGTTCACTACCTCTTCAAGCCCGATGAAGACGCCACCTACCGCCACTTCAAGGCGCTGACCGAGGCGGTCGACATCCCCGTCATCATCTACAACGTCGTGCCGTGGAACTACCTGAACCCGGCGCAGATGATCCGCCTCATGCGGGATCTGCCCGGCGTGCAGGGCATCAAGCAGAGCCAGGGCGACCTCAAGCTGATGGCCGATCTGCTGCTCGGCGTGCCCGCAGGCTGCAAGGTCTATTCGGCCGTGGATGCGTTGCTGTATTCGTCGTTCGCCCTGGGCGCGCACGGCACGATCGCTGCAACGCCGGCGGCACTGCCGGGTGTGTGCGTGAACCTGTGGAACACGGTGCAGGCCGGCGACCATGTGAAGGCGCTGGAGATGCACAAATCCATGCTGGCCTTCTGGAACGCAATCGTCGCGGACAACCTGCCTGCGAACCTGAAGACCTCCATCACGCTGCAAGGCTGCAACGCCGGCCTGCCACGGGCACCGATGCCGCCCACCAGCGACGCCCAGCTAGCCAGGATCAAGGCCGCGCTCGACGACGTGCTGCGCTTTGACATTTGACACCTAACATCATCCGAGGAGACATACGAATCATGAATATCCGACGTCGCGAGCTTCTGAAGCTCGGAACGCTTGCCGCTGCGGGCAGCGCATTGACAGCCCCCGCATGGGCCCAGGAGTTTCCCAGCAAGCCGGTGACGATCGTCGTCCCCTTCGCGCCGGGCGGTAACACCGACATCGTGGCGCGAACCGTGGCGGTTGCCCTGGGCAAGGTGCTGGGGCAGTCGGTGATCGTCGACAACCGGGCGGGCGCCGGCGGCTCGATCGGCGCCATGCAGGTGGCTCGCGCCGCCCCGGACGGATACACCCTGCTGCTTTGCGGAGCCGGCGTGGTGGTCACGGTTCCGGAAATGGTCAAGACAAGCTACAGCCGGTCGAACTTTGCGCCACTCGGCCTGGTGAACAAGGGCTCGATGGTGTTGCTCGCGCGCAAGAACGAAACCAGGTTCAAGAATTTCAAGGAACTCGCCGCCTACGCGCGTTCCGGCGAAGGCAAGCTGATCGCTGCGCACTCCGGCCCGGGTACGCCCAACCACCTCGCATTGCTTCAACTCGAGACCCTGCTCAAGACCAAGTTCACGATCGTTAGCTACAAGGGCTCGGGTCCTGCACTGATCGACCTGATCGGCGGGCAGGTCGATGTGCACTTCGACCAGGTCAGCAGTTCGCTGCAGCACATCAAGGGCGGCGCGCTGCAGGCGCTCGCGGTGCTGGGGCCGACGCAAGATCCATCGCTGCCCGGCGTCCAGACCGTCGCGGAGCTCGGCTTCGGCGAGATCGATGGCACAACCTACGTCGGGGTGCTTGCGCCCAGCGGGACGCCCAAGGCGGTGCAGGACAAGCTCGCCGCGGCGCTTGCACAAGCCGTCAAGGACCCACAGACGGTGAACAGCGCCCGCGAACTCGGAAGCGTCGCCTACTCCAGCACGCCGCAGGAATTCGCACGCTTGCTCGACGCCGAGTACGCACTGGCCTCGCAAGCCACCAAGGATGGCCGCCTGAAGGCCGACTGATCCGGCCCAAGCGCACGGGCGCCGAGCACAAGCCGGCGCTGGCACGGCCGTCGCCGGCCGGCGCGCGACCTCAACGCAATGGACAAAGCATCGTGAAAAAGATCCTGAACGACCCGAACGCGTACGTCGACGAAATGCTCGACGGCCTGTGCCTGGCCCACCCCGAGTTGCAGCGCCGCGGAGACGGCGGCCGCGTGGTGGCGCGCAGCAGCGGCGCCGTGCTCGGCAAAGTGGGCATCGTCACCGGCGGCGGCTCGGGCCATCTGCCGGTCTTCCTCGGCTACGTCGGCGACGGCCTGCTCGACAGCTGCGCCGTGGGCAACGTCTTCGCCGGCCCGCGCATGGACGACTGCATCGAGGCGATGCGCGCGGCCGATGGCGGCGCCGGCGTGCTGCAACTCTACGGCAACTACGGCGGCGACCGCATGAACTTCGACATGGCAGCCGAGATGCTCGAGCTCGATGGCATGTCGGTCGCATCGGTCCGTGTCGCCGACGACGTGGCGAGTGCGCCCGCCGCACAGCGTGAGAAGCGCCGCGGGGTGGCCGGACTCGTGCTCGTCTACAAGGTCGCCGGCGCCAAGGCAGCGGGTGGCGCGAACCTGCAGGCGGTGGCGGCGCTGGCGCGCAAGGCGAACGACGCGTGCCGGTCCATCGGCGTGGCGCTCTCCCCCTGCGTGGTGCCGGAATCCGGCAAGGCTTCCTTTGCCATCGGGGAAGGGGAAGTCGAATTCGGCATGGGCATCCATGGCGAGCCGGGCATCTGGCGCGGGGCTCTCAAATCGGCCGACGCGCTGGCCGACGAGATGCTTGCGCACGTGCTGCCGGAACTTGCGCTGGCGCGCGGCGATCGTGTTGCCGTGCTGGTCAACAGCCTGGGGGCGACACCCGCGGAAGAGCTCTACATCCTTTTCCGCCGCGTGGCGGCCGACCTCGCGGCCCAGGGCGTGACCATAGTGCGCCCCCTGGTCGGCCGCTACGCCACCTCGATGGAGATGGCCGGCGCGTCGCTCAGCGTCATGAAGCTCGACGCCGAACTGGAGGCTCTGCTTGCAGCCCCGGCGGACTGTCCCTTCTGGAGCGTGCGCTGATGCTGGACGCTGCCACCCTCTCGGCCGCGCTGCCCCGCTGGTGCGCGGGCGTACACGCCGCCGCGCCTGAGCTCAACGAGCTCGACGGCCGCCTTGGCGACGCCGACCTCGGCGCCACCCTCGACAAGTGCGCCACGCTGATCGAACAGGCCCTGCCCGAGATGCCCGACACCCTGGAAGGCATCTTCAAACGCTGTGCGCAGGCTTCGGCCAGGGCGTCGGGATCAAGCTTCGGCACGTTGCTGACCGTGGCCCTCATGACCAGCGCCAAGCGCTGCGCCGGCGTGACATTACTCGACCATTCGCAGTTCGCGGCGCTGCTGGCCGAAGTGGTGACAACGCTCTCGGCGCGCGGTGGCGCAAACCTGGGAGACAAGACGGTGCTCGACGGCCTGCATGCCATCCACACGGCGCTCGCCGCATCGCCCGAAGGCGCCGAAGCCCGCCGCCTGGCCAGCGACGCGGCGCGCAGCGCGCTTGACGCCTTCCGCGACAAGCCCAACCGCATCGGCCGCGCCCGCATGTTCGCCGACAAGACGATCGGCATGGACGACCCCGGCATGGTGGCGCTGCTGCGCATGGTTGACGCACTCTAGTTCCGAGTTTCCAACCACGACGACCACGTGCAACAGTCCAACCGGCCCAAGCAATGAATTTCCTAAAGTCACGCGAGGAGACCGCACGCGATGTGCTGGCCTTGCTGCCGCGATTGCGTGAGCGGTTTGGCGATCGCCTCAGCACGTCCGGCGCGGTGCGCGAGCAGCATGGCCACGGCGAAGGGGTGCCAGACTCTGCGCCGCCCGATGCGGTGGTCTTTGCGCTCAACAACGAAGACGTCGCTTTCGTGGCGCGCGCCTGCTTCGACGCGCAGGTACCGGTGATTCCGTTCGGCACCGGTACCTCGCTTGAGGGCCACGTTGTTGCCGTGCATGGGGGAGTCTGCGTGGATCTGTCGAGAATGAACGCGATCCTCGAGGTCGACGCGGATGCGCTTGATTGCCGGGTGCAGGCCGGCGTGACGCGCGAAGAGCTCAACGCGCACGTGCGCGCGCAGGGGCTGTTCTTCCCGATCGACCCTGGCGCGAATGCGTCCCTCGGCGGCATGGCATCGACACGCGCATCGGGCACGGCAGCGGTGCGCTACGGCACGATGAGCGACGCCGTCCTGGGCCTTACGGTCGTCACGGCCGACGGCCGTACCGTGCGCACCGGTACCCGCGCCCGCAAGAGCGCCGCCGGTCTGGACCTGACACGCCTGTTCGTCGGAAGCGAAGGAATCTTGGGTTTCATCACCGAAGTGCAGTTGCGCCTGTGGGGCCTGCCGGAAATGGTGCAGGCAGCCGTGTGCCAGTTTCCGAACCTGGAATCTGCCATCTCAGTGGTAATCGGCGCACTTCAGTTCGGCGTGCCGGTGGCACGAATCGAACTGCTCGACGAGGTGCAGATGGACGCCTGCAAGCGCTACTCGAAGCTCGACGAGTTCGAGGCATTGCCAACACTGTTCATCGAGTTTCATGGATCGCCAGCGGCCGTTCGCGAGCAGGTCGCCACGATGCAATCGCTCGCCGAGGAATCCGGCGGCAGCGGCTTCGCGTGGGCCGAGCGTCCGGAAGATCGCACGCGACTTTGGAAGGCGCGCCACGAGTGCTACCACGCCAATATCGCGCTGAGGCCCGGCTCCGCCCTGATTGGCACGGACGCCTGCGTTCCGATATCGAACTTCGTCGCCTGCGTGATGGAAACCCGCGAGGATGTGCGTGCCAGCGGTCTGACGGCGCCATTGGTCGGCCACGCCGGCGACGGCAATTTCCATCTCGGCATCGTGTTCGATCCCGCCAGCCCCGATGAGCGCGCGCGTGCCGACGCCCTGGCCGAGCGGGTGTCGATGCGGGCTATTCGGTATGGCGGCACCTGCACCGGCGAACATGGCATTGGCCTGCACCGCATCCATCAGCTCGCGGTCGAGCACGCCGAAGGAGTGGCGCTCATGCGCGCGCTGAAGGATGCGCTCGACCCGCGCGGCATCATGAACCCGGGAAAGATGCTGCCGGAAGTACAGCGAACCGGTCGGCCGTCCGAGCTGCCCGATGAACGCTGACGGGCAGCAAATGCCAATGGAGGTAATTCGGCGAACCAGACACACACACACCGCATGGGACTCGCGGTATTGCATGAGCCCCGCCGAAACATTGAACATTCAAAGGAGATACAAATGCTGATGAAAAAATACCTGCGTCAACCGGCCCTCATGATTGGCCTGGCTGCTGCGCAGCTCACGTTCGCCTTGGGTAGCGCTGTCGCCCAGAGCTTCCCGAGTCGTCCGATCGAAATCGTGGTTCCCTACGCAGCGGGCGGCTCGACCGATGCTCTTGGCAGGGCTTTCGCGGATGCGAGTCGCAACCACTCGTCGCAACCCATTGTCGTCGTCAACAAACCGGGCGCCGGGGGTTCGATCGCCGCGAACGACATCATCAACTCAAAACCGGACGGCTACAAGGTGGGTCTCTTCACCAACGACGTCCTGACGACACCATTGCTCAGTCTCGCAAAGCTCTCGTACTTGGATATCGAGCCGATTGCACAACTGAACTTCGATCCTGTCTCGATCATTGTTCGATCGGATGCGACCTGGAAAACAGTTGGCGAGTTTCTCGCGGCGGCGAAAAGCGCGCCCCATGGGCTACGCATCGGCACGACCGGGAATGGAACGCTCAGTCATTTGGCTGCCGCGGCGCTCGTCGACAAGACTGGGGCGAAACTTGCGCCGATTCCGTATCAGGGCGCTTCGCCAGCCATCCTGTCCTTGCTCGGAGGTCACATCGAGGCGGTCACGGCAACTCCCCCGGAAGTCATCTCGCATGTTCAGGCTGGGACGCTTCGCATCATCCTCGTTCTGGCCGACCAACGAAGCAAGGCTGCGATGGACGCACCTACTGCCAAGGAGTCGGGAATCGACTTGTCCGTCGTCAGTTGGCGCTACCTGGGAGTTTCGAAGAAGACACCTGCGGACGTCGTCTCCAAATTGCGTCAGATTGCCGCAGACACTGCCAAGGACCCTGCCATGATTGCTGCATTGGAGAAGCAGAACATTGGCTATAAATTCA
>WUUC01208369.1_pt1 | contig 10133 bp, 7 predicted proteins | sample 6278441 | NCBI WGS metagenome assembly WUUC01 (sample SAMN13675441, study PRJNA597444) | soil metagenome | isolation source: soil | place: USA: Washington | collected 2017-10 | reverse complement strand
GCATATTCACCCAAGGCGTGGCGAATCTCTCGATCGAGACCGCGATGAGCCTCACGGGACTCTGCTGCCAAGCGATTCATTTCCGCAGCGATCCTGCCCGGGGCTCTGCCACCCAGAGCACGATAACGAGGGACAATCTCACGCAGGGATCCGCGGGAGCGCACGGCATCACGAAAGAGCCTGCGGCGTTGCGCCAATGCGAGCCGCGATCCGACCTGAGAATCGCCCGCCCCCAATCGCCCTTCGAACACCTCGAGCTGAGCCCCGACGGCTCCTCGTCGCACCATGAGTTCATCACGATCCGCTCCAAACTCCTCCAGCATCTTTTCCGCGCGCCGCTCCGCATCCAGGAGTGCAGGATCTATGAGAGCCGCTATGCCCGCCAAGCGACGCCGAGCAGCGCTCCTCTTTTCCTCGATCTCGGCTAGGTCCACCGTAATGCGCTCGACCGTCTCTTGGGGGGCTATCTCGCGACCGATAGCTTCCAGCCGGCGAATCAAATCGTCGTAGAGGCTCCGATTGCGCTCGTGATTGTTCAAAAATGTCCGGATGTCTTCGATGCGCCGCTCAAGGGCCGCTTCCATCAACGGTGCCGCAGCCCGGCCGATCTTGAATTCGAGCGCCTTGCGAATGTCGGTGACGAGGCCGTCATTATAGGCTCCATCCTCCATCACCGCCCGACCGCCAGCGAGCAACTCGTCCTGACTCTCGGCGAGCCTGACGTTACCCACCCGGTACACCACGAATGCCATCGCCAACGCGTCTTCGCTCCGTAGGACAGACGCCAGTGTCCCCTTTTCAGAAATGCCCGAGCGCCCCTCCAGCCGGCGCGTATTGGCAACCCTGCAGGTACCGAAAGTCTGTCTGCCGTGCCGAAGCATTTCGGTCGCGCGTCGTGCGTGCTCCGGATCGACGATGATCGCCTCCCGGTCGCGGATGAGCAATGCTTCGATCGCGAGGCGCCAGCGCTCGTCGACGACCTCGGCGACTTCCGACAGAGTCCGTGGCGCCATCCCCTCCTCGCGAAGGGCGTCCATGAATCTGAGCGTTGCTGGCTCTAGCGAGACCCGACCGGTCTTCGCCTGACGTAGACGTTCGACCGCATCTGCCAACTCCTCCTTCAATTGGCGCACGTAACCGATCGCCTCGTCTCGTCTGTCGACTGCTTTGGGCAATCTCGACAGAGCTGCTTCGCCTGCGCACTCGACAAGCTTGTCCATTGCACCGGGGTCCCGTGGCCAGTCCGGGGGCTCCAGCCCCTCACTGGCCGCCTTGACAGCCTCAAGCGCACGAATGAGCTCGCCCGGGTTGAGGGGATCCAGCGCAGACCGCATCTCAAGCAACTGCACGGCTCGAGCAACCTCGAGCCACCGATCGCGCAAGCGGTCCACGACGGAGCCACGCTCCTTGTCATAGATTTGCAGATCGCGCTGCACACTGGTGCGCTGGCCGGCGGCATCCTCGGCCGCGAGCTGGGCACGAACAGATGCGAGCACCTCCTGCTGGCTCGCGATTTCCTCGTTCGTCCTGCGAAGCTCGTCTTCGACTTCTCGGTGTTCGGCAGCCTTTGTGCGCTTGTCGCGGACATTCTTGACGAGCGCCGCTCCCGCCTCAATCAGCTGTGCCAGCCGCTCCAAGCGGTGCGCTACGTCTTCCTCCTCCAACTGTTTCTTGAATTCCCCGATCAGGCCGCTGAGGCGCCGGAGCGCTTCGAGGCGCTTGCGCAGTTCATGAATCGTCTTCTGGATTTCCCGATAGCGTTGGATCGACTCGCGCAGTTCGCCGATGTCGATGTCGTGCTTTTCAAGGAGATGCCTTCGCACGAACTCCTCGACAGACGTCAAATCCGCGAACGACAGGGCCAGCACGAACGCCCGCACAAACCTTTCAGGCTCGGGCGTCCGCCGCGCCGTGAACATCCTTCGCATATACTCGCGGATGAAATTGCGGGCGCTGTCCGGTACGACCAGGTCCCTGCCGCCGGCCGCACAAGCGTCCTGAAGACGCTGCCGCAAAGCAGGCCAAGCCAACGGCCGTGGACCTTCCCCCGTCTCTTCCAGGAACATTTCGCTTTCCAGGCGAATGCCTTCGGCAATATAGCGGCCGGCAACATCGTGCCCGTGAGTTCTAGAAGCTTCGATGGCCAGGCCCAGGCTGAGAGGTGCCCGCTTTCCCTCAGAATCTTCAAATACCAGACCTATGTGCGTCCACCCGTCGGTCCGCAGGAAAACCTCTTCGTTCAACTGAGCAAGGCAATAGCCCAGCAGCGTGCGCTCCGATCTGGAGCCCCCCTCGCCAGCCGACTTGTTGAATCGGTAATAAGCCCCGGACCCCCCCGTCAGCACGGTCTGGATCAGATCGATCAACGTCGATTTTCCCGACCTGTTCTGTCCTAGGATCGCGATATCGCCGGAAACATCGAGGTCGGCCTGGATGAGCAGGTGCCATCGAACGAGAACAATTCGCCTCAGCTCCATCACTGAGCCAGCTCCTCGTCGGTCTCGATCCGGGCATCCCTAGCTAGCAACTGTTCCAGGGAGGCGAGGAAATCGTCGCCCGCGACCGTGACTATCAGCGCTCGGATCGAGAGATCCATATCCTGTGCCTCCGCGTCGACCTCGCCTAAGCGGACAACAGAGCGCCTTTCCAGGCTCTGTACGGCACCGCGGAAATCGGCAACCGACATCGCTGCCCGTGCACTTCCGGCCACGATATCCTCATAAGCAGCGTATGCCTCATTAAAGCTCGTGTGGACCGTCCCGTTTGCATAAATCTCTCCTTCCTGGAGCGCCTCTTCCCAAAGACGCCGAAGGACCAGGAGAGTGATCGTCTCGTCGATCCGCAGTCGCGGCATGCCGATCTGCTCAGAATCAGGCAGAATTCCCGCCCAACCTTCAGTCTCCCGGAAAACGAGGCGATATCCCGCGACCTCGAAATAGTCCTCGAGCAGCTTTGCCAAATGGGGACGCCGCAGCGTCTCGAGCATAGGCGCCGAGCCCCTATCCTCGGTGTGAACGAACTGGTGACGCAGCAAATAGGCGATCGCCTGCGTCACCCGCTGGAACTCACGAGGATTGCGCTCTTCAAGATTGCTGAATTCAAGCAGCATTCGGGCGGTCCAAAGTCACATCATCCCCCAACCTGCGAACGATAAAGCCTGGGCAAGCAACCCAGTCGTTGTCGACGTCAGCTCCAGCGCCGGCAATGAATTCGAAGTGACCCGCGAATTGCTTCAGGAAGCGAGACTCGGCCGTGGTTCCGATGCCTGCGGCAACCGAAAGCCGTACCGCTTCGAAGGCCAGCAAATCATCTACTGTCTCAATCCACATGGCCGAGGCCGGCGCTTCGCCGAAGGGCGGAACACGCCGTTCCAGAAAACGCGCAACCTGGGCGGGGTTAACCGTGAGACGCTCCAGATACTCAAGCTCCAGGCGCCGGCGCAGTTGAAGCAGGGGATCTGGAGCGGGCAGGACGAGAGCGTCGCCAATCACTTCATGACGAGCCATTCGCGGCCGCGCGAGCAACGACGGCGAGAGCACCAATTGGCGAGGTTCTATAATCCCCCTAATATCGAGGTCTCGCCGCGGCGAAGATCGAAGCACCCGATCCAGATTGCCGATAATGCTTTCGCTGCGCTTGAGGTAGCCTCCCCGTCGCCCGGCATAGCGAACGACATTCCGCAGCTTGGTCTCCAGCCTCGATCGATGCTGTTGGATCGCGTCGAAAGCTTGGTGGATCCGGTCGAACACGGTCCTGATCCCGAGTAGGTCCGCGTTCACCTGGTCGCGCGCTGCAACCGCACTCGGTGCCAGTCTTGCTTCCAGATAAGCCTCAGCCACCGACGCAATATCGCCCTCGGAATCCTCGAGCTCATCAAGTGCAGCGAGGATATTGTGCCGATGCCGGTAGGGATGCCCGGTGGTCGCGATCGCGCTATAGTCGCGCAGCAGGACCCGTTCGACAAAATCCTCAAAATAATGCCGCAGCCGCTTTGCAAGGCTATCCGAATTTAGGACTTGGCGGTCGATTTCGCGCAACGCTGATAGCACCGACCGGAGAAATCTGCCGAACGCGGCAGCGTCCCTCGCGGCCTTGTTGAGACCCAGAGCGTTCTCGAATGGCTTCTCCCGAACGGCACGCACTGCGTTCCTGACCTCGACGACCAAGCCCCCCAGCTGCTCCACAGGCCCCTCGGCCAGGGAGGTCAAGAATTCCGCCAAACGCATAGCGCCCGCCGGCATGTCTACCGTGACCTTCCAGCCGTAATGGCTTTCCTCAAGCCAGCCCGTCACCACCAGGCGGTTGTAGATATGCCGGCTCCGCGAAATTGCGCTGGCAGTGCTGTGGCCATCGACCCCGCCGGCACGACGCCGGCGGACGCGGCGCCCTCCCTTAGGCAGCAAGCGGTCCAGCTGAACAGGTGCCTCATCTTCGCCCCACAGGCTCGGATCGGCCGCCAGGAACGAGTAGATTGCGCTAACTACCTCGGCCTCGCTTGGAAAGAGGAGCTCCGAACGGAAGAACTCACGATAAATCGTCACGATGGCACGTTCGTACAGGCGCCTGTTAGTGCCACCAAGGACCAAAAAAATATCATCATTGAGCTGGCCGAACAGCATTCCCGTTCCCTCACAATAGTCGGGAGACGGGTACCCTAGTCCAGTCCCACGCTAAGTCCTTTCAACGCGAATAGGCCGGATCAGTCGAGCGGGGTCAAGCCGCCATCGTGAGCATCCCAACCATACCCACCGATGGCGTCCCCAAGCCCGATCATAGATCAGCGGTACGGAACCCTTTCGCGAGTACCGCGATTCCCGCCGGTGACGATTCTCGTGCCTCGACTCGGGTTCATCGAACCCATGATGCCCGCCCTCGTCGATTCCGCGCCAAGGGGCTCCGGATGGATTCACGAACTCAAGTATGACGGCTACCGCACGCAACTGGCCCTGCACGGCGACGACCGGCGGGCCTACACAAGGCGTGGCCACGATTGGAGCCACCTCTACGCGCCGATCCTCGCCGCGGCCGACGACCTCGACCGTCAGAGCGCCGTGATCGACGGGGAAATTATAGTCCAAGATGCCCACGGCCTCTCCGAATTTTCCGCGCTGCGGGCAGAGCTGGCACGGAAGAAGCCGCGCGGACTCGTTTTGATGGCCTTCGATCTCCTGCACTTGGACGGCACCAATTTGCGTCGGCATCCGATAGAGGAGCGGCGCGAGCGGCTACGCGAGCTACTGGGCTCGAACGAACCAAGCCGCGCCATCCAGTTCAGCGACCATGTCCTCGGCAGTGGGCCCGAGTTCTTCGCGCTCGCTGAGAAGAGCGGCGTCGAAGGCATCGTCTCGAAGAAGCTGGGAAGCCGGTACCAAAGCGGCCCCACCCAAAGCTGGGTGAAGACAAAAGCATTCACGGAAAGCGAGTTCGTCGTCATCGGCGCCGCCAAGGGCGATCTGGCTCCAGTCGCGCTACTCGCACGCGAAACCGACGATCGGCGGCTCGAATATGCCGGCGCCGCCATGGTGACATTCGCCGAGAGCGAACGCGAACGATTCTGGCGCACGATGGAGCGCCTCGCGACCGACAAGGCCCCGCTTCACATGAAACAGCCCTCGGAAAGCAGCTGGGTCCGACCCGAAATTAGACTGCGAGTGCGCCACCTTCGAGGCGAGGAGACACTTCGACACGCAACCGTCAAAGGGATCAGCTACCTTCCCCCAGAGAAGAGGGCCGCCAGCGGAGGTGCTACCAAGCGTATTTCCCCGGAGCCGACCCACCATGTAGCGCCTGACGCCGTCCCGCCGCGCGAGGTGCTGCTCGACTATTATCGCAGGATGGGGCCTTGGATGCTGCCCTTCCTCGCTGACCGGCCGCTGAACCTGTTTAGGTGCCCGCCGCACACTGCCGGCGAGTGTCTGTTCCAGCGAAGCAGGATGCACCCGCCACAGCCCGAAAGCCTCTTCCCCCCTCCGATCCGCGACATTCCGGTGCTTCAAAAGAATGGCAGGACAGAGCGCTACCTCTATGTCGACAACGTCGATGGGCTGCTCGCCTGCCTCAACGCAGACACCGTCGAATTCCACGCCTGGGGGAGCCTTGTCGACGATATCGAGCGGCCCGACAGAATCGCCATTGACCTCGATCCCGATGAGGGACTCGACTTCGAAGAGGTGAAGCGGACCGCATTCGAAGTGCGAGACCACCTCGGATCCATCGGCCTGGAAAGCTTCGCCCTGCTTACGGGTGGCAAAGGAATCCATGTCGTCGTGCCGTTCACGCCCCGTGGAGAATGGCCTGAGGTCCGCCACTTCGCCGAAGCCTTCTGCACGGTCCTGGCCCAAGGGCATCCCGAACGCTTTACGCTTGAGACGAGGAAGGATCGCCGGCACGGCCGGATCTTCCTCGACTATCTGCGCAACCAGCGGACAGCGACGGCGATCATGCCCTATTCGGCGCGCGCGCGCCTGAACGCACCCGTCGCGGCTCCTGTAGGATGGGATGAGCTCGACGGCATCGCGAGCCCGCAGCACTTCACGATCAGCGACACGCCGCAGCTCATCAAGCGGGCGTGGCGGCTCCGCCACTGGGGCTTGGCTGACCAAGCCCTCCCGAAACTGAAATGAGCGGCCGCTGGGACTGGCGCCGCGAATTTCGCGGGCAGAGCATGTTTATCCCTCGAAGATGGCGACCAACGAAGAGGAACCTCAACCGACTGCCGATGCCGCTGCAGCGCCTCATCCACGACCTGCTGACCGAGTGCGATCCCGCAGGAACCATCCGTGAAAACGTGCTGCTCAAGGACGAAAACTACGCGCTGAGGCGTAAAATCGCCGAGCTCAAACGGCAGTCCTAGTCCATACAGCCGACGCCCCGTGACGGCTGTCCGGATCGCACCAGAGTCTAGTGCCGGCGGCGGAGCTCCCGTTTCCAGTCCATCTCGGAGCCGCCCTGGTTGGTCAGGCTGATATCCGTCGGCTCTTGATGGACCAGCTCGAATTCCGGGCTCCTCACCTTCTCCCCGCGCCAGTGAAGGCACAACAGGCAGAGGCAGCGCTTCCGCACGTCCTCGAAGCGGTCGCGCCAGTCCTTTCGATGGAACAGCCACCACAAAGCATGGCTGCTGAAGATCGCCCGATGCGACATTGCCACACTCAGCCTCACCGAGCGGCCGCGAAGGGCGGCATCGAACAGATCCCGCAAGGGATAGGCGCTCGGCAGATCGACCATAGCGGGACAGATGACGAACGAAGCAGCCGCTTGGAAGCGCGCCCGAGCCTGCTATCGTGCCGGAATGTGCAATCTCTACCGCCAGCGGAACATCGAGAATCTCAGCCGGATCTTCAACGCGCGGCCGCTCGAGCTCCCCTTCGAAGGCAGACCCGACATCTATCCCAAATACGAGGCGATCGTCGTCCGCAAGGAGGCGCGCGAACGCCTGCTCGAGTGCATGTCCTGGGGCATCATCCGCACAATGCCCGGCAAGAGCGGCAAGCCCATTAAAAAGGCGATCACCAACGTTCGTAACCTCCACAGCCCATTCTGGCGAGCGACCACCGCCAACCCCGCGCAGCGTTGCCTAGTCCCCTTCTCCAGCTTCGCCGAGCCCGGCCCGGCAAGAATCCGGAGACCGGCCGCCGCGCGAACTGGTGATTTACGATCGAAGGCGAGGAAGGCTGCGCGTTTGCCGGCATCTGGCGGCTCAATGAAGGCGCCAAGCGCTTCGCCTTCCTCACCTGGGAACCAAATCCTCTGATCGCGCTGCTCCATCCCACGGCCATGCCAGTGATCCTGCAGCGCGACGATTACGACAAATGGCTGGACAGGGAGGTGGCAGACGCCTGCTCGCTTGCTCAGCCCTTTCCGAGCCAACTTATGCGGGTGGCGTAGGACCGATCCCTGAGCCGCTTTTGCCCGCTAGCTATCGGCGCATTTCCGACCTTAGCCGCGAAATGCGGCCATTAATCTACTTCGGGTAGTCTGGCGAACGAGGTCAATCACTGACAAGCGCACCAATCGCGGGAGCGGCTGAAGAGGCTGGGCAGAGCTCACAACCCAAACGGTCGAATCTACTAAGATCAATAACAATATCCCTTCCATGTCTCGGCCAATCCTGTAGAACCAGTCCCTAGGGGCCCGTGGCATGATCAGCATTATCGATGGATGACCTCCAAATCGTCTGGAGCTGGCTGAACGGCTTGGTACGCCGGGTCACTATCGGCACGCTGCTTTTCTTATTTTTTTCAATCATTTCGCTCCTCTTAGTGCTATCGTCAGCGATCCGAGAACGCGATTTAAGACACCTTGGGGATTATTCCCAGCTACACGCTCGATTCAGCGATGAGTTTCTGGCCGTCGCTTCGTTGGCAGCTGACCTGAGCGGCACACGAGCTCGAGCCATGCAGCCGGTGGAACCGCTGCGCCGCGCGTTGGCCGATGCAGGTTCATTCGATCTCCCGGACATGCAATGCGCCAACACTTGGCTCCATGGACTACGCGACCTTCAATCCGTCCCCGATGATCTCGCAGGGGGGTGTGACATGGAGGGCGACACCTGCATTATCCGCCACGAGCGGATAATTCTTTCGGACCTAATAGCCTTCGAACGGGGTATCGCGGCCGTGCAGGACGCCCTACCGGCTCTTGAGCGCGTCTGCTTTCAAGACAACGCTCCCCCCGCGGTCTGCACCTACTATCGAGCGCACCGAGAAAAAGAGATTGCTGGGCTGTCCACGTTCGTGGGGCGCCACTATCGGCAGACCTTAGCCCCTGCTGATCGCGCGCTCCTCGATGTGCGAGTTGATCGAGAAATCTGCCCCTCCCAAAACACGTTGCTCTCCGCCGCCCCACGCCTCGTCGCCGCAATCGATCCAACAGCGCGACCCAGAACGCTTTCCGATTTCGAGAAATTGGGTGAGAGCATCTCCACGCGGCGGGTCGCCATCCAGTCGGAGGACACACGCGTCAGCAGCGCGCCCGCAGGCGGATTGCTGACCGTGCTCGTGCCTAAGGATGTTTCTCTCCCGGTCCTGCAGCTATGCGGCTTCCTGGCCGTGCTTTACGGATTTCTGAACATTCGCCGGCTCGATCGCCTCACCAGCTCGACCGAGCTCGGCGACGAACGCAAGATATATGCGCTCTATCCCGTCGCCTCGCCTGGCTTTACCTCCGTCGTGTTCGGAGGAGCCGCGGAGGGTGAGCCGATATCCTCGCGGCCGACACGCCTCGCCTCGTTGCTAACCGACACCTTGTTCAGCTGGATCCCCGTCGGCGCCCTTCTCACGTCAGTGGGGGCGCTTGTCGGCGCGGCTCTGCTCTGGGCGTCGGACAGCGGAGTGTTCTCGACGCCGAGCATTACGATCGCTGCCCTCCTTACCCTTCTCCAGACGATCGCGACACTCGCTCTCCAGCGCGAGCGTCAAGCCGTGAGGGACCGCTTCAATCAATGGACCGCAGCGCCCGAAAATCCGGCGACAGACAACCAAGGAGATTAGCCATGCTTGGACGGCTCATAACGATTAGCAGCGTACTGGCCATCCTCGCTGCCACCGCATTGCCACTGACGGCCTGCACCGATCGCGAAGCTGCGGAATCTAGCGAGCTCATCGTGTGGCAGACTGAAACCGACCCCGCTGCCAAGGCTGAGCTGGAGAAGCTCGAGCAGGCCTTCGAAAAGGCCCACCCGGGGATTGACGTTAAGATCGAGTCCGTGCCTTGGGGATCACTTTCGGAGAAGCTCGCAACCTCGATCCGGAGCGACGACCCACCAGATATCGCCCACCTCGAGCCATTCATGGCCTACGGTTTGGTGGAACGCGGGCTATTGAGCCCGATCGACGATGTCGTCAGCGCCATCGAGCGCGAAAACGGCCCCATCCTCCCGGCCGTTCGAAACCTGCAATCTTTTGACGGCCATCATTATGGCATCGCCTATGCCGTAGGTGTGACGGGCTGGACCTTCGACATGAGGAAAGCGGGCGCGCCGAACTTCCCATATCCAGCAGACACCAGCGGTACGATCACCGAGGACAACCTGTTCCGCTACCTCGCAGAGGTGAAGGCCAGGAACCCAAATGCGCGAGTTCTCCTCCCGGGCGGCACCCCGTTCTTCATGGAGCAGCTCTTTGGGGAATTGG
>WUUC01126521.1_pt1 | contig 10133 bp, 8 predicted proteins | sample 6278441 | NCBI WGS metagenome assembly WUUC01 (sample SAMN13675441, study PRJNA597444) | soil metagenome | isolation source: soil | place: USA: Washington | collected 2017-10 | reverse complement strand
GGGCTCGCTCGGGCTCGGCGCCCTGATCGGTGGGCTCGCGGTGGCAACCCGCACCACGCTGCTGTCGATCATCATCGGCGGACTCTTCGTCCTCATCACCACGACCTGGGTGATCCAGATCGTCTCGTTCCGCACCACCGGCAGACGGGTGTTCCGGATGGTGCCGTTGCACCACCATTTCGAGCTGGCCGGCTGGAGCGAAGTCAATATCGTGGTCCGGTTCTGGACCGTGTCCGGGGTGTGCGTGGCGGCAGGCCTGGGCTTGTTCTACTCGGATTTCCTGGCGGCCGTCGGATAGAGCCCAGAGCCGGCCGCCGGCATCGCCTCGACCCGAACCGTGCGCCCTGGCGCGTCAGCCGCGCAGGAGCGCGTCGTACACCTCGGCGAACCGCGCACGTCGTTCCGCGTAGTGCTCGACGTGCGCCGCCTGCGGCTCATAGGTCGCCCCCGTGGTCCGGGGTGCGCGCGGCACGTCCGCTGCGAGCACGTCCAGCGCGAGCAGCGCCGTGCCCCGCTGGGTGGCGCGCTGCCGGGTCACGTGCTTGACCGGCCGCCCGAGCACGTCGGCGAGCACCTGGAGCCACTCGGGCTGGTCGTTGCTGACCCGGCCCGCGGCCGCTACTTCCAGGACCTGCGGGGCGGCCGGGTGCAACTCGTCGGCCACCCGGGCGTACGTCATGGCCACGCCCTCGATGACCCCGCGGAAAAGGGTGTCGGCGTCCGTGGCCGCCGAGACCCCGCCGAGCACGGCCCGGGCCCCGCCGACCCAGCCCGGCGCGCGTTCGCCGGTGAGATACGGCAGCACGAGCGGCGTGGCGTCGCTCGGCGGCGCCGTGAGGACGCCGGCGAGCTCGGGGCTGAGGCGCAAGGTGCTCTGCGCCCAGCTGATGGCGCGTCCGACGTCGTTGATCGCCCCGCCGAGCAGTGTGCGTCCCGCGTCCACCCGGTAGTTCCACAGCCCGAACGGCAGGGGATCGGCCGGGCCGTCGAGCAGCACCCGCAGGGCACCGCTGGTGGCGGTGGCTGCGGTGAGCACCGTGGCGTCGGTCGCGCCGGCTCCGATGTTGCTGGCGAAGCCGTCGGTGATGACGGGGAACCAGACGGCGCGCGCGAGGGCGGGCCAGCGCGCCGGAGCCGTCGCAGGGGCCGGCTCGGTCATGTCCCGAGGCGGCGAGAACTGCCCGGGGGTGACGGCCGCGGCGGCCAGCAGCTCGGCGTCGAGCTCGCCGGTGTGCCGGTCGAGCAGGCCGGTCCAGGCCACCGTGGATGTCCCCGCGAGCGGGTGCCCGATCAGCCGGGCCAGGACGTATTCCCCCAGGGACCACCAGGAGACGGCCCCGGCGAAGACGCGGGGCTGGGCGGTCGCGAGCCAGCGCAGGCGCGGTGCGTGGTAGCTCGTGTGCAGGCGGGTACCGGTGCGCTGCTGTACGGCGTGCTCGTCGAGCTCCTGCCGCAGCGCGGCGACTGCGGCGGCGCTGCGGGAGTCGGCGTACGTCAGGCACGGGGTCAGCGCGCGTCCGGCGGCGTCGACTGCGATCAGTGAGGCGGCGAAGGTGTCCATGGCCACGCCGGCGATGCGGGTGCCCAGCCGCGGGTCACCGGTCACCTTGTCGAGGACCTGCTCGATCTCCGTGGTCACCTGGTCGGGGTCGATGACGGAGGTGCCGTCGGGCGCGACGGTGAAGGCGTGCGGCACCTTGTGCTGCAGGCCGTGCACCCGCCGGCCGGATGCGTCGTGCACGCCGCCCCGGGTGGCGGTGGAGCCTACGTCCAGCGCGAGGACCAGCGGGTCCACCGCCGCGTCGAGGGCGACGTCGTCGTCGTTCCGGGTCATCGCAGTCCTCGTCGTCGGCAACACGGGTCCCGGCGACGGTAACCCCGCGAGCCCGCCGCCGCCCGGTCAGGGTCCGGCTCGTCACCGTCGCGGGGTTCATGGCGACGACGCGGCTGCCCAGCGAGCCGATCGGTCAAGGACGTCGGCAGGGCAGAAAAACGTCGTAGCCCAGCCGTAGGATCACGACCCTCGATGCGGGATCGCATTCACACGGGAGGATCCATATGAGAACAGCTCGGCTCATCACAGCCGTGCTGACGGTGCTGTCGGTCATCACGTTCCCGGCGGCGGCGCAGGCCGCGGCGGGCCCGGAGATCCAGTACGCATACAGCGAGTTCGAGGGCAACACCGGCGTGCTGCTGGTCGGCATCCGGTCGGACGAGGGCGTGTCGAAGGTGCAGGCCGACGTCAAGAACGACGCGGGTGAGGTCATCGCCTCCTCCAGCTCGTTCTGGCGCTACCGCGGCGAACCGGAGGACACGAACACCGTCTGGGCGACGCAGGAGCCGTTCATCCTGCCGCAGATGGGCTACTACCCGGTCGACGTGCGCGTGACCGACACCAACGGCGTCACCACCACCGAGAAGAACGCCGGCACCCTGTCGTACGTGATCGTGACCTCCATCGACTCGGTCACGGTCAAGCCCGCGACGGCGACGTACGAGAAGCGGACCGTCACCGTGACCGGCGTGCTGAAGGGGCGCCTGCCCGGGACCATGGAGATCCGCCGGGTGCCCGGGGCCCACATCGAGCTGCTGAACACCGACTGGCAGAACACGACGACGGGCTCGGACGGCAAGTTCACCGCGGAGGTCCCGATCACCGAGACCGGCCGGCGGATCTTCATCAATTTCTCGTACGACCCGGCCCTGCCGTATTACATCTCATCGTCCTACGACACGCCTGACGTCGAGATCAAGCCTCGCGCGACCCGGATCACCGCCACTGTCACGGCCAAGCGGGTCAAGGCCGGCGAGTCGCTCACCGTGTCCGGGGCGGCGTCGTGGCGGACCCCGGACGGATGGGCGCCGGTCAGCACCGGCCGGGTCAACGTGAGCGCGTGCAATGCCCAGGACACGTGCAACTCCTTCGACGTCGTACCGGTCGCCGCGGACGGCACCTACACGGTGACGGTGACGCCGTTCGAGAGCACGACCCTGCGCTCGTACTACATCCCGCCGGACCGGGAGGACGGCTACACGGACCCGTACGTGGCGATGAGCCAGCGCGACGTGCCGATCGTGGTGCTCCAGGAGTCGTCGATCCCTCGCTTCACGGCGTCCCGGGAGGAGAGCGGCGCGGTGCACCTGCACGGCAGCGTCGAGTTCCCGGGTGGGCACCTCACCCCGGGAAACATCCCGGTCGAGTTCCAGTTCTCCGAAACCGGCACGGGCGACTGGCTCACCATCGGCGATGACGACCAGTCCTATTGGGACGGACAGGGCGGCTACGAGTTCGAGGGCCGGCTGACGGAGCCGCGCTCCGGCTGGTGGCGGGCACGCTATCCGGGCGACCCGGCCAACTTCGCGGCATCGACGAGCAAGAAGATCTACGTGGCGTGAGCAAGGAGGTCCCCGGGAAACCGGGGACCTCACCACGAGGAGCCCCCGTTCACACAGTGCAGTTTCCATGCCGGCGACAGCTCGCGGGTTACCGTCCGCAGACCGAGCGGCAGCAGACCATCCGAGCGCGGCACCGCTGTGCAGACCAGAACCTCCGGCAGGTAATCACCGATGGTCATGTCGATCTGCACCTCGCCCCGGTCGCCGTCCGGTGCCGTCCAGGGCAGCGTGAGCCGGATGCGGCCGGTCTCGGTGCCCGGCTCGTAGTCGTCGCAGTGGCAGTCGGAGGTGCACTCGAACTTCCACATCTCGTTGCGCGCGGCCCCGTGGGCGGCCTCCGGCCACTGCTGCACGGTCGCGAGCCGCGGTCACCGGCGCCTCGCTGCCGGAGGCTGCAGCCTCCACCTTGAGGCGGGTGACCCGCAGGGCCGCCGCGTGCGGCGCGCAGGCCGTCCGCCGGGCTTCCGCCTTGGCCGAGGCCGGGGTGCCGTCGGAGAGCCAGCTCAGCATGGGCCGGCTCGCATGCTCGCCGCTATCGAGCTGAGTCCGCGGGTATTTCACCCCACGGTCGGCCGCCAGCAGACGAAGCCGTTCGTGGCCGGCATCGGGAGACACCGTCAGGTGGATCTCGTATCGACTCGCACCGGCACGTTGACCGGGAGGTACGACAGCACTGTCAGCTCACGGAGGCATCCGGACCGTCGCTCGCGGGGTCCGTGTCCCAGAGTGGTTCCAGGACGGCGGCTTCGGTGGGGTGCTGGCCCAGCCATTCTGCGACCAGCGTCCCGGCCTCTTCGCGTTCCTGGTCGGTCAGGGCTTCGCGGTTGCGGACGGCCGCCGGTCCGAAGACCTGCGGCAGGTCGGCTGAGATGGCGGCGAAGGCCCGCAGCTGACCCAGCTGTTCACCGAGCGCGTCCAGCCACTCGGCCGGGGCGAGGTTGAGAAACACCGGGATGAGCTCCGCGCGCGAGAGAACCGCGGAGTCGTCGAACAAGCCGGCGAGATCGTCGAGCCCGGTGAATCGCTGGTCGTCGGCCCAGGTGAGCATTTCCGCGCTGCGTTGCAGGCGCATCCACTCGAAGGTGTCCGCGCAGGCGGCGCGCGCCCGCTCCCAGTCGGACAGTGTCGCGTTCCGGATCGCGTCCATGGTCCGCTCCTGGTGGAGGTCGCGCAGAACGGCGGCGACCGCGTCCGGATCTTGCTGGCCGTCGAGTCCCGCGACCGTGAGCAGGTCGGCAACGCCTGCCGTGGTGGGAGCCTCGCCGGCGATGAGGCCACTCAGGCTGGTGAAGAGCGCGTCCTGCAACCGCATCCGGGCCTCGTGTCGCGGACTGCTTCGACGGGTGCGCCGCTCCCATCGACGGGTTGCCGAGTCTCGTCCGGCTCGCTGGGCCACCGCCCGGGCAACGGCGTCGGCCCGATCCAACGGGTCGGATGGGCCGGCGGGTTCGGGGGCCAGCCCGGCCAGTCGCGTGCCGAGGTCTTCGTAGAACTCCAGGTAGCCGGCGCGGAGCGTGGTGACGTCGATCGGAAAGCCGAGTGCGAAGAGGGCGAACGGACAGCGGCGAAGGGGAGTGCCCTGGCCGAGCAGACCGACCAGGGCCTTGACCTGCCGGGCGGTGGCAGGCGGCCAGTGCGTCACGGTGCCGGCGCGGCCGTGCGACTCCTGACGGGTACGGGGGAGCGCCCCCGCCTGACGCCAGCGCTCGAGCTTGCGGGTGGTCACACCGGTGACGCCCATGGCCTCCACTTCGGAGATCAGAGCGAGGTTCGCGCGGCTGTCCCTGCGGGTTGCGTCCACCCGGCCATCGTTCCACCTACCCGTGATCTTGGGCTTTTCCGCGACTACCGCGTCGGCATGCTTGCCGGAGCACGTCGAGACCATCGCGCCGGGGACACGTTCGGCCGAGAACCGCACGCTAGGAGTACGACAATGACAACGTTTGTGTTGGTAGTCCTGTGTGCCGCCGCGGCCCGGCCCGCGTGGCGGCTGCTCTCCCAGGTCATCTGGCTGCGGTTCTGCGACCGCCTGCTCAAGGAGCCCGATGGCATCCAGCGACTCCACCGGGCCGCGCCGCACGTACTGGCCGGGTTGGCTGCCGTGGAGCGCCGTCCCGCCCCGGCCGGCCGGGGCGGCGGCAGCGAAGACGAAGAGGTCGTGGAATGAGAAGCAGTGCCGTGCTTCGTGGCTCAGCTCTGGATGATGAAGATGACGATCGTCAGCGCGATCCCGACGATGCCGAGCACGACACCCCAGAATTCGAGGGGCTTGCGGCCGGCCAGCTCGCGCCATGCCCCGCGTCGTGGGCTGTGCAGGCTGGCCGGAAGGCTCGCGAGCCCCCCGGCCAGGCTTCGATCGAGTCGACGTACCCCGACGACGTTCAAAGTCATGCCGTCGACCTCGGCGTTGTCTCCGAGCAGCACGTCCTCGGCCACCCACCGGGCGTCCGGCCCGATCGGGAAGGCCGCGAGGTGGCCCTGCAGATGGAAGATGGTCAGGACGTACCGGGTGACGGCACCGTAGGTCCGGGAGACCGCGGTCAGGTCGACCGTGCCAAGATCGACCAGGCGGTGCTGCGCAGCCACCAGCCTGAAGCGAGGCAGCTCCTCCAGTAGCTCGCGGCGGGCGACTTCGCCGGCGTCCCGGTCGCCGGCCCGGGCATGGCCACCGGGGAGCTGGAACTGACGGGCGACGGGGTCCAGCACGACGAGGTATTCCCGACCGTGCAGCCGGCCGACCCTTTTGATCAGCACCTGGGAGACGTGGGTGGTGCGCAAGGCCGTGGCGTCCTGATCGGCCGCCAGCCGGCGCCGCTCCATGAAGTAGAGGAACTGCGCGCCGGACAGCACCGCGTGTTCGTCGTACGGTGGCTCGACCGTTCCGTTTCGCGCCCAGTTCTGCAGGATGGCCAGGTCGCCGCCGACGTACTCGGCGACGCTCCGCAGGAACAGCGCGGCGGCGGGGGTCGCTGCCTTGATCTTCCATCCAGCCGCCGGTGGATCGACCGTCACGTTGAGGGCGCCGAACGCGTTGATCAGGTGGGCTACCGCGATGACGGCGGATTCGGCTGTTCCCGTGGCGGAGGCCAGCTGGGAGACCGACACTGCGCTTTCGGTTTCCGGCGGTATCGCCCTGATTATCTTGGCGATGACGTCACGATCTTCACCATCCCCCATGCCCTGTAACGTACCCGACACGCATTGCCACCGATAGCTGCTCTTCCAGGGTGCATGATGCGACCGCGACCAATACCGAAACAATCATGGAGGAGGACGGAATTGATCATCAACGTCCGTCCTGACGGGAAACCATCAGGGTTATCGGGAAGTCACACGTTCGGTTGACGGGGCGACGTCGCGCGGAGTCATCCGGTCACTTCCGTGACATCTCGAAGGTTGTGCGTCTTGTCGCGCTGCCCTACCGTGGCGAGGGCCACGGGTGTCGCGCATCGATGTTCCACTAGCAGCAGGAGACCGGGTGTCATCGTCAGGAGAGCCTGCAGTCCGGCGGACTCGTGTCGAGGTGCGCCACGTTCCCACGGGCGAAAAAGTTGATCAAGAGGTTGTCCAGCGTCTCTTCCTTCGCACGGCGGTCGTCGGCGAAGAGGTGTTGCTCTCGATCGACTTGCGTCAGGCCCAGCGCTTCGACACCGTGGGCCTGGCCTATCTGTTGGCCCTGATCCGGATCCGCGCGCGAAACGATCGCCTGACCCGCATTGAGTTGCCCGAACAGACCGGTGGGCTGATCCAGCTGGACAAAAAAGGCTTCCTGGAAGCGGCCCGGGCGATGGCGGGGGCTCCACTGCGGCTGCTTCTTCCCCTTCTGGACGTCGAACGCCTTGTGGAGTTGCAGAGCCGGCGCGGTGACGAGGTGAGCCATGCGTCGAGCGACGCCAATTTCCTGCTGGCTTATCTGCGCTCCAAGGGCCATTTCACGTTTCGCGCTTATTCTCTTGAATCCGCCGTCTCCAAGGTCCGCATGGTGGATGACGAATTACGGAGATGGACGGAGCCGCTGGCTCTGGCCCTGCTGGGTAAGCATCTGAAGGGTGCGGCCGAGTGGGATGTGGCCAGAGTGGTCGTCCACGAGCTGCTGGCCAACGTCCAGGAGCATCCGCACGCGTCGGTTGTCCTCGTCGGCTCGGAAATGAATCTGCCGGAACGGTCGGCGCCGTCAGCGCCCGCCGAGCTCACCATTGTGATCTGGGACGACGGCCATTCGATCATCGAAACGCTGCGGCAGGCGCTGGTGAGCCGGGGAACGATCCGGGCTGCGGATCCCCCGCACATCGATCGTTACCGCATGTGCCATCCCGACCGGGGTCCGGCCGCCGGGGACGCCAGAATCATTTCCTCCGACTGGAGCCCGGACCTGTACGCCGACGAGGAAGAGCTCCTGCTGGCCAGCATCCTTCCCGGGATCTCCCGCAAGTCGTACGACGACGGGGCGACGGAACGGGAACGCGACACGTTCTCCGGGTACGGTCTCTATTTCTTCAGCCGGCACGTCATCGATGTCTTCAACGGATCCTTCGAGTTGCACAGCGGCAAAACGGAGCTGCGCGTCGAGGCGGAGCCGGACCCCGAACACGGTGCTCGTTACCGCGCGTCCTTCCGGAGCAGAAGCGCGGAGTCCGCGATCACCGGAAACATGATCATCGCGAGACTGCCCACGCATGCCGGGTAGTGTCTCGGTTGTACCGATCCTGGTCACCCTCGGCACCGCGACCGGTGACGACATCCCGCCGGGCCGCTTGCGCTTCTACGAGCGGGTCGCCGGTCGCATGTTCCCCGGCCGCACGGTGACAGTCGAAACTGTCCCCGCCGTGGCGTTGACCATTTACGAGCTCAACCACTCGCCCTGGCGGATGCTCGGCAAGGTGCGCGCCCTGACGCCGCCGGCGGGAGAGCACGACGATCAGCTGATCGTGGTGGACTTCACCGCCAGCAGCCCCCGCTATATTCGTCCCGTCCTGCTGGCCCTGGCGGGTGAGGCGCTCGGGGAGTTGCTGGCCGAAGACGGCCGGCGAAGCGCTCTCCTCATCAATTTCTCCCTCGACGGCGCTCGCGTCCCGGTGGGGGAAGCGTTGGAGGTGGCCGCGAGCGGGAGGGGCCCGGCGGGTTGGATAGAGATCCGCGATCCTGCCGGCACAGGGGTCCGGCTCGACATCCGCGGCAAGACCGTCGGCCAGCTTGCCGCAGACCCTGAGTTTGCCGAGCAGCTCCGTCATCTCGACGAGCCGGCGCTCGGTCGTGACGTCACCAAGGTCATCCGCAGGGTCGGCCATTTCGCCTACGGTTCGACCGGCGACCGTTGCGCGCCCTATTACTTCGACGCCTCGCTGGCCGTGGACGACATCGTCCAGAGCTGGAGTGAGCGGCTGCGGGCCGAGCTCGCCGACGTGTCCATGGCCGCGATAGCCGTTCATCAGACAGGCTCACCATGGCTGCTGACGGTGGCCCGCCGGGTGGCACAGACGCTGGACGTCGAGTTCGTCGACCTCAGCCCATCGGGCACCGAGGTCAGCCCCGGCGTCGGGATCCGGCCGGTCATCCTGCTCCTCGACATGGTGAACAGCGGCGAAACCCTGCAGCGGCTCATTCGCGAGCAGGTAAAGCGCGGAGTGCGGCTGGGAAAGAACGTCTTCGCGGTCATCTCCGACGTCGGTCGGACCGCGTCGTCCGAGATGGTCCGGCAGATCACGGCCGGGGCTGAGGCCTTCACCGTGCACTCGATCTTCGTCCGTGACTTCCGGTCGCTGCGGCGGGATGACTGCGGCGCGTGCAAGTTCCACCTACCTTGTGACAAGCCGGCGGATGATGAACTGCCCGGTTTCACCTCGTTCCAGATGTGGCAGCTCATGCTGTCCTTCGCCTGGGTCAGCGAGCCGTACGGGTCGTGGGAGCAGGCCAGCGATTCCATCCGGCCCTTCTCGTCGACGCCGAATTTCCCTCGCATGCTCCAGGAGCACGGAGACTGGATCGCGTGGAAGCTGAACCAGCGGCTGGCCTCGACCGGCCTGCCCGCTCCGATGGTCGATGAGATCATCTACGTGAGTCCGGACGAGCCCGCGATGCGGCAGCTCGCCCAATGGCTCAAGGCGCAGCGCGAAGGCCGGCCGGGGGTCGTCCACATCCCTCGGCCCGTGCTGAGCCAGGTCAGCAGAGGGGTGAGCGTCGACGACCTCAAGATGCCGCGGAGTGATGCTCGAGGCCACGGGGAATGGCGCGTCAAGCTCGCATCCCTCAATGACCGGCAACGATTCAACGTGGTCGTGGTCGATGAGTTCAATGCCTCGGACACGACCGCCATCGCTATGGTCACATTGTTGGCGACATTCCGCATCAAGCCGCTGGCCTACATTCCCATACTCAACCGCAAACCGAGTCGCCACATCGAGGTCTCCGGGCTGGCGCCGGTGCCCGTCTATCCACTATATGAAATCTCCTCACCAAGGTCTTCGACCGCTGTCGAACAGTAACGTATGGTGATCGACTGGGACGGTGTGCGCCCGGGCGGTCATCAAATTGTGCAGCGGGAGTGGGGGACGTGGAAGACCCGTTGCAACCGCCCGAGTCATGGGCCCACCTCCCGAAGGCTGAAATGGCGGCATTCCGCCGCTGGTTGAACTTCAACAAATATCACGTGCAGCTGGAATCCTGGTACAGGGGCGGGCGAAGTGATCAGCCGGTCGGTCTGGTCCGTTGGTACAGAAGACCGGGCGACATAGTCAAGG
>WUUC01088350.1_pt1 | contig 10133 bp, 4 predicted proteins | sample 6278441 | NCBI WGS metagenome assembly WUUC01 (sample SAMN13675441, study PRJNA597444) | soil metagenome | isolation source: soil | place: USA: Washington | collected 2017-10 | reverse complement strand
GCCGAAGTGTTAACATCGCCAAGCCATTTTGTTCCGGCATCTTGATCTGCAGTGCCTTTAACTCCTTATGCAAGTAAGGTTGATAATCGGTCGTCTGCGTGCCTTTAGAAACTTCCGACGTTTCGCCTATTGAATTCGTCAGCTGCAGTTGGTATGAAATTTTTAATTGGTTTCCAAAATCACGGTCGGTCATGGAGGAGAGGTATAACGGCACTTGCACGTCTTCACCGCCTTTTACTGTTTTACATATATCATTCCCCGTGGAAAGATAAATGGGGGCATGAAAATCATTTACCTTCATGCCGGCAACCAACTCTTCAACACCGGTGAATTTGTTACTACGATCGAATCGCCAGTAACCATTCCATTCATTGATCACATCGTGATGCTCCGTGTAAAGCCAGCCGGCCATTTCCGGATACTTTCGAAAAGTGTTTATCATGCGATGATAATCCCAGCTCCAATCTACATCGCCAGTGCTGCCTTCATAACCCCAGACGTTCCCACATTCTGAGTTTATCTTAGGTTGTCTTCCTTGCTTAAAGCCCTCTTCAAACTGAAATGTGCTGCCTTCATGTGATTTTTCCGTTAGATTTTTTAAATGTTCGTCCCATTCCCATCCGGGCAAATAGTCATGAAACGAATTTAGATCTGTTTCTGTATGGCCGGCACCACAACAGATGGAGTTATCTTCTACAAGCCTGGTGGGATCTAAGGATTTGGCTAGATAGTACATCGAGGCGACCCAGTGTTGAGTTTCAGGCAAATATTTGCCAACGCGTTTCCCGTTTTCTTCGACATGTGTTCTGAGTCCCCATGTTTCGTTGAACAAGATCCAGGAGAATATTGAGGGGTGATTAAAGTCTCTCCGGATCATTTCACGCATTGTACGTTCGGATTCGGCTTGCATTTTCGATTCGGGGTCCCCCCAGCTATTTGGCAGATCCGCCATGACTAGCACACCAAGTTTATCAGCCCAATACAATTTTCGGGGGATCTCAACTTTTATATGTGGACGGATGCCGTTGAGTCCGATAGACTTGGCAAGTTCAATCTCCCTTCGCATAAAAGCATCACTTGGAAATGTATAGAATCCTTCCGGGTGATACGACTGATCAAGTGTGAGTTGAAGGTAGATGGGTTTGTTATTCAGGGCGACATACGGAAACTCTGTTCCGGGCAGATTGGTAATAGATATCTTACGCATGCCAAAATATGTTTTAACCACATCGTCGTTCAGCCTTACCGTTGTCTCGTACAGGTAGGGATCTGCGAGTGTCCACAGCCTTGCGTTAGGGATATTGATTGTAAGACTGATCTTATCTTTTCCCTTTGGAATGACTGCTTTCGATTCGACTGGCGTTGACGGAGTGTTGATAGAGAGTGAGAACTGGAAGTCGCTCGTTGCTTCTTCTTTTAAATAGACTGTTGCTGTTACCCGGCCGCTGTCGATATCAGGCTTGAAGTGAACGGCATCAATAAATGCAACTCCTCGGGCTTCGACGTATGCTGTTTGCCAAATGCCTCTGGCGTTTCCGTAGCCTTGCTTTCCGTACAATGTAAATTCGCGACGTTTGTCATCCACACGAACAACAAGTTGTTGTGCCTCACCATAGGTGATGTGCGGCGTAAGTTCGAAGGAAAACGGCGTATAACCTCCCTGATGTTTCCCCAACAGTACGCCATTCACCCACACCGTTGTTTCCCAATCAGACGCACCAATGGTGAAAAAAATTCTTTTCCCTTTCCATTCGGAGGGAATGGTAACATGCCGTTTATACCAGGCGATATCCGAAAGATCCTTTACACCAGAAAGTGCGGAGCCCCACGGAAAGGGAACAGTTATTTGTTTTGTGAAGGCAATATTTCCTTCATACCATTTTTTATTTATTCCCTGGTCAAGTGAATCGAATTCAAATTGCCAAGAGCCGTTTAGGTTTTGCCACAAAGGTCTCTCAAAATCAGGACGAGGATGTTCCGGCAATGGGATGACTTGAGCAATAGTGGCGTGTATAAGGCACACCGAAAAGGAAAGGAGCAAGAGAAATTTTTTCATGCTCCAATGTAAAAAATGATTTAGAGAGATAGAATTTTTAAGATGCAGAAACAGCAAGAATTACCTGCGGACGAATCGCACGACGCACACCACGTTACACGTCACTCGAATTACTCTTGTCGTAGTGAACCCGAAGGATTTGCCAGTGCAGTCTTGATCGTCTGGAAGCTAACTGTTGCCAAAGCAATGAACAGAATAGATAAAATAGGGATGAGAAACATCCAGCCTTGTAAAGTTATTCTTGTTGCAAAACCAGAGAGCCATTGTTGAACAGCAAAGTAGGCAATTGGTACGGCGATTAAGGCAGCAACTAAAATCACTTTTGCAAATTCTTGTGACAGGAGATGAACAATCTGGAATACTGAAGCACCCAGCACTTTTCGAATGCCGATCTCTTTTGTTCTTTGAACAATGGTGAAAGATGAGAGCCCAAATAATCCAAGGCCTGCGATAATGACTGCTAGAATAGAGAAAGTTGCGACTACCTTGCCAAACCGTGTATCCGATTTGTATTGCTGATTATATACTTCGTCAAGGAAGAAATAATGAAAAAGCGTGCTCGGATACACTTCGTCCCAGACTCGTTTTACAAGAGCAATAGACTCATCAACATTACCGGCCTTAAGTCGGATGGAAAAATATCCGGCGTTTTCTTCATATTTTAAAATCATTGGTATTTGCTGTTCCTTTGGCGATTGCTGATAATAGTTTTGTAACACCCCAATGATTGTAGCAGGTTGACCATCCCAGCGCGTCTTGAAGGTAATTTCCGATCCGATGGCCTCATCTGCGTTCGCGAAACCCAACCGTGTTACAGCTTCTTCATTGATAATAACCTGATCGTGATTTAGATTACCTTCCTTAAAATTTTGACCCGATACCAGTTTCATTCCGAGCGTTGGTATGTAATCCGCATCAATTTCAAGGAAGTAATAATTGTAGCTTCCTCCGATATTCTCTTTCCCTACTTGCTTAACATTCGAGGTAGTACTGATTTCATGCAGACTAAGTCCCGGCAGAGATTCTGATCTCGCTACGCGTTGTATACCTGGATATCTCACTAATTCGTTTTTTAAGCTCTGTTGTTTGAGTTGTTGAATTGAGTCAGGTAATTCGAGACGCGGCGCGCGAACTACCAGCGTTTGATCAATGTTCATCCCTAACTCAAAAGTGCGGAGGTGTTGAAGCTGTAAATATACCACGCACATTCCGACCATTAGCACCACCGTTGCGCCAAATTGCATTACAACGAGTCCTTGACGCAACTTTTGGCCATGACTCGTCGAACGAAACTTTCCTTTCAAAACTGTAGCGGGATTAAATGAAGATAATACCATGGCAGGATAAAACCCAGACAACAATGAACCAGCAAGAATCATTGCAGCGGCAAGCGACCAAAACATTTTGTCCATCATGAAATCTGTCGGCAATGGTTGGCCAGTCAGTTCCCGGAAGAATGGTATCCCTGCCTGAAATAATCCAAACGCCAGCACACCAGCGATGGTATTAATGATAAGTGATTCAGACAAAAATTGAAATACAAGCTGTAGGCGGAGTGAACCCATCACCTTCCTGATACCAACTTCGCGTGCTCTTTCAACTGCCCGTGCTGTTGAAAGATTAACATAGTTGACCCATGCTAGTAGAATAATAAAGAGCCCAATGATGCTTAGAAAAAAGACAACCTTGGCGCTTCCATTTGCTTCAGGTTCAAAAGACTTATTAGAAAACAGATGAATATCTTTCATCGGTTCAGCGATAAACCGTTCAGTTCCAATCTTATCTTTTTTTGAAATAGCGTAGTCAACTAACTTTTGATTGAAGTCTGCCAGGTCGGTTCCTGGTGCCATGAGCAGATAGGTGTATTCATTGTTACCATTCCAGTTCTCGTCTTTATACCAGTCGGGATAAATTGCATTCAGCGTCCGATGGGAAAGCAGTGTGTTAAATTTGAGATGAGTATTGGCAGGGATATCCGCAATAACCGCAGTAATTTGATAAACGTGCTTTCTAATTTTTATAGATTCTCCAACGACCTCGGTGCGTCCGAAATATTTTTTGGCTAGTCTAGTCGTTATTGCTGCCTTATAAGGTTGGCTTAATGCCGTAGTTTTATCGCCATGTACAACGTCAACCGAGAAAATTTCAAAGGCAGAAGGGTCTGCAAAGTACATTCCCTCTTCTAAGAATTTCTGACTGTTAACTTCCACATCCTGAAGACCATCATTGTGGAACATGCGCACGTAATCTACGACTTCAGGATATTTCTCTTTAAGTTCAGGCCCTACAGGAGGATACGTTTCACAATCTGTTACGACGTACTCCTTGCCATTGTAGAGATCAAGTGTCACACGGTAAACGTTTGCACTATTTTTATTGTACGCTTCATAACTGTGCTCGAACCGAACGTACTGAACAATGAATAGAAACGCTGTCATTCCCACCACCAATCCTAATATGTTGATGAAGGAATACATCTTGTTTTTCAACAAGGTTCTTTGCGCGATCCGAAGATAGTTTTTTAACATGTAGAGTTCGTTTGGCACAAGTTTCCAACTATGGTGCCAATGCCTGACGGGCGATTTTAAAGGACTGGAAGTATTTTTAACTGAACGATGTGACCGCTATCGAACGCGTACGTTCACAAAGGAACGAATCGTGAATTTGACCAAAAGCATTTGTTGTCTGACAAGTTAGCCTCAATGGGCGAGAAATCAGTTTCGTGAGACGATGGACAATTGTTTAAACTAGCAGTTATGTATAATTCTTTTGTGATCGAGCTCAAGTAAAGACTCACCTTGTCGTGAAATGAAATTATCGTTATACCCCTTTGTCCGTCGACGTATTGGCGACAGCTTTAGAACAGCAACCAGCCAAACAGTCCGTCCTTAGTTTTAACGAATTTAAAGTTTTCGAACTTGGCGAGAACTTCGACGGTAGTCGGTGACTTGAGGTGCGATAAAGGCGCAGCGTTAACATGAGTTTCAGATAGTAACACCGTTGGATTCCTGATCTTCATCTTCTTACCGCTTGCAATTGGAATAATTTTATCTTTAAGTACATAACTTTGTTTTCCATTCGGAAGCATGACCCGGTACCAATCCGTGCTCTGCGCAATTACCTGTACATACGTTTCTTTTTGTAATGTACACGAAGGTTGTTGTTTTTCACTCGGTCCCGCCCGTAAGACGACTTTTTTTGCTGCTACCTTAAAGTCCGACTGACGTAAAGTTGTATCCCAAGGTGCAGCTTTAGCTACAGCTTCCAAAGTTCGAACGAAGTCGACTGGATCTATGCTTTTGTTCTGATAAATGCCGAAATGCAAGTGGGATGGTGTGTAACGCGCGTTACCTGTGTTCCCCACTGTTCCAAGCGTATCCCCTTTTGTGACTGTTGTTCCGGCCTTCACCAATTGTTCATCAAGGTGTGCAAAGTAATAAGAGTGCCGTCGCCTTTTGTCTTGCATCCATACCACCTTTCCTCCGAGTTTACTGTTTCCTACACGTGAGACAAATCCATCGGTCGGCGCAATAATGGGTGTTCCTTTCGTGGCAAAAATATCAATGCCTTCATGTTTTCTTCTACCTCCATCGCGAGAATCACCGTAGTAACTTTTGATCGACTTGTTGGTTGCACCCGCCACGGGATTAATTAAGACAGGTGTATGTGAAATACTAAGTGTGTAATAAGCCGTCACCAATAATTCAGGTTGAATACGAATTAAACATTCGTGGTCTTCTTCAAACTCGTACTGAAGGTTTAGTAAAGAGTCGCCGTGCGCCAGCGCTACCCATCCATTTTCTTTCCAGGTGAAAAGGTCAAGAAAGAACTGCGGATTATTTTTTCCAATGATGGCTCCTGATACTGTGAGAACTTGTCCTTTTTTTGAATTGAACCGGTAGGAGCGTGCACCAGGTTGGCTGGCATTAAAATAACCGGATTCTGAAAACGGAAGTGGTACAATGATAGAGTCTTGGAGTGCAGATTCGCCCGCGCGCATCCATTGCTGCGCCATTAATGTTCGGTCCAGGTCTGCTTGTTCCAATGAACGAAGATACTTTTGGTAGGGTGGAACTTTTTGAAGGGAAGTCAGAAATGGGCTTGTGCCGTTACAACCGAGTAAAAGTATTCCGGCAAACAAAATCAGCAACGTGTTTTTCATTTCACAACAACGCCCATGTTCTTTTTTTAGTTTGTCGTCGCTCAGTTTTAAAACTGCATACCTGTTGAACTTCATAAACCTGGTTTCATGTTCTGAATTGCATGAAATCGTCACTAATTTTTTAACAACGCTCGTCATCTTTTTCATCGGTGTATTCCAAAGTCAAGGACAACAATTGCCTTCTCGTACCTATAACTTTACTTCTGAAAAAGAAGCGCTAAAAATAATATTCGGGATAACAGACGCTGTTGATCTCAAAGCCAAATTTTGAAAATCAAAACAGGAAACGTTGATAACCCAACAGCATTTGTTGATAGCGGAAAACGTTGCATCATTACAACTCGGTATTTATTATCCAAAGCGGTGAAAATAGCCTGCGGAGGAATTAGCGTTTTGGCCCACGAAATCGGTTCATCACCGAATTGCCATACTTTGACGGGCACGGGAAGCTTACCGTTATTGGAATTGGAGGCAGATGTGTTTTCTGGTTACGTCCTTCGAAAAATGGGCGCCACGTTAACCGAATCTCAAGCAGCACGCACGATTTTCCATCCATCCCAAGGTAAAAGGCTTGCCTCAATCGAAAAAGGATGGTTACACACTGGCGACAGATTTCGGGCTATCAATAAAAAAACTTTGGCCAAACGAAAACCGTACCTACACGGCCAGTAGTCACAAGGAAAAATCCGGCGGCGTTGCATTGACTACAAGAAAGTATCAATTCCCTGATCAGTTTATGCTCCGGAATGTTCACTTTTTAGCATGCCGAATTAGCAGTTTTATACAACAATCGATGCCAATTTTTATACATGTCAATGAGAGAGGATATTTCGTAATTGACGAGGCCATTCCGGTAAGTCTTTGATCCTCGCACTGGGTGAAAATCAATATCTTAAGATTGCTTCAACCGGCGCAATACTCAATAAGCAAAATCAGCCGGTAGGATATATGGCCAATTGATGGTGGGATAAGTAGGCTTTGCTGAGTCGCTTTCATTGGGCTCCACCTCTGTAACTCTTCCAAAAGGGTTTGTTAGTTTGGCGTTTGCCTTGGCTGCCAGCGACTGAAGAAAAAAAAGTCCGGCAAGGATACCAATGATTATTCCGAGCAAAAGGACAACAACTCTTTTCATATTCCTGGAGATTATGAATACAAGTTCGGGTCGGTGACTGACAGCAGTGTGTCAGTACGTTCTAATCTTATTTAAAAAAATTGTCAAATGATGCCGGAAGATTTGTGTTTTTAATAGCCACGACAAGCCAATCAGCCTAGCCAGAGTTGTTGGGCACATTTTTTTTCTTTTTTGGACAAAACCATGCAAGCCTCAGATCGACTGAATAAATGATCCTCGGCCCTGGAACCAAAATTTTAGTTTTGATCAAAACTCTCCCATGTTCAGTGCCTCTCGTTCTTGCAGAGACCGGATCAATCTTGCGTTAATTGCGTTCATCTGGATTTTCTTTTCATTTTCTACGGTAGCCCAGCACCAACCAGCTAAATACATCGTCGAACTCGAGAAAAGTGCAACTCCGGCAGACTTCCATCACGTTTTCGAAGAAATGATGAAAACGTTCAGGACGGGTGGAATCATTCCGTTCGAAGATGAGGAAGTGATGCAAATTGTAAACATTGCGCGCGCAAAACCCTACGCTGCTACAGTGTTGCCCAGCGTTTATGGATGGGCGGGTACGATGTTTGGAAATGGGCGGATGGACCAGGCAATTACATTTTTTATGGAAAGTGCCGAACTTTATGGGAAGCAAAACATGAAGCTTGCGCAGGCTCTTAGCTGTTTTGAGATCGCTTTGATTCATCACAAAGCTGAAAACTATGATGAAGCCAAAGCATTTTATGAGGAAACTATATCCTTAGGTGGAGACTCACTAAATCATCGGATAAAAATAAATTGCCATAACGGTTTTGCTTTGATCGAACGTCATAAGCAACGTTACTGGACCGCTGCAAGCGAATTCAGAAAAGCGTATCGTCTTGCGGAAATAAACCATGATACGGTGTGGATGGGTATTCTTGCCGGAAACATCGGAAGTATTCACATGCGGAAAGGAGACTACGATAGCAGCGCGTATTACTATTTCCGCAATTTGAAGTTCATCAAAAATACCGTAGAGTTCGAAAACGAGATTGAAACATATTCGCATTTGGGCAAACTGTTTTGGCTGATGTCAGATTTTAAGAAATCGCGACACTATTTGGACAGCGCAGTGGCCATTATTGAGGGCAGAAAAATCAGGTTCAACGACTTTTTCAATCCAATGGATTATATATATGAGACGTATGCATTACTTCACGCTTCCGAGGGTGATTACAAAAGCGCATTTGATTATTCAACCCGACACCATCGGGCCGCAGAACAAAAACAGCAGAATATAAACGGACGAAGTCTGAAGCAGCTTCAATCCACCTATGCATTCAAGCAAAAACAGAAGGAAGTTGAATTGTTAACCAAGATTAACGAAGCCAATGTTTTGGTCATTCAACACCAACGGTACATGGCAGTTGCTTTTGCGGTGATCGCCCTGTTATTGGGTGTTTGGGGATTCACGGTTTATAGACAAGGCAGGCAGCGCAAGAAATTAAATAATCGTTTGTCAGCCACTAACGAAGAGCTCGAAAGACTGAATGGTGTAAAGGACAAACTTTTCTCGGTGATCAGCCACGACTTAAGATCACCAATAGCAACATTAAAATCATTAATGATTTTTCTTCAGGATGGACACCTTAAAAATGAAGATTTAAGACCGCTATACACAGGTGTTCGAAATCAATTGGAAGCTTCTGATAATATTCTGGAAAGCTTGTTACAATGGGGAAAAGCTGAATTAAGCCAGGGTAGATTGGAGATTGAAAAAGTGGTGCTGGCGAATGTCGTTAACAACGTTGCCTTGCAATTGAAAAATGCCATGGATGATAAGAACATACAGTTCTTAAATAATTTAAGTTTTGACCTGACTGCTATGGCAGACCGTGCACAACTGGAGATCATCCTTCGGAACTTAATTGCAAATGCCGTTAAATTCACTGCCCATGGCGGCGTAATTAAAATTGCTGGCAAAGTAAACGCGGACAGCATAGAGATATACGTGGAGGATAATGGGTTGGGCATGCATGAAGAGGAGGTCAAGAACCTCTTTGAACCCGGCAGACATTTTTCTAAGATTGGAACCAACCAGGAAAGAGGCAATGGCCTAGGTTTGTTGATAACCAAAGAAATGGTCCGGAAAAATGGCGGCAATATTTGGGTAAACAGCCGCAAGCATGAGGGAACCATCTTTGTTTTTACGTTACCGCTGGCCTCCTAATTCGTTCGTCCCAAATACGACTTCTGTTGAAGGCGTTTCTGATATTAAAGGGCATTCGCCTAAAGCGTTCTATTTTATTTTGCCTACCCCACTTGTACAAAATTAAATGGTAAGAAAAAAGAAACAGGGCTTTGCAGATTTTCATTGATCTCACTATCATTACATTATAGCAAACTTAGCCCGCTGTTGACATGGTAATACTCTGCATCGACGATGACCGTGATGACACAGATTTTTTTTGTGAGGCGCTTCACAGTGTGAGTCCGGAAACACAATGTCTAGTCGCCAACGACGGGCTCAATGCCTTAAAGATACTTCGCTCGGACGTACATCTGGATCTCATTTTTCTTGATATCAATATGCCGCGGATGAGCGGACGCGAAGTCCTCATTCAAATCAAAAAAAATTACAAGTGGAGCCAGATACCCATCATCATTTTTTCCACAACCATACTTCCAAAGGAAGCTGACGATTACAAAAAATTAGGTGCGCACGACGTTGTCAAAAAGGAAGCTAAATTAAAAGACTTGTGTCATGCCCTTCAGGTGATTATAAAAAAGATACGCGGAAGCAGTGCAAATATTGAACTGTCGTA
>WUUC01202561.1_pt1 | contig 10134 bp, 8 predicted proteins | sample 6278441 | NCBI WGS metagenome assembly WUUC01 (sample SAMN13675441, study PRJNA597444) | soil metagenome | isolation source: soil | place: USA: Washington | collected 2017-10 | reverse complement strand
GCTCACGATCCCCATCGATCCGGGCGCCACGGTGGACAAGCAGCTGGGGCAGGCGGTGCTCGACGCCGCCGCGCCCGCCGGGGAGGCCGGTCTCGACGTGGCGCTCGGCGGCGCGCTCGGCCGCCGGCTGTCCCAGCTGGACTCCCGGCCGAGCGAGGTGATCGGGATCGTCGCGGCGCTGCTCGTCCTGCTGTTCGCGTTCGGCTCCGCCGTGGCCGCGGTGGTGCCCGTGGTGACGGCGCTCGTGGTCGTCGCGGGCGGGCTCGGCGGGCTGCACGTCCTCGCGAGCGGGATCAGCATCCCCGACGTCGCGCCGACGCTCGCGGCGATGATCGGGCTGGGGGTCGGCATCGACTACGCCCTGTTCCTCGTGAACAGGCAGCGCAGGCTGCTGGCGAGCGGCGTGCCACCGGCGGAGGCGGCACCGGCGACCTCGGCGACCGCGGGCATGGCCGTGGTGTTCGCGGGCGGGACGGTGGTCGTCGCGATCTCCGGGCTCATGGTCACCGGCGTGGACTTCGTCTCCTGGCTCGGCTGGTCCGCCGCGCTGCTGGTGGTCGGCGCCGTGCTGTCCTCGGTGACGCTGACCCCGGCGCTGCTCGCGTTCGCGGGCACGCGCCTGGCCCGCGGCCGGCGCACCGCGGGCTCGGACGACGAGCTCGACCGGTCCGGCTGGGGGCGGCTCGCCGACCGGATCACCCGCAGGCCGGTGGTCGTGGCGCTCGGCAGCGCCCTGGTGCTGCTCCTGCTCGGCGCGCCGACCCTCGCCATGCGGCTCGGCCAGACCGACGCCGGCGACCGGGGCGCGGACCAGCAGCTGCGCCGGTACTACGAGGCGAGCGCGGCGGCGTGGGGGCCGGGCGAGATCGGCCCGCTCACCGTGGTGCTCACCGATCCCGCCCGGGCGCGCGCGGCCACCGCCACGCTCGGGTCGACGGCGGGGGTGGCGTCGGTCGGGCCGCCGCGGGAGCTGCCGTCCGGCGCGGTGGCGGTGCGGGTCGTGCCCACCACGGCGCCCTCCGACCCGGCGACCGCGGACCTGGTGGAGCGGTTGCGCGCCGACGTGCTGCCCGCGTTCGGCGAGGCGCACGTCGGCGGCGGGGTGGCCACCAGGATCGACCTGGCCGACCGGATCACCGGGCGGCTGCCGTGGCTCATCCTCACCGTCGTCGGCGTCGCGTGCCTGTTGCTGCTGTTCGCGTTCCGGTCGCTCCTGCTGCCGGTGAAGGCGGCGGTCATGAACCTCGTGTCGGTGTGCGCCGCGTACGGGGTGGTGACCGCGGTGTTCCACTGGGGCTGGGGTGCCTCGTTGCTGGGGCTCAGCGGCCCGGTGCCCATCGACAGCTACGTCCCGATGGTGCTGTTCGCGGTCCTGTTCGGCCTGTCGATGGACTACGAGGTGTTCCTGCTGTCCGCGGTCCGCGAGCACTGGGTGCGCACCGGCGACAACCACCTGGCGGTGCGCCGCGGCACCGCCGAGACCGGCGGCGTGATCACCTCCGCCGCGCTGATCATGGTGTGCGTGTTCGCGAGTTTCGTGCTCGTCGCCGACCCCACGGTGAAGATCTTCGGCCTCGGCCTCGCCACGGCGATCGTGGTCGACGCGACGATCGTCCGGTGCCTCCTGGTCCCCGCCACGATGGTGTTGCTGGGCCGCTGGAACTGGTGGCTGCCCGGCTGGCTCGACCGCCTGCTGCCGCACGTCCTCGACCACGGTCCGACGCCGGTGGGCGGCACCCCGGCGCAGGCCGACGCCCCGGCGGTGGAGCCGGTCCCCGCGCGCGGTGCGGCACCGGGGGAGTAGGCGGAGCACCCGCGAGTGGCACCGGGTCTTCACCGACGGCACGTGCGTGTGCGAGGTCCGGCACGGTGTCCGCTCTCCGGCGGCGGGTGTCCACTCCGGAGGGTGCGGTTGCGCGCCACTCCCGGGGAGGTGCGCGGGGCCGGGGCGTGACAGCATGTCCACCCGTGCACCCCGATCTGTCCGCCGACCTGTGCGCCCGGCTGCGCGAGGCGTTCCTGACCGCTGGCTACACCGCGGACGGCGTGGTCGACGCGCTCGGTGTGCGGGCCCACGCCGCCCTCGGGCGCGGTGAGCCCGAGCCCGCCCGGCGCGCGAGCCGCGACGCCGGCGCGCTCGGCACGCTGATCCGCCTGTTCCTCCTGGGCGACGCCGAGCCGGAGGCGGCCGTGCGGGCCGCGCTCGGGCCGGTCGACCTCGCGGACGCGATCGCCGCCGGGGTCGTCACCCCCGGCCTGCGAGCCGGGCTGGACGTCCGCCCGTACGGGGAGAGCTGGTGGGTGGTCGCCGACCTCGACGCGGACCTGCGGGGCGGTGCCGTCCCGGAGGACCACGTGCTGGGGGTCGGGCACGCGTCGGTCAACCTCGCCCGCGCCACGGCGCGCAGGCCCGTCGGCACGCTGCTCGACGTCGGCACCGGCTGCGGCGTCCAGGCGCTGCACGCGAGCACGCACGCGCGGGAGATCACGGCCACCGACCTGTCGCCGAGGGCGCTCGCACTCGCGCGGGGGACGTTCCGCCTCAACGAGGTCGACGTGGAACTGCTGGCCGGGAGCTGGTTCGACCCGGTCGAGGGGCGCCGGTTCGACCAGGTCGTGTGCAACCCGCCGTTCGTGGTCGGACCGCCGCGCGTGGACTACACCTACCGCGACTCCGGGCTGGCGGGCGACGACGCCAGCGCGCTGGTCGTCGCGCGGATGCCCGGCTTCCTCACCGAGGGCGGCGTCGGTCAGCTGCTCGCGTCCTGGCTGCACCGCGAGGGCGAGGACTGGGCCGACCGCGTGACCTCCTGGCTGCCGCCCGGCGTGGACGCGTGGTTCGTGCAGCGCGACGTCGCCGACCCCGCGCTGTACGTCGGCACGTGGCTGCGCGACGCCGGCATCGACCCCCGGTCGGCGGAGGGCGGCGCGAAGGCGGGCGTGTGGCTCGACTGGTTCGCGGACAACGACGTCGAGGGCGTCGGCTTCGGCTACGTGACGCTGCGCCGCACCGACACCGCGGACGTCGAGGTCGTGTGCGAGGACCTGCGGCACGCCTACGACGACCCGCTGGGCCCGGAGGCGTCCCGGTGGCTCGACAACGTGGCGTGGCTGCGGGACAACGATGACAAGCTGGCACAGACCCGCTTCACGGTGCCGCCGTCCGTCGTGCTCGAGGAGGTCTCGGCACCGGGCCAGGACGGCTGGACCCCGGTGGTGCGCAGACTGCACCGCACCGACGGCCCGGGCTGGCAACACGAACTCGACGAACCGACGGCCAGACTCCTCGCAGGCTGCCGCGGCGCCCTCCCACTCGAGGACCTGCTGACCCTGCTGCAGATCGCCTACGAGGACCTGGACCCCGCGGCCGCCCTCCCGATAGTCCGCGACCTCGTGCGCCACGGGATGCTGGTCCCGGCGTAGGTGATCGCCGCCGGGTGCGCGGCTACGGCTCCTCGATGGCGATGACTGTCGTGCCCGGGGTGGTGGGTGGGTGGTCCATCGCGGTGAGGGCGGTCGGGGCTTTCGCCAGGGGGATGACCTCGCCCACCAGGAGGTCGGGGCGGAGGGTGCCGTCAGCCACGAGGGTCAGCATGGGTGGGTAGGCGGCGGCTGCCATGCCGTGGGTGCCGTACAGCTCCAGCTCGCGGGCGACGACGACGTCCATCGGCAGTGGGGTCGGGCCGTTCAGCAGTAGGCCCGCCTGCACGTGGCGGCCTCGCCTGCGCAGGCTGCGGATCGAACCGGCCGCCGTCGTGGGGGAGCCCAGGGCGTCGATCGAGACGGTGGCGCCGCCGCCGGTCAGGGTGTGGATCGTCGTGGCGGGGTCCGGGTCCGTCCTGGCGTCGACGACGTGGGTCGCGCCCAGTTCGGTGGCGCGGGTCAGTGCCGCCGGGCTGAGGTCGACCGCGATCACCCGCGCGCCCAGTGCGGTGCCGATCAGGACCGCCGACAGGCCGAGGCCGCCGCAGCCGTGGACGGCCAGCCAGTCGCCGGGGGACAGGCGGGCGTGGGCGGTCAGCGCGCGGTACGCGGTGGCGAAGCGGCAGCCCAGCGACGCGGCGGTCACGAAGTCCACCGAATCGGGGAGGGCCACCAGGTTCGTGTCCGCGGCGTGGATCGCCACGCGTTCGGCGAAGGAGCCGGGGCCGGTGAAGCCCGGCTGGGTCTGGTCGGGGCAGACCTGCGCGTCGCCTGCGAGGCAGTGGGCGCACGTGCCGCAGCCGCACACGAACGGCACCGTGACGCGGTCGCCCGGCCGCCACCGCGTGACCCCCGCACCCACTTCGGCCACCACGCCCGCCAGCTCGTGGCCCGGGATGTGCGGCAGCGGCACCGGCTCGTGGCCGCGCCACGCGTGCCAGTCCGAACGGCACACCCCCGTCGCGCGCACGGCCAGCACCGCGCCACCCTCGGGGCAGGCGGGGGCGGGCACCTCGGTCAGGGCAGGCGGCTCGCCGTGACCCCGGTAGACGACGGCCTTCACCGGGCCGGGGGTTCCAGGCGGGCGAGCCAGCGCGTGAGCACGGACTCGAGCTGCGCCACCTCGCCGGGGGAGAGGTCGGCGAGGAGCCGGTGCTCGTTGGCCATGTGCTCGGTGAACGCCCGGTCGATCAGCTCGCGGCCCGCGGTGGTCAGCGCGACGACCCGGCCGCGGCCGTCGGCGGTGCTGCGCCTGCGCGTGACGAGCCCGTCGCGTTCCAGGCGGTCGACCCGCTTGGTCATCGCACCGGTGGTCACCATCGTGAACTGCGCCAGCTCGCCCGGCGCCCGCTCGAACGGCGGCCCGGCGCGCCGCAGCGTGGCCAGGACGTCGAACTCGCCCTCGCCGAGCCCGTAGCGGCGGTAGACGACCAGCAGCTGCTCGGTGAGGTGCCCGGCCAGCCGGTGCAGGCGGCCGATCACCCCCTGCGGACTGACGTCCAGGTCCGGGCGCTCCCGCGCCCACTCGGCCTGGATCCGTGCTACGTGATCCCGCGACATGTGCCCACTATACCTTCCCGGGAAGCTACAATAACTTCCATGGAAGCTAATGTGCGGTGGGTGCTCGTCACGGCGATCGCCCCGGTGGCGTGGGGCTCCAACTACTACGTCACCCGCGAGTTCCTGCCCGCGGGCCAGCCCCTGTACGGGGGGCTGCTGCGGGCGCTGCCCGCCGGGCTGCTGCTGCTCGCCGTGTGCCGCCGGCTGCCCCGCGGCTCGTGGTGGTGGCGGGCGCTCGTGCTCGGCACGCTGAACGTGGGCGCGTTCTTCGTGCTGATCTACGTGGCCGCGCAGCTCCTGCCCACCAGCGTCGCCGCCACGGTGATGGCGGTCGCGCCCGTGGTGATGATGCTGTTCGCCTGGCTGGTGCTGGCGGACCCGCCGCGCGCGCGGCGCCTGGCCGGGGCGGGGCTCGGCATCGCGGGCGTGGGGCTGATGCTGTTCACCGGCGCGGTGGCGGCCGACCCGCGCGGGGTGCTGGCGTCGGCCGGCGCGATGGTCATGTCGTCGCTGGGCTACGTGCTGGCGAAGCGGTGGAGCGCCGAGGTCGACGTCCTGTCCCTGACCGCGTGGCAGCTCGTCGCGGGCGGGCTCGCGCTGCTGCCGTTCGCCGTGCTCGTCGAGGGCGCGCCGCCGCCGCTCGACGGGCCGGCACTCGCCGGGTTCGCCTACGTCGCCGTCGTGGCCACCGCCGTCGCGTTCGCCGCGTGGTTCGCGGGCCTGCGCCGGCTGGACGCGGGCACGGTGGGCCTCGTCGGGCTGCTGAACCCGGTCACCGGCGTGCTGCTGGGCACCGCGGTCGCGGGCGAGGTGCTGGGCGCGCGCCAGCTGTGCGGGCTGGCGCTCGTGCTGGCCGGCATCCTGCTGGGCCGCCCGCCTCGGCATGCACCCGATCGGGACCAGCCGATCGGGGTGCGTGACCGGCGCCACCGCGGGTACGTCCGCGGGCATGGCACCGCAACGTGGGAACCGGACGCCGGACACCTCCGGCCCCGACGAGACCGAGCTGCGTGAGCTGACGGTCGACGAGGGTGGGACGCGTGGTTCGCCACCTTCGACGAGCGCGGCCTGAACGTCATCTACCAGGAGGAACGCGGCGACGGCTCGCCCGGCAAGTTCTTCCGGCCGGAGAACCCGAGCCGCGAGGACGCCTGATCCCCACTCTCCGCCGCGCCGACCACGGCCGCATCCACTATTGTGGTGAGCCTCAGCCAGGTTGACGAAACAGCCTGTGTCGGCAATGACGTACGAGTGACGGCCTGTGGTGATCCGGGCCGACCACGCGGGCGCGATGTCTCCGGCCTGGCCTCCATCCCGCTCGCCTCGTCCGTCGTGTTCGTGTCGCGGCGAAGGAGTGGACGATGGCTTCCTCGATACAGCTTCCCGGCCTGCTGCAGCTGCCCGACAGCCCCCGGCGGAGACTGGTCGAGACCCTGCACCGGTACTACCAGGAGGCGGGTCGCCCGACCCTGCGCGCGATCGACGAGTGGATCAGCAGCAGGGAGGGGCTGGCGGCCAGCAAGGAGACCGTGCGCCGGATGCTGGTCGGCATCACCGTGCCCCTGCGCTGGGACATCGCGGAGTCGGCGTTCCTCGCGCTGTGCGCCCTGGCGGGCCGCAACCCCGACGCCAGGCACGACGACGGCCTGACGCTGCGCGCGGCGTACCGGCGCCAGTGGCAGGCCGCCCTCGAGGCGGGCTGGGGGGCGGGCACCCCGGACTCCAACGCACTGAACTCCACGCACTGAGGCGGACGCCCGGGGGACCGCGAACCGGCGCCGCGGGTGGGCGCGAGCACCACCCCCGCGGCCGCCGTGGGGGTTCGTCAGTTGTTGCCGCGGGCCGCGCTGATGTCGGCGAGCCCGGACAGGGAGTCCTTCTCGATCGCGGCGTCGCCCAGCGAGAGCACGCCGACCGGCCTGCCGTTCTCGACGACCGGGATGCGGCGCACCGCGCTCTCGCGCATCCGCGAGACGGCGGCGTCGACGTCCTCGTCCGGGGTCGCGGTGACCAGCTGGTCGCTGCACACGTCGCTCAGGCGGCAGCTCGACAGGTCGTCGCGGTCGGCGAGCCCGCGGACCACGATGTCGCGGTCGGTCACGATGCCGCGCACCTCGCCGCCGTCGACCACCAGCACGTCACCGATGTCCTTCTCGCGCATGGCCTGCGCGGCCTGCCGCACGGGGGTGTCCGGCGCGAGGGTCACCAGGTTCGTGGTCATCAGGTCCCGCACGTGTTGAGCCATCAGAACCTTCCTCCTGTCTCTCGGGGACTTCGCGTTCCCGGACCGGGTACCCACCGAGACGTCAGGCACTCGTCCAGGGCGCGGAAGACCCGCAACTCACGCTCCGTGTCGGCGAGCCGCCTCCGTTGGTATGGCCGTGTGAACCGGATCGGGTGACGAACCCCCTGGGTGGCGGATTGTCGGTTCGGCGTTGGATCGAGAAAGCTTCCCACGTACCCGTGCGTTCGCGCGGGGGATTGGGGAGCCCATGTCCGCCCGGATCTCGTCCGATCGGCCCGCGTCCGTCCGGCGGCTCGGGGCCGGGCTGGCGGTGACCGCGCTGGTCGCCGGACTCTCGCTCGCCGGTGCGCCCACCGCGGCCGCCGAGGTGCAGCGCGGCTTCGGGCACGAGACCCCCGCGCAGCAGTACGCGGGCAACCCCGACAACGGGGGCGCCGACTGGCTCGGGTCCTATGTGGTCGCCGGCGAACAGGTGTGGTGCGTGCAGTTCGCCTACCGCGCCCCGGACAGCGACGAGCAGTACCAGCCCGGCGACGCGCTGATGACCAAGTGGGGCACCCCGCTGCCGCCCGAGGTCGCCGCCGACATCTCCTACCTGTTGCTGCGCCACGCGGACACCGAGAACGACGACGAGGCCGCCGCCCTCGCACACCTCCTGCACAGCTGGACCGCCGGGCCGCAGAACGACGGGCAGCTCGACCCCTCCAACGACTTCGCCCACATCGCCTACGACGCGCCCTTCCACCTGGCGGCGCTGCCCGCCGGGGCGAAGGCCGCCGTGGACGCGCTCACCGCCGACGCCGCCGCGAACCGCGGTCCGTGGACCGCGGCCGTGACCGCGCCGACCACGCCCCAGACCATCGGCGTCGCCGCGGACTGGGCGATCACCGTGGGGAACGCCGTGGGCAGGGGCGTGCCGGACGTCGAGGTGACCGTCACCGCCACCGACGCCACCTTCACCGACGCGAACGGCGCGCAGGTGACCACCGGCACCGTGACCACCGGCGCGGACGGTGCCCCGATCGGACTGGCGGTCACGCCGACGGGGACGTCGCCGAAGATCGACATCACGCTCGCGAGCCCCGCCGCGGTGCCGGTCGTGCGGCAGACCCTCGACGTGAACACGCAGCGCGTCGTCAGCACCGGCGGGGAGGACGAGCTCACCGCGACGGCCTCGACGTCCGCCACCCCGCCGCCGACCACCACCACGACACCCCAGCTGCCGAGCACGATCCCCGCCGGGGACACGCCGATCGCCGAGGCCGCCGTGGTCGACAAGGTCTCGGGCGGCGGGCTGGCCGTCCTCGCGGGCGTGCTCCTGGCCGCGGGCCTGGGAACCTGGCAGCTCTTCCGCCGCCGCCCCGCGGGCCGGCACCAGCGGGGGTGAGCGTGGCGCGCCGGTTCGGCCGGCACCGCACCCGGCGGCAGGGCGGGCGCCGCGCCGCCGCGCCCCTCGCCGCCGGTGCGGTGCTGCTCGCCGCGGCGGTCGCCGCCACGACCGCCGCCGCGGACCCGGTCACGGTGGCGGGCAGCCCGGTGGCCGGCGCCGCCGCGCCGGAGCGGCCCGCGAAGAAGAAGGCCTTCAGCAAGCCCATGCCCCGCCCGGCACCCACCACCGCGACCACACCGGCCCCGCCGCCGCCCCCGGCCTCCCCGCAGGCGCCGCCCCCGGAGCAGCGGCAGGCCCCGGGCACCGTGCGGCTCGCCGGCGGCGGCACCGCGACACTGGTGCGCAAGGACGTCGTCGACGGCGTCCTGCCCGTGCCCGAGGGGGTCCGCGAGGCGACGTGGTGGGGCGCGGCGCTGGACGCGCCGTCCGGCGCGACCGTGCTCGCCGGTCACGTGAACTGGCAGGGTGCGACGGGGCCCTTCGCCGAGCTGTGGACGGCCGCGCTCGGCGACCCGGTGACCGTCGTGACCGACGACGGCCGGACCCACCGGTTCCGCGTCCGCCAGCTCGTCACCGTGCACAAGAACGACCTGCCCGGCCGCGCGCAGGAGCTGTTCGGCCAGGACGGCAACCACCGGCTGGTGCTCGTGACCTGCGGGGGACGCTGGGTGGGCGGCCGCGACGGCTACGAGGAGAACCGGGTCGTGATCGCCGACCCCGAGTGACGCCACCCCCGGTGGAGGTGTGCGGCGCCTCACCACGCGGGCCCCCGGGGAACCGCCGGGAGCGCGGGATCGTCTGTGGAACAGTCGGCGAACCGCGGGCGGAAGGGGTGTCGGTGTGACGGGGCGTTCGCGCCGGCCCGGTAGCGGCTCGTCGGGCGGGAGCTCCCACGGCGGCGGAGGGGGCGACAGCTCCGGTGCGCCCCGCCGCGACTCCGGGCCCGCCGCGGGCGGGAGGGGCCTCGACGCGTCACCCGACTCGCTGGACAGCATGGCCGGGCGGCTCGACGGCACGCGCTCCAAGGTCGAGGGTGTCGGCGGCATGCTCCGCGGGGTGAACGTCGGCCCGCAGAGCATGGGCATCGTCGGCGGGAACTTCACCGGGGCCGCGCAGTCGCACCTGCGGGACGCCGAGACCAAGGCGGGCCAGGCCGCGAGGGCCGTCGAGAACGCGCAGCGCGGCACCCGTGCCACCGCTCAGCACTACCGCGCCACCGAGGCCGCGAACGCCGCGAACCTGACGAAGGCGGGCGACGGCACCACCCCGCCGCCCAGGACCGGCTCCGCCACCACGACGCCCTCGGGATCCACCCCGGCCGGCGGCGGGAACACCACCACACCCCCGGCCACGTCGAACCCGCCGAGCACCGCGGGCGGCGGCGGCACACCGCCGGGCGGCGGCGGGGGCGGCAGGCCACCGACCGGCGGTGGCGGCGGCAACTCACCCGGCGGTGGCAACCCGCCCGGCGGTGGCAACCCGCCCGGCAACCCTCCTGGCGGCAACAACCCGCCGG
>WUUC01028877.1_pt1 | contig 10134 bp, 9 predicted proteins | sample 6278441 | NCBI WGS metagenome assembly WUUC01 (sample SAMN13675441, study PRJNA597444) | soil metagenome | isolation source: soil | place: USA: Washington | collected 2017-10 | reverse complement strand
TGCTGCAGGGCATAGCCCCTCATGATCTCGCGAACGCGTCGTGATCGCAGCGCCCCCGAGGCAACGTAATGGGGCAGGATGGCTATGCCGAGGTGGGCCGATGCCGCCGCCAGAATCGTGCTGAGATTGTTCGACCGCAGCCGTCCTTTGACCGGGATCGCCTGTCGCTCGCCCGATGGCGCACGGAGGTGCCAGACATCGTCGCCCTGGACGCTCGAATAGACGAGGCACGGCCGCGACGCGAGCTCGTCCGGGCCCTGCGGCGTCCCATGAGCCTCAAGATGCTCCGGCGAAGCAACCATCACCCAGGGATTGGTGCCGATGTATCGTCCGCCGAGAGAGGAGTCGGCGAGCTTGCCCATGCGGATGGCGACGTCGATGCCATGGGCAATCAGGTCGACATAGGTGTCCTCGCAGTTGAGGTCGATGCGCAACCCGGGGTTCTGGTCGCAGAATTCGATGATGAGGGGTGCGAGCGCCCGCCGTCCGAAGGCGACCGAGGTGCTCACGCGCAGAACGCCTTCCAGCCGGTCGCGCCGCAAGCCGATCAGGCTGTCCGCCTCTTCGAGCTCACGTAGGATCGACTTGCATTTCACGTAATAGAGCACCCCCGTCTCGGTGACGCTGATGCCGCGCGTGTTGCGGTTGAGAAGCCGCGCCCCGAGCTTCTTCTCGAGCGATGCCACGTGCTTGGTCACTGTCGGTTGCGTAAGATTGAGATCGCGGGCAGCCTTCGAGAAGCTGCCGGTCTCCACCGCTCGCGCGAAAGCTTGGATGCCGGTCAGCCGGTCCAACGCTGGTCGCTCCCGAGTTCAGGGCCCTGCGATCGCGGATTGTCCATCGACCATGCTTGCCTGGCGGCCAGCACGCCTGCGTGCCCTCGCATTTCAAATGCCGGAGGATGCAAGCGCAGCGCTGGTCAGATGATCCTCGACCCGTTTCACCCCGGGGACACTTTCCGCGGCAACTCGCAAGGCGTGACGCTCTGCCTCGGACTCGACGAAGCCCCACAGGAACACGACGCCGGCCTCCACGACGATGTTTTTCACGTGCAAATGAGCCCAAGGTTGGCCCTGAAGCTCACCTATCAGGCGTTCGCGGATTGCACGGTCCTCCACCGTGGCGGGTTGCGCTATGTCGCGCGTGGCCAAATCTTGGAGGAGATTGGCGCGTGTGACGATTCCTATGAGCTTGCCGTCCCGCAGCACCGGGACGCGCTTGATCCGACGGCGTTCGAGCAGTCTCGCGATCTCCGGTACTGGGGCGTCCTCCGTTACGGTGATCACCTCGGCCGTCATGACGTCCCGCGCCGTTCGGCCCCGCGTCTTGGCATAGTCGCGCGCGAAGGTGTTCTCGTCTCCGATCAGGGTCAGCCACCACGACCGGCGCTGCTGACCAACGATGGTTTCGTGGGTGATCAGATCGCCCTCGCTGACAAGTCCAACAACCCGTCCGTCCGGGTCGAGCACCGGGACGCCACTGATCCGGCGGGTGTAGAGCAGATTCGCGATATCTCGGACCGGGGTCTCTGGCGTCACGCTGACGACCGGAGTTGTCATGATGTCAGTAGCCGTCAACATGCACGTCTTCCCTCGACAGTGATGGGGTCCAGGCCGTCCTTGGGTCGATGTTCGATGCAGCTCGCGAGCGCCTCCGCGATGCCCTTGGTCGGCTTGGCATCCGGCCGACGGAACGTGCCGGCGACCGCCTTGCGCGCTCCAAGAGCGACAAGGGCCTCCGCCTGCTTCACGGCCGCCGCGACCTGGTCGACGACGGGGACCGGAATGCGCTCCCTCACCTTGCGCGCAAGCCCCGACAGCGGCGCTCCTGCGAGGATAATCACGTCTGCCTCGTCCTCGCGCACGGCGCGGTTGGCGAGCTCAGCAAGCAACGCCTCCTTCGCTTCCTGTACCTGGGAGACGCTGCCGAATGCTTCATCGAGCATCCTGACCCCGGCGCAGTGTTCCTGCAGCCGGTGCATCTCGACACATTCCCGGAACCACGGACCGAGCGCGCGAGCGAAGGTGACGATGGCGAAGCGCCGTCCCAGCATGCAGGCCGTCAGCATGGCGGCCTCTGCCATCCCGACCACCGGAATGTCGCAGAGCTCGCGCGCCCCGAATAGCCCCGGGTCGCCGAAAGCGGCGATGATGGCCGCATCGACTTCATGATGATGCTCAGCCAGCATCTCGAGCGCGATGGCGCCACCGATCTGCGCCTCCGCCCTGGTGGCGATGTACGGTACTCCGCGAGCCGCCGTCGCCGGATGATCTGGGTGTCAATCCCGGCGGCCTCGCGTCCGGCCGCTACCATTAAATTCGTGACCCTCTCGGTAGTGTTGGGGTTCAGGAGCAAGATCTTCACTAAGTTCTCCGCATTCTAGGACTGCTAAGCGCCGGCGCTGCGACGAGCGTCTAGGGCGGATTGCTCATCGGCATGAAGTGCATCGTTCACGACCTGACCTGTTCGCATGATGTGGTTGGCGAGAAGCTGGCCGGCCTTGCCGCCCTCCCGTGCCGCAAGCGCATCCATGATTTGACGATGCTCCTCGACGGACTCGTCCCAACGCTCTCGCGACGAGAGGGCGAAGAACCGCGCCCGCTCCACTCGCGCCATCAGAGCGTCGTGGGTCGATTTGAGAGCGCCGTTGCGCGCGGCGCCGAGGATGAAGAGATGGATCTGTTGATTCAGTTCGAAATACTCCCGCAGCTCGCTTCGATCGTGATGTCGTTCCATCCGCTCCTGGAGGTTCGCCAGCTTCTCGTGGTCCTTCGCGGTCATCCTGACAGCAGCCAGCTCCGCGCCGATTCGTTCGATGCCCGCGACAGCCTCGAAGAGATCGTCGATTTCCTCCCGCCGGATCGGCGCCACGATCGAGCTGCGATTGAGGCGAAGCTCGACCAGCCCTTCCGCCGCGAGAAGCTTGAGCGCCTCCCGAAGCGGAGTACGAGACACGCCAAGCGCATCGCACAAATCAGACTCAACCAGCGCCTCACCGGGTGCGAGGTCTCCGCGGATGATCGAAGAGCGCAGCCGCTGGGCCGCCTCTTCATGAAGGCCGGACCGCACAACCCGAAGCCGGGGCTTCCGCGCGCCTGGAATCTTGGAAGCCTTCTGCGTGCGCGCCATGATCAAGCCTCCGCTCCGACATTGATTTCCGAACGCATCGGAAACGCTCCGTCGCACTCCGCTTGCGCTGGGCGCGGCTGGTCTGTTTCCCAGTAGGGTCGTGCGCCGTAGATGCTCGCAAGAAAGTCCAGAAGGGTTCGCGCTTTCCGGGGCATTAGCTCCTTGCTCGTATAAACCGCGAACACCCCGCCGGAGCCTTCTCGCTCGTAATCAGCCAGCACCGCCTTCAAGCGGCCGTCGGCGAGCTCCGGGCAGATGTTCCACGTCGGGAGAAGGCCGATCCCGGCGCCATTGATCACGGCTTCCCTGATCGCCTCGCACGACGTGGTCCGAAACCGGCTCCGAACGGGGATGCTCACGCGGCCGTCGGGGGAGCTGAGGAGCCATTCGGGGTCCGGTGAAAGCAATTCGTGTTGCCCGAGATCTCCGATGTGTTGCGGTGTGCCGAACCTTGCGAGGTAAGCGGGTGCAGCGCAGAGCACCTGGCGTACAGGCGCCAGCTTCTTGGCGATCAGCGATGAGTCCGCCAGCTGTCCAATTCGGAGGGCAAGGTGAAAACCCCCCGTTGCGATATCGACGTCCTGATCGCTAAGCTCAAGATCGAGCTGGAGTGACGGGTGGATGTCGAGAAACCTCGGAAGATGTGGGGCCAGATGCATCCGCCCGAAGGCCGCTGGGGCGAGCACCCGAAGGGTGCCGTTCAGGGACGTTGACACCTCCGACGCAAACCCCACGGCGTCGTCGAAGGCTTCGAGGATGCGCCCGACCCGATGATGAAAACCTTGCCCTGCCTCCGTGAGAACGATGCGGCGAGTGGAGCGTTCAAGTAGGCGCACCCCGAGCTTCGCTTCGAGCCTTTGCATGCGCTTCGAAATGACCGGAACGGTCAGACCCAGGCGATGAGCCGCGGCGGTCATGCTTCCCGCATCGACGACCTCGGCGAAGATTTCGATATCGCCGAGGCTCGTGGTGCGATCGCCCTTGTGACCGCGCGGATCGCAGTGAGGAAGGGGCAGCATCGCCGTCATGGCCGATCCTCTGCTCCCGTCTGACCCGCTCGGGGGGCGGGCGGCAACGGGTTGAGCTTACTCCCGGCTTTCGACCCGGCAGACCGATCGTCGGCGAACAAGGACCCCCACCCTTGAACCCGAGAGGTTTCAACCCCTGCTAACCGCAAGCCTTTCCAGAGGGTGGTCGCGATGGAGTCGTAAATCGGGATGCCGAGCTCCGCCTCCAGGGGTTCCGCCATGCGCGCGCCCCGCATGTTCGTGCATACGACAGCAACCGCCTCGCACCCTTCGCCCGCCACCTCCCTGACCAGTTCCGCCACCCGCCGTTCATCGACGTCGGCGAAAGAGAAGTTGTCGCTGAGGCCGAGGTGGCGCTCGGCCGTGCACGTCACGCCGGCCGCTCCCCAATTCGTCATAATGCGCTCTTGCACATCGCTCGTGTAGGGCGTCACCAGACCAAGCCGGCGAATGTTCCGCTGGCTGAAGATTTCGCGAAAGGCGAGCACCGACGTGCATGCCCTCGCCTTGGTGAGAGCCTCGATCCGCTCGCAAAGACGCTCGTCGCGATCGAAGCCGAGCCAGCTCGCCGACGTGCCGTTCCAGCCGATGACGTCGACCTTCGCATGCGCCAGAAGCTCCGCGGCTCGAAGGATTTCCGCATCGTCGAACTGTCCCAGGGCCTCGTCGGACAACGCGATCTCCGTCACTTTGAAACGGGCGAAATGGACCGTCACGTCCGTAAGGCCGGAGAGCATCGCAGCCGTGGTGGGCTCGAGGACCGTATTCGACGAGGGAGTCAACATGCCGATACGGGCGACGCCTGCCATGTCCCTGCTCTCCAACTTCAACCAACTTTCGCATTACTGAGGGTCCGGCCGACGACGATTGGCAAGGGCCCGCCCCGGGCATCATCTCGCGTAGTGCGCCGCTGCGCTGCCCGCAGTCTTGCTCTCCCGTATGCATCGAAACTGCACCCGGTGCAAGACAAATTGTATACTAAATGCAATATTGCAGCGCTTCAGCCGCCGGGTGCCATTCGCCTTAGAAGCGGAGGACCACGCGGCCAATACCGTCGAACACGGCCTCTACCGATGCACCCGGTTCAACAAAGGGCATGCCCGTGCAGGAGCCCGTGGTGACGAGCATTCCGGCGCGCAAACCTCCCCGGCGGCGTGCGCAGTGCTCGACCAGCCATTCGACAAGCCAGCTCGGATCGCCGGCCGGGTTCCCGCCCCTGCCCTCGACTACCGTGCGACCGTCGATCACGAGACGGACCGGCGCGTCGGCCAAAGGCATTCCCCGGAGCGGCACGCCTTGCGGGTCGTAGACCAACCCGCCGTTGCTTTGGTTATCGGCCAACACCCACAACCGGTCGGCGTTCTTCCAGCCGGTCAGACGCGTGTCGACGATTTCGACGGCAGCGTGAACGGACTCGATGGCAGCCCAGATCTCTCCGCGGTCCAGGGGCCCGTCTCGTGGCGCCACATCTCGACCGAGGCGGAACGCAAGTTCCGCCTCGATGCCGATCATGTGCAGGGACGATGCCGGCCAGTCGGCCGGACTGGGGCGAATGAGGTTAGCGAGGATCGGCGCGGCATTCGGGACCTGGCCGGGAGCCTTTGCGCCGACCTTCCATGCCCCTATGGGCCCTAGCCGCTGGGCCACCACGTCCTGCACCGCATAAGCATCCCCGACGCCGGTCGGCCCGGGCGCGAAGGGCTCGACCTGACGATGCTGCTGCCGCGCATCCACGAGAAGCGCCGCCGCGCGCTCGACATCGAAGCTCATGGTCGTTTGCCCGTTCAACCGATCGTCGGCCATCGATCGGCCCAGGGATGCGCGCTCTCGTATTGAGCCGCGAGGCTCAACAGGAGCTCGTCGGCACCGAAGCGGCCTACGAGTTGCATAGCGATCGGCAGCCCGCTGCGGGCCGGCCGGCACGGGAGGCTGATCGCCGGCAGCCCACCGGCGTTGGCAAAAGCGGTGAACACCGCGTGGCCGCGCGGTCCAACCGGCTCACCGTCGATGGTGTCCGGATGCGTAACGTCCGCTGGCCAGGGCAGCGCGGCGAAGCAGGGGGTGAGGACGACGTCCCACCGGGCGAACACCCCTGCGAGCTGTGCGCGTAAACGGGTCACTTCGTCGAGCGCGTCGACGTAATCGGCAGCTTGCCACGCGGCGCCTTGCTCGGCGATCCGACGGATGTCTTCCTGCACCGTGCTCTCCCACCCAGGATGGTCGAGAAGGAACCACGCCAGACCGGAGGGGCCGACGACGGCCCAGATGCGGTCCAGGGCCGCGAGATCGAATGGAGCGTGGCCGTCCTCTACGCGGTGCCCCAAGCCTTCGAGGTGGCGCGCCGCCTCGGTGACGTGACTGGCGATCTCGGGATCAACGGGCGAGCCGCCGAATCGGGGGACATGCAGGATCTTGAGCTGTGGCGGCTCGAAATCGATCGGATCCGCACTACCTCGGAACGCCACCGAGGCGCGGTCGCGTGGGTCGGGTCCGGCGATCGCCGAGAACAACAGCGCCACGTCGTCAGTCGTCCGGGCAATCGGGCCGATCACCTCGAAATCGTGCAGGATCGCTGGGAGACCATTGACGCGGGCGACACGCCCGGTGGAGGGTTTCAAGCCGACGAGACCCGCATGTCCCGCGGGGCGGCGGATCGAACCGCCGCCGTCCGTGCCGATGGCGAGAGGGCCGAGCCCGGCTGCCACCGCGGCCACCGCCCCTCCGCTCGATCCGCCCGGCGTCAGGCGAGGGTTCCACGGGTTACCGGTGGTTCCGAACAGGGCGTTGTGCGTGTAGCCCTGGAGCGTGAACTCCGGGACGTTGGTCTTGCCTAGGATCACCGCGCCTTGCGCCCGCAAGCGCGCGACCGGCAGCTCATCTTCGGCGGGCACGTACTCGGAGAGGACGCGGCTCCCCCAGGTGGTGCGCAGCCCCTCCACCGGGATGTTGTCCTTGACGGTGAAGGGGACCCCATCGAGCGGCCCCAGAGCTTCGCCCTTGCGTCGGCGCGCGTCGCTAACGCGCGCCGCATGGCGCGCTCCCTCCGCGTCGAGCGTAACGATTGCGTTAAGGCGAGGGTTGACGGCTTCGCACCGGGCGAGGACTGCTTCGAGAACCTCGACTGGCGAGAGCTCGCGGCTGCGATAAGCTTGCCCAAGTCTCGTCGCGCTCAAGGACCAGAGCTCGTTCGATGTGCTACTTGTCAAAGCGTGGTCCGCGATAGCCACAACTCACCTCACCAACGAAGGAAAGACGGGGGGCCGGCGAGCATCCGACGCCGGCCGCGCGCAAACTGGCCAGAAAGGCCGGCGGGCTGCAGCTCCCGCCGCCCTTCCGCATTGCCCTATTGGACTCCCACGATGGGTCCGACCAGCTTCTTCCACGTGGCCGAGCAGTCCGGATACGACTTGTCACAGAGTTCTGACCAGGTCGGGAAGGAAATGCTGGCAAGCGCCTCCTGGATCAACTTCTGATCCTGGGGCCTTACCGGCACTTCGGTCATCTTGAACTTCTTGACGGTCTCACACGGTTCCTTGCCGACGTTGCAGCGCACCGCGTCATCGAAAATCTGCTCCGAGTAGGTCCAGATCTCGTCCTCGAGCTTCTTGAAAGCCTCAGTGAACTTCGCCTGCAGATCTGGCCCAAGGCTGTTCCACTTGTTGAGGTTCATGCCGTACGCGTTGAGAGCGATCTGGAAGCCGATCGGCATGAAGTGGGTCGTGACTTCCGGCCATCCGGCGCTATTGGCGGAGCTCGGGCCTGTGATGGCGCAGTCGGTCACCCCGCGTTCGAGCGCCTGCTGCGTCTCGGCGAAAGGTATGGTGACTGGGATGCCGCCCAGCTTCTCGATGAACTTGGCCAAGGATGCATCGTACACGCGGACCTTTCTGCCCTTGAGATCGGCGAGGCCAGAGATAGGCACCTTGCAGAACACGACTTGTGGACCGAATGGCCAGATCCCAAGCAGCTTCGCCCCATGCCGCTCCTGCAGACGCTTGTCGAAAGCCTCGCGGTAGGAGTCCACGACCTTCTTTGCGATGGTGTAGTCGGGATTGAGGCCGACAAGATCGGCCCCAAGCAGGAACGGCTCGTCGCGGGAGACCTGCGCGATGCGCAGGGAGACGATGTCGAACAGGCCGGATTTCAGCACCCGCAAACCGTCGGTATCCTTCACGCCGAGGACGTCCTGCGGCTTGTAGTCGACCTCGACCGGCAGACCTGTGATCTTTGCCATGTTCTCGAAGAACGGTTGCTCCTTCTTCTGTTGGATCAGACCGGTCGCCAAAAGGTTGCCGGCCACTCGCAGCTTTACGGTCTGCTGTGCCGATGCCGGAGCGGCGATCGCGAAAGCGACGGCTCCAGCAACGCTCAAAAGGGTCAGGGTATTCTTAAACATCGTCACTCCTCGTTCTGGGCCGTCGACTTCAGTTAGTATCGGGATCCCGGACCTACGCTGGCCCATGTTGAAGCATCCGAGATCAATGCCGTTTGTTACTGGTTGTAGATCATGTCGGGCAGGTAGGTCGCCAGTTTCGGGAAATGGATCAGGATCGCGGTCATCGCGACCATCGCGGCGACGAACGGATACGTGCCTTGAAAGACCTCGTTGATATTGCCTTCTCCACGCACGCCTTGGATCACGTACAACGTCATTCCGATCGGCGGCGTGAGCAACGACAGCTCGCACATCAGGACGATGAACACGCCGAAGAACACCGGGTCTATGCCCGCGGCCACTACCAGCGGAAACACGACCGGTACGGTGCCGACGAGCATAGGCAGCGTCTCCAAGGCGATACCGAGGATCACGTACACGAGCGCCAAGACCCACAGCAGCGTCGTCGGCGAGACGTCGATTGCCTTGACGAGGCCGGCGAGCGCTTGCGGAACCCCGAGCATGGCGAGCACGAAGTTGAGGTAGAGCGCGGCTACCAGAATGATCGCCGTCATACCGGTCAGACGCATGGTGGCACGGAAGCAATCGTGCATGAGGGAGATCGACAGCTTCCCATACAGAGCCGCGATCGGAAGCGACACGATCACTCCAAGCGCCGCGCTCTCCGTGACCGTCGCCCAGCCCGTATAGATGCTGCCCATGACCACGATGAAGATCACGAGCGGGCCGGCGAGGTGAACCGAGTTGCGGAGCTTCTCGAGCAACGGCGTCGATGCCTCGCGGCTGCCCGCCATCTGTGGCCGCCAGAAGCAGATGACCAGAATGGTCATCAGGAAGAGCAGCGTCATGATGGCCCCGGGCACGACGCCCGCCATGTAGAGGCGGGAGGCCGAGGTATTGGTCATGGACCCGTAGATGATGAACGCCACGCCTGGCGGAATGAGGTTGCCGAGGCTCGCGCCGGCTGCGATCGAGCCGAGGACCAGACGTGGGTCGTAGCGGCGGTTGCGGAAGGACGGCAGGGCTACGGTCGAGATCGTGGCCGCGGTCGCTACCGAAGATCCGGACACCGCCGAAAACAAGGCTGACGCTCCGATGTTCGTGTGCAGCAGACCGCCAGGCAATCGGTTGAGCCAGTCCCCGAGCGCGCGATACATCTTGTCGGTGGCGCCCCCGCGCACCAGGATCTCGCCGAGCAAGATGTAGAGCGGGATCGAGAGCAGGAGGTAGTCGTCGGATGCGCCCCACAGCTGCTCGCCGACTGCGTTAACGGCGGGCATGCCGATGTAGGCGATCGCGCCGAGGATGCCGACGGTGAACATGGCGGTTGCGACATGCAGCCCGAGGAACATCAGGGCGAGCATGATGACGAGGCCAGCGAAGATTTCGATGGGGCCGATCATGGCGTCGCCTCCCCGTAAGCCGGCACGCGCTTGTCAAGGTGAACGGTGGATTCGCTCTCGATTTCCTCCTCGAGGGTCTGCGGTCCGTAGCGCTTATTGAGTTCGCCCATGGCGCCACGCATCAGCAGAGCGACTGCATATCCAGCCGAGATAAGGGCGGTGACTGCGAATACGATGT
>WUUC01090442.1_pt1 | contig 10135 bp, 9 predicted proteins | sample 6278441 | NCBI WGS metagenome assembly WUUC01 (sample SAMN13675441, study PRJNA597444) | soil metagenome | isolation source: soil | place: USA: Washington | collected 2017-10 | reverse complement strand
CGAGAGCGGAACGTGTTTGCGTCAGAGCGGATCGCGTTTGCGCGCGAGCGCATCGTGTCCGCGCGAGAGCCGTAACGCGCTCCTGCGAGAGCGTCAGCGCTACGCTGCGATCCGGGCGCTATAGTGTGCAGACAGGAGGTGCAGCGTGTTCGAAGGACTGCGAACGGTCATCGATCACGTCGACGACGTCGCCAAGGCAAAGGAGTGGTACGCGAAGCTGCTCGGCATCGAGCCGTACTTTGACGAGCCGTTCAACGTCGGCGGCTACGAGTTCGGGCTCGATCCGAACATGGCCGGCGTGACGAAAGGGAGCAACGTCGTCGCGTACTGGGGCGTCGCCGGCGCCCGCGCCGCGCATCAGCACGTGCAGAAACTCGGCGCGACGAACCACTCCGACCCGCAGGACGTCGGCGGCGGGATCGTCGTCGCCACGGTGACCGACCCCTTCGGCAAGTCTTCGGCATCATCGAGAACCCGCACTTCAAGCTCGGTTGAAAAACGGTGAGGGCGGCACGAAGGCGGGACGGACGACGAGGTGCTGGGTGAAGAACCTCGAACCTGCGGGGCCGACGATCCGCTACGAACGGGACGAGTCCAGAGAACTCCTGGCACATCGATACCAAGCGGTTGGGACGCTTCGATCGTATCAGGCATCGCATCACGCGTACTTGAGGCGGTTCGGCTGTCACGTCACGATCGGATGCCACGCATACGCCTGTTCATCGCCGCGTTGGTAGAGCCACACGCGGCGATGCAGAGCCTCCACCTCCATTCGGCCCTTGTTCCGTCTCTCATTTCGATCTGTCGCCACGCATCCGCGCTCTGCGAGCCGGCCCAGGCGTCAGCTCGCATTCGTTTGGCGCTCTTATCGATGGTCGGATCTGCAGTCCAGACGTACTGATCGCAGTGGACTTCACCCATGAACGTCAGACCGGTTCCGTCCAGCATCCGCAGTAGCTGGCCGTTATCACCATAGAACCCGTCGAACCCGACCCACGAGAACTGCACTCCATTCTGGAGCGCTCTTTCGATCAGATCCAGGGCCAACTCCTGTTTGGTCCGATAGCTCTGGGATGCTTCCGGGACTCCGGCCTCGGCCATCCGCGCGCGGTCGCGGGTCCACTCTTTGGGCAGGAACAGCGCCGTGTCGATCAGCGTGACAATCGAGCCTTTTCCGACTGACGCGCATACAGCGGTTTGACAGTTGTCGACCTTGCCCAGCCGGCCGCACCATTGCCGGGCCACACCAACGGACGCGCCCCTTCTTCGGGAACCCGGTCTCATCGATCACAAGAAATGAGTCATCGCTGCCGCCCAGCAACGCGTTCGCGTCCCTCGCCACGCGGTCAAGAACGGGCCGATGATCCCAGGGTGAGTTCGCGATGAAGTGATGGAGGGCCTGTTCATCCGCGCTCGGTACGGCATCGCGGATGCGCTCGATGTTGCGCCGCCGGGCCTGCATCAGCCCCGCGCAGTAAATACGGGCCTGCGAACCACTTGCTCGTGTCCTGTCACGAAACAAGATTCGTCATAGTCGAACGATCCGTCAAACGCTCAACCACGCCGTGTGGCGACCAGCGCTCATGAAATCTACTCCTCTTACCGTTCGTGGGTGGGCTGCGGAACATCTTCGCCGCTCATTTAAGCGGCTTATCACTGTTCATCAATGTGCCAAAGCAGAATCAGTACGCGCGTGGTCTCTTGGAACGACAACGCGGAGATGAAGCTCTATCCCGGCGATTTCAGGCGTGAGTCCAACCTGTCGCTACTTGAGGTTGGATAGTACTAGCTGGCGAGTGACGTCCCGCCCGCCGAGTTCTACCAAGCGTTGGCTGATGGGCATCCGTTGCAATTCTCTGGGCTCAATTTTTCTGAGTGCGTCTCGGTACTCGCGACCGATCGCATGCTTCTGGATATAAGTTCGGATCTCTGATTCGATAGCCATCGTCAGATGATGCTGCGCCTCCTCGCCAGTTGTAACCTGCCGGAATCGACCGCCCAGAATGTTTGTCAGGTGGAAGAGTTGCGCACTATTGACGATTACCTTAGGCGATCCTCGGAAGAGGTAGGATACGAAGATGTCAGGAGGGTGATCGGGAAGCGGCAACGAATACCACCGGCGTAATTTTCGAGCTGTCGGTGTGTCATGAAGCCCTCTGCTGATACCCTCGCGGAGGTAAGCACGGATATCACTGTCGAACTGCTCCATCGCCATATTGGGCAACGTCAGCAGGAGGCACTTTTGACCTGCCCTATAGAGCTCCTGCCAGTCGGCGTCCGAGAATATACCGGTCTCCAGCCGGATCCGCGTGGGTAAGATACGGCGCAACCATTTATCTCCAATTCGCCGCTGGCGCGCTTCCTCAGCGCTGAGAACGAAGAAATTGTTACAACCCGTTGAGATGCCACGCCTGATCTCTACTATGTCCCCCAGAAGAGATTGATGATCCTGAACTACAGCAATTTGCGATGGAGCGACAGTTGACCTCTCAAATTCAAATAGCAGTGCAAGGACGGCTGACCTGTCAGTGTCGGAATCGATCAGCTCGCGCGGAATCACATGTTCCCGCGCTGACCACCCCAACTGCTTCAAATCGTTGCGCAACTGGCGCGCGTGTGCAGCGCCGCCCGCCTCTTTCGGAAGCAGAAATGTAATACGACTGGTTACCGAGGATCCATCGTTACGCGCGGCGACCTCTACAGCGCGAGCGAGAAAGTAGTTGAACGAACCCGAAAGCGGTGAGAGGTTCAGGCCAATCCGGGCTTTTATTGTGGTCAATATGTCACCGCGACCCTTAAGGTTGTGGAAGCGCACAAACGGCGGATTCGCCACAATCAGGGTAGGGGCAGGCACGTCATCGCGTCCTGACGATCGGGCGTTGGCTCCGAGAAAGTTCTCATACCAGATGCGAAATGATGGCGGCGCGTCGGCCGCATCTAGCGCCAAGGCACTGCAAAGAGCAAGAATCGGGTCATTCTCGATCCCTGTATATGACGCAACTCCCACTCCAGTTCGCAACAAGGCAATCCCAAAAACACCGCAGCCAGCGCCCGCATCCCAAACGTTATCGCCGGGTGTAGGCGCAACCTCCCGCCAAGCCCAGTGGGCTACCGCAGTCGGCGTGAAGAACTGACCGTGCTTCTTGCGAGACGCGAGTGGCTGCGCAGCCGCGTACAACCGCTGGAGCAACTCATGAAACTTGGAGGGATTGGTCACAGCGGCTTCTGTCACGGCACGTGCTACTTCTAGCGCGTCGCGGGTGCGAACAGCCACTGGGTAGGTTGGACAGTTGATAATCCGCCTGTACGTTCTTTTGGTCGCGAGCAATAACAGCACCTGCAGCAGCGCTGTACGGGACTGCGACACAAACGCAGTCGATGCATCGGAGACGCGGTTTCGCTTCACTGTGTCAATCCAAGCAGATCCCGCAGTACTTTCGCCAATCCAACGTCGACTGGCTTGTAGCTAGCGCTCACAAGATTTCGAACGTCCGGATGACAGAGGATTCGCACCGGCGCGATTCCATCGATCATCGTCTCCATCGTCTCCCGCCATTTTCTATCTTCCGTGGCCTGTCGTGAGTCCTGATGATAGGACTTTTCTTTCAGTTCCGGAACCACGCCGAGCGGCCTGTCATATCCAATCTTCTTTTTAGGAAGCGGAACGTCGATCACAATCAAGAGATTGGCCGCACACAGTTCGTCGAACTCGTCTTGTGTGAGCGCGGTCGCCGTAGATAGACCACCCCAGTCTTGTTTCAACTTCTTGAGCACGCGCTTTTGAAGTTCTTTGCACAGATCGAGTCGACCGGGCCAATTCAGCTCCTCAAGTGCCCGAATAATATCATCATGCGCGCCCCCGCGAGGCCACGTCGCGACGCGTTTGTACAAGCGACGGCCCTGAATACCACGAATGAGATTTCTACTCCATGTACAAGCAGAGGGCAGGTTGGCTATCCACTCCAGCATCAGCCAATCCGTCCATGCGACACCGGGATACCAAAATTTCTTCAACTGTTGAGCCTTCGCGTTCGACGCCTCGCCCGTCGCAGCTAAGGCATCGTCCAGCACCTCAGCCCCGAGATCTACCGCGCGCCGCCTCGCTTCCTTCGCGCTATTGATTGCATAATGTCCCTGAACGGCGAACGGGGGCACTAGTGCTTTCAAGAACTCAACCAAGCGCGCCCGGATCTCAGATTCGCGGTTCTGCCCCTCATCAGAGTTGGGCCAATACACTTCCGGCGGCAAGCCGAGCGCAGTCGCGTACTGCAGCATACACTTAACAATTCGCGCTGTATGATGCCAGTATACGGTTGACAGCAGTTCGTACCGGCTAAGACCGAACGCGTGAGCACTCACGAGGCCCTTATCGTACACACCAAGTGTAACCCGCCTCATCGGCAACGTCTCGTTAGGTATAATGGCGACAGTAAGCACGCGCAACAGGCGCTCTATGTCTAACTGACTGCCGTAGGGTAACTCGCAGCGGCTCGAATCACGGATGATATAATCTGCCTTGTCAGCATCAACCGGCCCGTCAATGATTGCAGCCAGCACATCAATTTTTAAAGACGCCTGGCCGCCCCCGGTCTGCAGGTCGATATTCTTCGAGTGAGCACCAAGTATTCGACGCAGCGCCTGCTCGGGAACGCCCCAGCCATTCTCGGGGTCTGTGATGATCTGCAGCAGCGTTCGGCCTCGCTGATCCCTTTCATTGTCCTCAAGAAGGGCTATTCCGATCCGACCATGCTTGAATATGCCGTCGTGTACTTCCTCTAAGTCATGAGCCAAGGGATATTGACCGAGATCATGCAGAAGAGCCGCGAGCAGGACGGCATTGAGATCCTCGACGCTGACCAGGTTCCGGAAAATAGGGTTCCCTAGGTCATTAAAAAGGCTCTTTACGTAATTTGTTGTATACGTGTACGCGCCAAGGGCATGATCGTATCGCGCATGATCAGCCGTAGGATACACGAGTGACACTAAGCCCAGCTGGCTGACGTACTTCAGTCGCCCAACTAGCGGATGTTCGATTACTCCGCGCAATCTTGCCGTCAGAACCGTATTGAATCCAGGAACAAGGCGAACAATGTCTTTAGAATAAGTCGCCAGTTCGGGAACGCGATCCTCCAAGTTCCACTGGCCGCGCTCTTTCTGCAAGTCACGATATGTGTCAGCCAAGTCGATATATGCAAGGCTTGAGTAGTCCGCATCCTGCAATCCGGGGAAGATTTGCGGCGCATACTCGTAATGATCGTCTTCCGGCTTTGCATTCTTGCCGTCCAGGAGACGTGTGGCCAAGAAGTGTAGAGATCTGTACAGTGGGAGTTGCGGCACCAAGTGAGGCCGAATTGAAGCAACCTCATTAAGGATTTCCAGAATGGATGTACCTAGGGCGTAGTAGTCGAACGCTGGTTTAACATCTTCACGCCGAATCGCGCCCCTGACACGATTCGCTGAAGGCTTCTCGACTTTTTTCTTGGAAAAGAATGGGTGGGCGTACCTCTCGGTGAAGAAGACCTCGATCGAGGAGGGGTCGTCCGTATCAACATATTCGACGGAGCCGTAGTCTATGGATGTTAGGTGATTGTGTTCATCAACAAGAACATTCTCAGGCTTTACATCCAAAAAGACGTAGCCATGCGGCGCCGAAGCGTGCCCTGAATGAACGTGGGCCAAAAGGCTAGCCCACTGTGAGAACAACGACGTGAGTTCGCCAAGCAGTTCGCTGACGGCGGCAACTGTTTTCCCGGGGTCGTCACCCCGAAAGTTCTTTGCCAAATCCGGAAGACTATTCTTTATAGAGTTCACGCGACAGCGCAGCCACGTCTCTTCTACTCGATCCTTATCCGGGGAAAAGAAAGGCTTTGAGCCGGTGATAAACGGTTCAATGAGATAGGTAAGCGTCGGCTTCAGATCGTCGCGTTCGCCGATGTCTAAGACACTAATGATGTTCGGGTGAGTCAGGTTTGGCAGAACAGAGGCCTCGTTCGCCACCATCGAGCGCTCATTCGCCTGCGTGTTAGGCCTGTTGAATTTAAGCGCGACTGGCTGGTTAAAGCGTTTATGCTTCCCAGTTAGCACGACTCCCGTTCCACCGACAGCGAGCGCCTTCTCGAAGCCGTACGTATCCGCAGTCCTGTCCAAGATGGCGCGAACATACTCACGCAGTTGCGGTCGCTCCTTCTTGAACTCCGCGGACCGGCGGTCGCCATACTTCTTCTCGATCTTTACCAACCAGCCGTCGAGTTCCGTTTCAATTATCGCTATCGTCGTTTCCATGCATCTCCAACGCGCTACATGCGCGGCCAGTCGTCAATCCCTGCGCCGAACTTCAGCGTACACGGCGCGATTATTGCCATTTTATGGCACTACCGCAAACAGCGGCTGACATGTTCGAAGACCTTGCTACGGGAGACTGCCAAGAAGCAATTGGCCATTAGGCACCCGATGATGCTCACAGCGATACGGTTAAACATACTGCCAGTCGTCAAAATCCGGCAGCGACAGCGCGACCTCGTCCCCTGGTTCCCGTTGCAGCAGTTCCTCGCGAGCGAGGGCTGGGACTGGGGGCTGGGCTTCGTCCTTCTCGAGGTAGATGTCGCGGTAGGTCGGCATGCCGGTGCTGGCCGGGAGCGGCCGACGGTGACGTTTTCCTTGGGCCGCGCCGGTAGTCCACTCGAGGGCGATCGCGGCCTCGACTGGACGCGCGTGGTCTACTGGAAGACGCTGTGGAGGTGAACACTCCGTGGACAGACGCCTTGCCGATGCCGCGGAGGAGAGGTACCGCCGTCGGCGGGCTCGCTGCCGCGGTTCATGACCTTCGCGTGGCCGGTCGGGAGGAGTGACTTCCGCTCTGCCCCTTGCCCGCTTTGATGATGAGAGTGGGGGTGCTTGTATTGTGCAAACGAATGCGTGACGCCTACTGCTCGTCGTCAAAGTCCGCGAGCGACAGCTCTTCCGACTCCCCGCTGCAGCAGTTCCTCGAGCCCAAACACGGGGTACCTACACGAAAAAGCGTCAGGTCGTTGGCTTCTTCCTTTCGACAGCGACCCGACCCCTAGAACGACGCTTTCCTCGGATCAGCGTTCACAGCGACCCACTCTTCAAGCCACCCATAGGGCAACAAGTGATTTTCCATATAGTCGACGATCACCTTATCCACGCTCGCATCCATGCTCGGAGGCCGAAAGACAGAGATCCAATAATTGTTGAGCACGTCTTGTGGGGTGATGGTCAGCTCCTCTAATTCGTTGTCAGAGGATATTGACAGCGCCTTTCGCTCCGATGTGTAGTCTTTCAAGAGCAGGCCTGGCGACGGAACCATTCGCGACATAAAGATCAACGTGAGCGGTAAGCTTCGGAGCGTGGTGCGAAGCTCCGCCCCTTTAACTGCTTTATCGGAATCCGAGTACTCTGCCCACGAAGTTCTGCACAGCGTATCTTCCAGATTGAGTTCCCAAGCGTTATATCCTGACCAGTATTGCCGGACATGACTCCAGACAGCACGTTCAAGATGGAGGCGATACTGCATGTGTGGGCCGAACAGAGCTAAGACCCAAAAGAGAGATTCACCTTCAAGGTTTTCAATTTCTATCGTCACTTCACCTTGTGATCCCAACTGGGGATTACCCATCAGTTGCGGCGGAAGCTGTCCCGAATACGTCACCCGAACTGGCGCTTCGAGTAGTTTGCGCAAACTGTCGTAGAAACTTTGGGTCGCTTGAACGGAGGGCCGAAAGCCTAACCCTGCTCGACTTTTGCTCACGACATCATTAACTCGACTCTGCACCTGAGGTCGCAAAACCGCGTAGCGCTCCGCTATTGTGGGAATTTCGCTGTTATCGATGTCTCGATGATAGGCTGCCCAAAATGGGGCATTGTTCAGAACATCACGCAGAAGCAAACGGGCGACAAATGACCTGGGTGACGAATCACCCACTTCTGTGATGAGACGTATAAAATCAAGATCCGAAAGCCTCACGAACTCTAAACCAAAGCTTGAATCGAACGATCTTGTCAGGAGGTCATGATCTTCGAGCAAAAACGCTGCCGAGTGCAATATCATCTCGTCATAAGGAGCCTTATACCGGGACTCGTAAACGAGGTTGTACAATCGGTGACGCCTAAGCAGCATCCGTTCGACATACTCCCCAGATGTTCCACCAAAGACGAGACGCACTTCGCCCGAAGCAGGATCCTCTCTACACTCGCAGTGCTTGGCGATCTCGGTCACGCTGTAGGACGGAGCATCGAATACCAGCAGATGGGATTCGTCGCGACAAACGTAATCTAAGCGATCATGATCAGCAGCTGACCACAAGATGTCGAATACGAAGGCAATCGATCTAAAATCATCTGGGAGTTCGACGTATCCGCGACGGTAACAGTCAAGAAACGCGACGCACCATTCGGCGACGCTCTTCAACTCGGACTCATCAGAGAACACGCGTCGGAGCAGCGGTAGCACCATGCTCTCTTCTTCCGGCAGCGTAGAGTCGCCATTGATGGTCGAAAGCATCAAAACGAAATCTTTGTATCGAGCAGCGTTGTCTATGCGCGTAGTTTCGGTAAAGGGCAGCAAGATCGAGCACAACGGGTCCAAGACATGGCCAAATGGTGCGTGATATGCGTCATGAAAGAATGCAAGAACGAGTGCCGCCCGAACAATAGATTTACGGTTGATAGCGTACAACTCAACCGACGAAGCATGAGTACGCATATAATCGTTAGCAACTTCAAGTAGGCGAATCGCCGAATCGAATGCACCTAACGTATGCTCAAGCCGTGAATGCGCACCGCCCAGCGCCGTTGAGAGATACGTAGTTGAAAGCTGCTTGACGTGATTCAGCCGATTAATTTCCGGGCTAGCCGCCAAACGCCGCAAAGCCACTATCTCCGAGTGGTACTCGCCGATAGAGGGTTGGATGCCATCTGTGGAGTAGCGCACACGTGTACCCTGAAACGATTTGAGCGTTCCAGCCCGAAGTGCCACTGGAAGGTGGAGAGGTTCCACGTACACGTACGCGTCGTCGACAGGACCACAGAGGGGCGAGCGGTTCTGCGCTTCGTTATATATTTTTCGAAGTAGTACCCTTAGTACGCGTGCGTTTGGCATGCCTCTTAAGCTCGACTTCGAGAGCGCGGCGGCGCCGGTCGTAAGTCCAGCCCTCTACCTCCTTCACAAATACTTCCGCGTCAGCCTTAGAAAGCGAACGTTCAACATAAGCGCGCAGCGCTGGCAAATCACGCAGAAACTGTTGTTGGCGCGAGATATCGGTGACGATTAAGTTTAGCGCTCGCCGTACACCTCTCCGGGCCTTCATATGATCAGCCAACCATATTGCGGCGGCGGCAAACGCCAAAAACATAGACGCCAGCCGCTGCCCGCTGGCCGCGGAGACTGTCGCGAGAGAGATCGCGATGAGAGGCCCGAGATACTTGGTCAGCCAAGTGATCAAGCGGTTACTTAAGCGCCTCCCAGATCATGCGCTGCTCCAAGCGTACCGCCAGAGCCTCGGGAATAGCTAGGGCGGCGCATACGACTAAACCGTCGAGGGCTGCCGACACGTGTGGGTTAGACCGATCGATGTGTAACCATCCGACCGCGTGGAGCGCCTCAATCCGTCGAGCGAGATCCTCCGCCTTCAGCCCTGCGAGTTCTCCGGCGTCATCTGCGCCATGTAACGCCTGACTGAGCAGTTTTGTGAGGCCGTGGAAATCAACCTGCTTAAGCTCCAGTTCCGCTTGGAGTGCGATCACGATACGGGTTAGCAGTTTGTCGCTTTCCGTCAGCACGTCAACTTTCATTGGAGAAACTCCTCATTGTCCGGTCACGCCGGCACCGCACAAGCCGAAGAGCGCGATTGCGCGATCTATACGATCGTATAGGTAAGGGGAGGTCGTGACGTTGATTCTACCCCCGTTAGCGACCATCGGCTGCAAAAAGGAGGGTCTGCTCAGCATCCATCCCTACCCTGTTTACGTTTTTGCAGTGCCTCACGGCCGTCAAACTACACGGTGTGGAACAGAAGAAAGGGGACATGGCGCAGGACGCCACATCCCCTTAACCATAACATCGCTTACTGCTCGTCGTCGAAATCCGCCAACGACAGCGCGTCCTCGTCTTCCGACT
>WUUC01001977.1_pt1 | contig 10135 bp, 6 predicted proteins | sample 6278441 | NCBI WGS metagenome assembly WUUC01 (sample SAMN13675441, study PRJNA597444) | soil metagenome | isolation source: soil | place: USA: Washington | collected 2017-10 | reverse complement strand
GATGCTCAAGAACCTCGACCGCTGGCTCGACGCCGCGGCCGCCTACGCATCGATCAAGAAGTTCGAGCCGGAAGTGCTGCTCCAAGCGCGGATTGCGCCCGACATGTTCACGCTGGCGCAGCAGATCCAAGCGGCGTGCGATGGCGTGAAGGTGCTCGCAGCGCGCCTCGCGGGCGAAGAGCCGCCCAAGCACCCCGACACCGAGACGACGCTCGCCGAGCTGCGCACGCGCATCCAGACCGTGCTCGCCTACACGCGCGACTTCACGCCCGAGCGCTTCGAAGGCGCGGCGACGCGCGAAGTGCGCCTGGCGTTCTTGCCGGGCAAGGGCTGCAAGGGCGCCGACTGGTCGCGCGAGATGAACGTCCCGAACACGTACTTTCACTTCACGATGGCGTACGCGATCTTGCGCCACAACGGCGTGCCGATCGGCAAGCCCGATTTCATCGGCAGCCTGACGCTCTACGATCTTTGATCGCGCTACTCGACGACGGGCGGCGTGGGCGGCACGTCGTCCGGCGTCACGCAGGACGACAAGTCGAACAGCATGAACTCGAGCGCCGCTTCTTGCGGTGAGAGCGCTGCATCGGAGCAGCCCGTAGGTACGGGTTGCTCGATGTTGTCGCCCGACGCGGCGCCGACGTGCAGGTCGCTGTACACGACGCGGCCGCAATAGCCCGGCCCGTCGGTCTGCAGGTGCGCGTCGAGCGGCGTATTGAACGAGAAGTACTGCGTCGCGCCGGGCGCCTCGCCGTCGGCCGCTTCGATCCACGGCTGCGAGGGCGTGTGCGTGGGCATCACGTTGGCGTTGTGCCGCGCCTGTTGGATCGAGAGCATGCCGTTCTGCAGCGCGCCGACGTTGGTCAGCCAATCCTGCAGCGCGACGCCCTTCGGAAACGGCATGCCGTCCGCGAGCTGCGTGACGATGCGCCCGTTGATGTCATCGAGGTCGTTCGAGCCGGGCAGCCACTCGGCGAGGTTGCCGGTCGCCCACGGGCCGCTGTTGAACCACGAGTAGTGGAAGTGCGAAGCGAACACGCGACCGCCGGCGTTGGCGTAGTCGTGCAGGTTCTGCTGGTTCATCATCTGCGTCTCTTGGCCTTCGCACGAGAGCAGCACGATGTCGTAGGGCATCATGGCATCGAGCGAATTCCAGAGCGCAGCAGTGCTCATCGGCGCCGGCGGGTTGGTGTTGGGCGCGACCTCCGATTCACCGCCGCCGCCGAAGAAGCCGCCGCCCTCCGTGCGCGCCGTGCCCTGGAAGATGTGCACGCGACCCGCGCCGCCCGCCGGCACGTACTCCGTCGCATCGACGCCGACGCGGCGCAATAAGCACTCGAGCGTGTCCGCGCTGCCCGTCGAGACGGCGATCTTCGGGATGTCGCCTTCGCTCTGGTTGCGCGGCAAGCGCAGCATGCCGTCGGCCTGAGGGTTGTCGGTGCACTCGGTGACGGTCGGGAGCACGAACTGCCGGCGCCACTTGCCGACCTGAACGACCAGCGGGATGTCGGTGCCGTGCGGCGCGAGCTGCAGCTTGAACGCACCAGCCGCGTCGGTGAGCGCGACGGCGATCGGGTTGCCGGTGTAGAGCGAGTCGCACGCATCGCAGCTCGCGCCTTGCGGCAGCGCGAGCACCGGCTCGTTCGGCACGTAGACGACGACGTTGTAGAGCGGGTTGCGTCCCGCGGGGTCGAACACCTTGCCGCTGATGGTCGTGGTCGTGCCATCGGCGCAGGTCTTCTGCATGCACTGCAGGTTGACGCAGCCAACGCCGCCGCCGACCGGCACATCGATGAAGCCCGGATCGGGCTTGAAGTCGGAGTTGCCGAACATGCCGGCCATGCCGCCGGCGCCGCCCGTGCCGGCCGCGCCGCTCGCACCGCCCGCGCCGCCCACCCCGCCGCGCGGGACGCGCCCGCCCGAGGGAGGCTCGGCCGCCGAGCACGCCAGCGCGACCAGCGCGAGGCAAAGAGCGCCCGAAGCGCGCAGTACAAAGGGCCCGATCGGCTGTTGGTTCATGTTCAATCCCTTGCGCTGACTACTGCCTAACGTTTCAGGCCACCTCGCCCATGCGTCCAAAGGGACGCCCACAGGAAGCGAGGAGCAAAGGAGCGCTCCCTCCATAGTAGCCGGCTTCGCGGCCGCGCTCGTGGGTGCGCTCTGGGCGGGTGCAGGTTTGATCGTGGGCGGCGGGGCGTTGAGCGGGTCACCCAAGGCCGAAAGAAACGCCATAACTGGCGGTTATTCATGGTGTTAACGAGCGTCCAATCAGCTTCGCTCGAGCCGCCCGGTCGGGGTGCATAACGCCGCGCGGGCGGGGTTCACGGCGAGCGAAGCAAGCGACGAACCGGGTGGCCAGGGCGACTTCGTGGTCGGGCCGGGCGACTGCAGCCACTGCATCGCCGCCGAGGCGCGCGCTGCCCAAAAGCCGGGCGAGCGCGACGTCACCGGCGACCGGTCGTTGAGTGAGCGCGGGCCACACTGCGATCGGCGCGATCGGCGCCGCGGCGATCGAGCAGACGCGCACGCGCGAGCAAGGTCGTTGAATTGCCGATAGAGCGGCGCGCACGCGGCGGCTTAAGACCGCCTCATGCAACGCACCACACCCACACGACCTCGGCGCTGCCTCACGCTCTCGCTCTTCATCGCGTGCGCCGCCGCGCTGATGCCGCCTGCTGCGTTCGGCGCGCCGCCGATAGAGAGCGCGTACGACGGAGCGTTCACGCGCCGCACGTTCGTCGATGCGCATCGAAGAGGCCTCACGATCGATGGCCTGTCGGACACCGCGAGCCTCAAGGCAACGATCGAAGCGCACCTGCAAGCGATCCCGCTGCCGTCCGACCTCTTCGATGAAGCGCTCGCGCGCGAGCTGGGCTTCGACCCACGCGCGGTGCAAGAGCTCGAGGAGCTCGCGCAGCTCGGCGCGCTGCAAGTGGAGGTCGTCGAGCTCGTCGCGGGGCTCGACGTCGAGCGCACAGCCGCGCTGCCTGCGTTCGGCGTGCAAGAGCTCGGCGACCATGGCGGGCTCGGCGCGGGCGTTCCGACGCGGCAATCCCTCGTGGCGCAAGGCAGCGCGCGTTCGTCGTCGAGCTACACGTTCTGGCAGGTGCCCGGCTCGAGCTGGCAGGCAACGCGCACGTTTGGCGACGGCTCGGTCTGGACGGGGGGCAAATCGTCGCTCGGCACCGGTGACGTCATCGTCTTCGAATCGACCCAGGCGCCGGATGGGTCGACCGAGTACTCGACCACGACGCGCTACTCGTCGGACGGCGTCGAGCTCGAAACGCGTGAAGAGACCTCGCAAGGGCCGCCACAGGGCCAGGCCGAGCAGGCGCGCCTGCAAGGCGGTCATAAAGAGCAGCCCGACAGCAACACAGAGGCCCCGAAGGAAGACGCAACGCCCGAGGACGAGCCCGACAAGCCCGACGGCAAGATCGACGGCTACCAGCCCAGCGGCGAAGAAGGGCTCTGTCCGCTGACGATCGAGGTTTGCCGCCGAGGTCTCGAGCGCGCACGTGCAGCGCTCGAACAGGTGCGCATCGGTATCCTGCTCATCAACCCAGGCAACGCCAGCGACGAGCCGAGCGGCGCACGGCTCACGTACGACGTCGGCGGGCTGGTCATCAACCCGAGCCCCGACGCAACGACCGGCACGCGCAGTGGATCGCCACGGCTGAGCATCGCGATCCCTGTTTGGATCAATCCACCAGGACCCGGCGAGTCGTGAAGGCGCGCGCGCGCGATCGCCGGCGCCGCAGGTCGAAGAACTACCTATAGCGGCGCGCGTCGAGGGTTCGCTACCAACCGCTCCACTCGCAGCTCGCGCCTTGCGCGCGCAACCGCTGCGTCGTTTTCGCGAAGGGGCAAGTCATGAACGGTTCCGTGCTTCGATTCGTGCGCATCCACTCGACAGCAGCAGCGCTCTTGCTCGCGCTCGCGTGCACGGACTCGCCTCCGCAAGACGACCCACCCGCAGGTCGGCTCGAGGTCGCCCTGCGCACATCGGGTCCAGAGCCCGGCTCGTTCTACGGCTTGGCCGGCACGTTCGTGCTGGACGATCCGGAAGGCCTCGTCGCCGCAGTCGGCGCGCTCGAGCTTGACCGAGCTCTCGTGCTCGAGCCGCGCGTCGGCACGCACTCGCTCGAGCTGTGCACCGACACCTCGGATAACCCCGCGTGCGAAGGACACTCGAGCTGGCAGCTCTTTCGCCTCGAGTGCGAGGGCGGTAGCGCGCCCGGCACCGAGGCATGCTTCGGTGATCCGGAAGCGTCGATCGTCTCGACCGCCGTTCCTGAAGCGCGCCTCGGCTCCGAGAACCCGCAAGACGTCAGCATCCAGCTCGGGCGCACCACCGAAGCGAGCTTGCTCTTCCACGTGCCCGGCGAAGGCGATGTCGCGTTCGGCCGCGGACGGCTAAGCGTCGGCGTCGCGGTGCGCGCTGGCTTTCCAGACGGCGATGCGTGCGGCGCAGCCGTGGAATGCATGAGCCACGTCTGCCTCGACGCGGACGACGACGGCGCCGCGACCTGTCAGGCGCCGAGCTGCATGGACGGCATTCGCAACGGCGACGAAGCGCTGCCGGACTGCGGCGGCAGCTGCGGTGCGTGCGCGAGCGGCTTCGCCGACAGCGGCCAGCGCCTCGCGCTTCGGACCACGCGCGGCGTCGAGCTGGCGGACCTCGACGGCGACGGCGATCTCGATGCCTATGCTTGCGGCGATGAAGCCGACACGATCTGGCTGAACGACGGCGAGGGACTCTTCACCAACCGCGGCGTCGAGCTGGTCACGGGCGAGACGCGCAACGCGAGCCTCGGCGATCTGGATGGCGACGGCGATGTCGATGCGCTCGTGGCCGCTGAAAGGGGCTTGAGCGTCTGGCTCAACGACGGGCGCGGCAACTTCGCGCGCAGCGGGCAGAGCTTCCCCGACACGAACACGCATGCCGTAGGGCTGGGCGACCTCGATGGCGATGGCGATCTCGACGCGGTGACCGGCCCGAGCGGCGGCGCTGTCGAGGTTTGGCACAACGACGCAAGCGGCAGCTTCAGCCTCGCGCAATCGACGGCGACCGCGAACGGTCTCTCTCCGCTGGTCGTGCGCTTGGGGCAGCTCGACGGCGATGGCGAGCTCGACGCCTACTTCGGCACCACCGTCGGCGACGAAGTGTGGCTCAACGACGGCAGGGGCACGTTGACGGACCTGCGCGAGCTGCGGGGCAGCGAGCGAACGACCTCTGTGAGCCTCGGCGACCTCGATGGCGACGGCGATGTCGACGCCTATTCCACGCACGGGCTCGACGGCGAGCACCTCTACATCAACGACGGCGGCGGCTCGTTCGTGCTCGACACCGTGCAGTACTCCGGCGACTTCGCGAGCCACGCGGACCTCGGCGACCTCGATCTCGACGGCGATCTCGATGTGTTCGCGACGACCGACGGGCAGAGCGACGCCGTGTACCTCAACGACGGCCACGCGATCTTCACGCCCGCGCCGTCGCCGCCGCAGACGCCCTCGAGCCGCTTCGTGCGCCTGGCCGACCTCAATGGCGATGGCCTGCTCGATGCGTTCGTCGCGTCCGACGAAGCCGACGCGCGCGTTTGGCTCGGCGAGTGAACGCGCCCTGCATACGCATGTCATGCAGGCTTGAGCGCGCTCGTGAGCTCGCTCGCCGCGCTGATCCACGCCGCGCGCGAAGGAGCGCCCACGCGCACGAGCGCGCGCTGCAGGTGCGAAGCCACGGTGGTCTCGGAGATGCCCAGGGCGTAACCGATCTCCTTGTTCGACCAGCCCGCGGCGGCGAAGAACAACGCCTGCCTTTGCCGGGTCGGCAGCGCCGCCGGCCCGGCCGCGCCGAGCTCGTTGCAGCGCGCGAGCAAGTAGCGACTTCCGTCCGAGTCGAAGTGATCGACCAGTGTCCAGCGCCCGGAGAAGAGCCCGCGCCATAGCTCGAGCGCAGCGTGAGGATCCGAACGGCCGCGACGCGTGCGCGCGCGATCGATTGCGCACACCGCGTCGCGCAGCCGCTCGCGCGCGTGGCGACCCTTGCCCTCACCGCGCGCATCGAGCACGCGGCCTGCCGGCGTCATCACGCACTCGACGTCCGCGGCCTCGGCCGACGCGGCGCGCCCCGCGAGCCGGCAGCCCGCGCTCAAGTGCACCGCGAGCTTGCGCCACACCGCGCGCTGCGAAGCGTCTATGCGGTACGGCTGGCGCGCGGCGGTCGTGAACAAGAGCGGCGGCAAGTCGGCCGGATGCACGACAAGCGCTGCCGTATCGACGAGCCCGAACTCACGCAGCGCGTCGCTCGGCGGTGTTCGGCCGAACAGCTCGTGCGCGGTCAAGAGGCCTGGCACGCGCAGCGCCTCGAGGATCGTGCGCAGCGCCTGCGGCGTGTAATGCACGCGCGAGCTCATCAGGTCGTCGACCAGCTCGGCCTGCGGGCGACCGGAAGTCCGCATGAACGTCACGCGCTGCGGGCCGTCGCGATCCAGGCAATACGCGCACGCGAAGTCGCTGCGTGGATCCATCGCGCGCGCGATCGCCAACCCGAGTGCGTCGCGCCACGCGATCGAGCTCGCAGCAGGCGCGTAGCCGCGCTCGATCAGATCGATGGGGTCGAAGCTCGGCTTCATGCGGTGAGGAGCGTCGCACGCCGCTGGGCGCCCGGCTGTCGACGAATTACCGATAGCGACGCGGGCGAGCGCCTGACTACGAAGCTGCGTCTGGCTCGAGCACTTAGAGAGCAGGATCTATGAAGGCGATCGCATCTCGTTTTGTTTTCTTCTCCAGCGCGCTCGCGATGCTCGCGTGCACCGAAGCGCCTGCGCAAACCGACGCGCCGGTCGGTCGACTCGAGGTCGCGCTGCTCGCGGCCGGCCCCGAGCCTGGCTCGTTCTACGGCTTGGGCGGCACGTTCGTGCTCGACGATCCGGAAGGACTCTCGGCCTCGGTCAGCATCTTCGATGCGAATGAGATCATCACGCTCGAGCCGCGCGTCGGAACGCATGCGCTCGAGCTGTGCTCCAACGCTAGCACCAACCCCGCGTGCGAAGGCCTTTCGGGCTGGGAGCTCTATCGCCACGAGTGCAACGACGGAGCCACGCCCGGTACGGACGAATGCACCGGGATGGTGTCGGACCTGGTTTCGGACGCACGCCTCGTGACCGAGAACCCGCAGGACGTGAACATCGCCGCCGGCCGCGTCACGACCGCGACGTTTCGGTTCGCCCTGCCCGGCGCAGGCGAGGTCACGTTCGGCCGCGGACGCTTGAGCATCGACTTCGCCATCGACTTAGGCTTTCCGGTCGGCGACTCGTGCAGCGCGGCAGCCGAGTGCGCGAGCCATGTGTGCGAGGACGACGACGGCGATGACGCGCTGACCTGCCAAGCGCCGAGCTGCTCGGATGGAGTGGAGAACGGTGAAGAAGAAGGCCCCGACTGCGGCGGAACATGCGATCCATGCCCGGGTGCCTTCACCAACAGCGGCCAGCAGCTCGTCTTGAGCGGGTACGGGGTGATGGACGTTCAGCTGGCAGATCTCGACGGCGACCTGGACCTCGACGTGCACATCGTCGACCGCAGCGACGATCGAATCTGGCTCAACGAGGGCGGTGCGTTCATGGCGGGCGCGGAGCTTGGCGCAGACGCAGGCTTCGGCTTCAGCAAGCTCGGCGATCTCGATGGCGATGGCGACCTCGATCTCTTCAAGGACAGGGACAGCACGGGCACGAGCGTGTGGTTCAACGATGGCGACGCCCACTTCACGCGTGCGCTCACACCGATCGCCTCGCCTCCGGCGTTCGACGCAGCCCTCGGGGACCTCGATGCGGACGGTGATCTGGACGCGCTGGTCGCCGAAGAATTCGGCTGCCGCGTGTGGTTCAACGACGGTAGCGCGGGGTTCACTGGCAGCGATCCGGTGCTCCTTTCGGTCATGATTTTGTCGACGCACTTGGCCGACCTCGACGGCGATGGCGACCTCGACGCGTTCCTCGCGCGGTACCTCGACGGTGGCTCGGTGGTGCTCGTGAACGACGGCCGCGGCACCTTCAGCGAAAGCGGCCCGCTGTTCGGCGTAAATCCGGCCGAGTCGGTGAGCTTGGGCGACGTCGATGGCGACGGCGACGTCGACGCCTACGTGGTGACGCAGAGCGACGGCGAGGAACTGTTCCTCAACGACGGCAGCGGCGCCTTTACGCTGGCGTGGTCCAACTTCTCGGGCGCGTCACCGCGCAACGCGGATCTCGGCGACGTGGACGGCGATGGCGACCTCGACCTCTTCGTCACGACCGTGGGTGACGGCGATGTCGTGTACCTGAACGACGGCGCCGCCAACTTCACGCTCTCGCAACGGCTGCCGGCACCCAACGGCCTGTACGTGCGCCTCGGCGATCTCGACGGCGACGATGATCTCGACGCCCTCGTGCTCGGCTCCGAAACCGGCCGCGTCTGGCTAGGTCACTGAGCGCCCTGCGCGTCCGCCAGCACGGTGCCGCGCTCGATCGAGCCGGTCGGCGAATAGCCGACGTTCACGTCTGCGCCTCCGCGTCCGCGAGCAGCACCGCGAGCTCACTGCGGCTCGCGATGCCGAGCTTTCGGTAGATGCTCGCGAGCTGGTGATCGACCGTGCGCCGGCTCGAGCCGCGCGCCGCCGCGATGTCCTGCGCGCTCTGCCCGTGCGCGGCGCGCGTCGCGACGTCGCGTTCGGCCGCGGTGAGCGCGCTCGGCAGCGCGGCGCTCGGCACGCTCACCGCGAGGTAGCGGTAGTGCTCGCCGTCGATCACGAGATCACAACCATCGAGCGTCTTCGGTGCGGGCGCACCCTGCGCGGATCGTTCGTCTTCGGTCATGTGCTTCATGACGCTTCACCCCCACAGCTCGAGTACGCCCGTGGCCGCTTGTGACCTATCGAGGCGAACACACCCCCGCATGCCTCCGCCCCTGCTCAGTTGACCCATTCCCGTCGATGTGCGGCACTTGGGGGCGGGTTGGTGCAGCGCTTATGCGAGGGTCATCGGTATGAAACGCAGTGTTGTCGCGGGTTTACAGGTGCTTGGGATCGCGGGTTTGGTGCTGCTGGGTTGCTCGGGTGATCCGCCTGCCAGGACTCGCAACACGGGCGGCATGGGCTTCGAGAACCCGGTCGGCGGCGCTGGCGCGGGCAGCTCCGGCACCACGGGCGGCGGCAACTTCGGCAACCCGCAGGCCGGCCTCGGCGGCGGCGTCCCGAGCGGCGGCGGCGGCGGCCTCGTCGATCCGATGGAGACGATCGACGCCTCGTTCATCTGGATCGCCAACAGCGCCGAAGGCACCGTCAGCAAGCTCAACACGCGCACGATGGAAGAGCTCGCGCGCTACCAGACGCGACCCGATGGCCTCGGTCGTCCGTCGCGCACGAGCGTCGGCGCCAACGGCGATGTCGTCGTCGCGAACCGCGATGGCGGCGTCACCAAGATCTACGCGAGCAGCGAGATGTGCCCCGACGTGAACGCCAACGGCACGATCGAGACCTCGACCGGCCGCGACAACGTGCTGCCGTGGGGCAGCGACGAGTGCATCGCGTGGCACACGCCGATTTCGCACTGGAGCAATCGCCCGATCGCCTGGTCCGCGACGCCTGCACCCGATGCACCCGCGAAGATCTGGACCGCCGGCGCGCTGCCGCCCAACGGCGCAGGCTGCGGCCCGGCCGAGTGCACGATCGACGTCTTCCGCTTGAACGGCGAGAGCGGCGTCATCGAAGACACGATCAACATCACGGGCCTCAGCGGCACCGACTTCATCGGCACCACGATCCCGTTCGGCGGCGTGTTGATCGAGAACTACGGCCCCTACGGCGGCGCCTCCGATGCAGGCGGCAACTTCTGGGTCTTCGTCGGCAACACCACGCAGCTGATCCGCGTCGACGCGGTGACGCTCGAGTACCGCATCTGGCCCGTCGAGCCCGCGGGCAACGGCTACGGCATCACGATCGACGAAAAAGGCCGCGTGTTCGTGTGCGGCACGCTCGGCCTTTCGCGCTTCGATCCTGCAACCGAGACGTGGATGACGAGCCCCGGCGGCCCGGTGCTCGGCTTCAACGGCTGCATGACGGATGGCGCCGGCAAGATCTGGGTCGGCGGCGGCTCCGACTTCG
>WUUC01119449.1_pt1 | contig 10138 bp, 9 predicted proteins | sample 6278441 | NCBI WGS metagenome assembly WUUC01 (sample SAMN13675441, study PRJNA597444) | soil metagenome | isolation source: soil | place: USA: Washington | collected 2017-10 | reverse complement strand
TGCCGGGCATCACCCAGTTCCTGGTCGACGCCAGCCACAACATGTGGTGGATCGGTCCGCTGGTCCTGACGATCGGCATCACGAGCACCTTTCTCTACCGGCGCCAGATGCGCGAGAGCGACGACTTCCGGCTGAAGGTCGACCGGACCAAGCTCAGACTGCCGGTCTTCGGGCCGCTGCTCCGCAAGCTTGCGATGAGCCGGTTCTCCCGCAACCTGGGCCTGCTGCTCAACGTGGGCGTGCCGGTCATGCAGGCGCTCTCCGTGGTCGGCGAGACCACCGGCAACGAGGTCGTCAACCTGGCCATGCGCGACGTGCAGGCCGCGGTGCGCGACGGCCGGCCCATGTCCTCGGCCCTGCGCACTCACAAGATCTTTCCCGAAATGGTCACCCAGATGATCGAAGTCGGAGAAGAAAGCGGTCAAATCAGTCAGATGCTGGACAAGGTTGCCGATTTTTATGACAGAGAGGTGGACACCGCCGCCGAGTCACTGACCGCCTCGATCGAACCGCTGATGGTCATCGTCATGGGAACCGTGGTCGGCGGCATGGTGATCTGTCTCTACCTACCGATGTTCACCATTTATCAGAACATCCAGGGCGGCTGACGCCCTGGAGCAGTGACGGCCGGTCTCCGGTCGACGTCGGGCACCCGAGCCCGGACCACCGAAGTACCCGCTCCACCCTGACGCCACTGGAGGCACCACCCATGCAGAACCCCATCGCTCGCCTGCGCGCCAAGAAGGACGACGAGGGCTTCACCCTCATCGAGCTCCTGGTCGTCGTGGTGATCATCGGCGTGCTGGTCGCGATCGCCGTCCCGGTCTACTTGAACTACCGGCAGGGCGCGGCCGACAAGTCGGCGCAGTCGGATCTCCGCGGTGCGGTCAGCACCGTCGAACAGTTCTACACGAACAACGCGAACAAGTACCCCGTGGACATCGCGTCGACCGCGGGCGCGGACGGCAAGATCGCGGTGCCCGCGATCGGCACCGGCACAGCCGGCACCATCACGGTCTCCGACGGAACTTCGATCCAGCTGAAGAACAACGGCACCTCGTATGTCATCTGTTCGACCAACGCGAACGGCACTGACAAGAAGTTCTACGTCTACAACAGTTCAGCGACCGGATCCGGATCCGTCAAAGCGTCGACCGCGGCCGACATGGCCGCCTGCATCAGCACGGGCAAGTAGTCCGTCACGGGTGATGGGGCGTGTCCGGCGCCTCATCACCCTTCCCACCACCAAGGACGAGGAGGACGGTTATGGCGCAGACGTTGCTGCTCAGCATCGTCGGCCTGCTCGGCCTCACGGTCGGTTCCTTCCTGAACGTCGTCATCCACCGGGTCCCCCGCAGTGAGTCCCTGATCCGGCCGGGCTCGCACTGCCCGCAGTGCGGCAACGGGGTCCGCCACCGGCACAACATTCCCGTGCTGGGCTGGCTGCTGCTCCGCGGGAGGTGCGCCGACTGCAAGGCGGCCATCAGCGCGCGGTACCCCATCGTCGAGGCGGGCACCGCGGCGTTGTTCGTCGCTGTCGCCGCCAAATTCGGCTGGTCGTGGGAGCTGCCCGCGTACCTCTATCTGGCCGCCATCGCGATCGCGCTCGCCGTGATCGACCTGGACGTGCTGCGCCTGCCCGATCAGATCGTGCTCCCCTCCTACGGAGTCGCCCTGGCGCTGCTGCTACCCGCGGTGATCGTGGAGCGCAGCTGGGAGGCCGGAATCCGAAGCCTCACCGCCGCGGTGGTGTTCTACGCCTTCTACCGGCTGCTCGCGATCATCCCGCGCGGCATGGGCGGCGGCGACGTCAAACTCGCCCCGCTGCTCGGGCTCTACCTGGGCTGGCTCGGCTGGAGCTCCGTCGCCGTCGGCGCGTTCGCCGGCTTTCTGCTCGGTGGCCTCGTCGGTATCGCGTTGCTGGCGTTCAGGCTCGCCAGCCGAAAGAGCCGGATCCCGTTCGGGCCCTCCATGCTCGCCGGTGCGTTCCTCGCGGTCTTCGCGGCGTCCTCCATCGCCGGCTGGTACACGTCCCTGCTCACTCCCAGCGTCTGAGCGCTCCGCTCCCGGAAAGGGGAAACGATGGCTAGCGTCAATCCGATCGGGCTGGACATCGGCTCGTCATCGATCCGTGCGGTCGAGGTCCGCCGTGCGAAGGGCGAGTACATCCTCACCAATTTCGGTCAGGTACCGCTGCCGCCGGGCACGGTGCAGGGTGGCGTTCTCGAGGATCCCCTCGTGGTCACCTCCGCCCTCAAGCAGCTCTGGGCCGCCTGCAAGTTCAACACCAAGCACGTCAGGCTGGGCGTGACCAACCCCCAGCTCGTGGTGCGGGAGATGTCCGTCTCGAACCTGCCCGCCAAGGAAATGCGCAAGTCACTGCCGTTCCAGGTCCGCGACATGTTGCCGCTGGCGGTGGAGCGCTCTCTGCTGGACTTCCGTCCGCTCGAGGAGCCCGGTGCCAATCCGACGGTCCGGGGTCTGCTGATCGCGATGCCGAAGGACGCCATCGTGGCGCTCGTGCAGGCGGTGGAGAAGGCCGGCCTGCACGTTGTCGACGTCGACCTGGCTTCCTTTGCCCTGCTGCGCGCGGCGTCCCGGCTGGACGCTCAGGTCGAGGCCATCGTCGACATCGGTGCGGAGGTCACCACCGTTGTCGTGCACACCGACGGCGAGCCGCTGATCGTGCGTACGGTCCCGCGCGGTGGCGTCGAGGTCACCGCCAGCATCGCCACCCGGCTGGGCATCGAGTATGCCGAGGCCGAGGAGCTCAAGTGCCGCTACGGACTCCACGGCGACGGCGATCCGGACACCGTGACCGCCGCCACCGACGCGATCCGCCCCCTGGTCAACGAGCTCCGTAGCTCCTTCACCTATCTGGCCTCCGGCGAGCGGCAGAAGCAGGTCACCCGGGTCTCGCTCTGCGGCGGCAGCGCCCTGATGCCCGGTCTGGCCCAGCACATCCAGCAACAACTCGGCGTACAGGTCCTGTACGCCGACAACGCCGGGCGGCTGCGCGACACGCGCCAGGCCCGCCAGCGCGGCTTCGACAGCTTCGTGCCGTCCGCAGCGGTATCAATCGGCTTGACCCTGGGAGTAGCAGCCTGATGGCCACCATGCTGATACCGATCGACCCGGCTGTCACTCCCCAGTGGGTCACCCGGGTGCCGGCGATCTCGGCCAACCTGCTGCCCGACGAGATCATCGCCGACCGGCGAGCCCGTCGTAGCCGCGCCTGGGTGGTCGTCGCCGTCATCCTGGTCGTGTGCGTCCTGGGCACCTGGTACTTCTTCGCCGCCCGGGCCACCCGCGCCGCCGACGCCGAACTGACCGCCGCCCTGACTCAGGTCACCGACCTCAAGCGGGCCCAACGCGATTACACCGAGGTCGTCAGCGTGCAGAACAGCACCATGACCCTCTCCACCCAACTCACCTCATTGATGGCGAACGACTTGAACTGGGCCGCGTTGCTCGAGACGTTGCGCACCAACGCCACCAAGGCCGGCGTCAAGGTCGTGGGCATCAGTGGCCAGCTCAACGGCACCGACGTCGTCGACTCGGCGAACACGCTGCCCAGCACGAACAAGGCGGCGGCGATCGGCTCGCTCGCGGTCAACGGCACCGGACCCGACAAGAAGGCCGTTGCTGCGTACGTGGACACCCTGAACAAGCAGTCCACGGTGGCCAACCCGTACGTCACCAGTGTCACCACCCGCGCGGACAGCGGCAAGGTGGACTTCAGCCTCAACGTCGACATCACTCAGGTGGCTCTCTGCGGACGCTTCGGCGACAAGTGCAAGACCGAGGGCAAGTGATGGGCACGCGCCACGCCGACCGGCTCTGGTTGATCGCCGGCGCCGCCGTCATCGCTCTGCTCAGCCTGGTGACCTGGTTTTTCCTCGTCAGCCCGGCTTACACCGAGGCAGAGGACCTGCGGGGACAGACCGACACCACCCGCTCCCAGGCGACTGAGCTCCGCAAGCGCACCGCCACGCTCGAGAAGGAGAAGGCCGACCTGCCCTCACTCGAAGCGACCCTGGCTTCGTACCAGGACGCGTTGCCGTCGGACTCCGGGGTGCCCGCGTTCCTGCGCCAGCTTCAGAACTCAGGCCTGAGTGTCGGCGTGGACGTCAGTGGCGTCCTCGTGAGCAACCCGATACCGCAGAGCGAATCACCTGGCGTCTGGGCCCTGCCGATCCAGCTGACGGCGGTCGGCACTGCCTCGGAGCTCGGCAAGTTCCTGGATCTCCTGCAGGGTGCGGACCAGAAGCGGGCCGTGCTGATCGAGTCGGCGGCGTTCAACACCGACGAGACGTCCGGCGCACTGAGCCTCAGCCTGTCAGTCAAGGCCTTCGTGGCACCCGCGATCGGCGTCGGCGCACCCGTCGTCACGACCGACTGAGCAATCAGTTCGGTCCGGTGCACCGGCCGGTCATCACGTCACCGTCCAGACGAACATCATGACGGCGATCTCTCCGCTCGGGCTCTTCACAGTCAAGGTGACGGTGTAGCTACCGCGTGCACTCGGCCTACCGCTGATCACAGCTCCGGAGAGCGTCAGACCCGGCGGTAGATCGGCTGCGGTCCAGGTGTACGACGTACCGCCCCCGGCCGCTGTGAGACTCACGCTGACGGCAGTGGTGAGAGCAGTGGAGCGATCGGCGTTCGGGCCGGTGATCCGAAGATCGGTGGCCGGCGGGTTAGCCGTCACCGTGACCACGACGGTCACCGATCCGACGCCGCCGGCGCTGTCGGTGGCGGTAACGGTGCTGATGAAACGGCTGCCACTACGGGCCCTCCCGTCGATCCTTCCGGTGGCCGGATCGATGGACAGACCATCGGGCAGATTGAGACCGCGCCATACGTAGGAACCGGTGCCCCCGGACGCGGACATGGTGAACCCGGTGGCGTCAACACCGTTGGCGATGGTCTGTGCCCCGGGATTGACAATCATCGGCAGCGTTACCACTCGCCACCCGAACGTTACCGAGGCGGTCTGAGGAGGCTTGGACTTGTCGACGATGGTGACCGTGACGGGCGTCAGCGACCGGGCAGTGGTCGCGGTGGTGCCGGAGATGAGTCCGGTCGACGCGTTGATCGTGACGCCGGGCGGCAGGCCACTCGCCGACCACACCAACGCCGCCACGCCACCGGTCGCGACGACGGCCAGCGACACCAGTGTCGAGGTTCGGCTGAGCTGATCACCGGGGCTGGTCAGGACCGGCGGCAGGATGGTCCAGTTGAATCTCGTCGTAGTGGTCCTGCCCAGTGCATCGGTGAGCCTTACATCGACCTGGTACGTCGCGACCGTGATCGGAGTGCCGGAGATGGCCCCGGTCGACGAGTCGATGACGAGGCCTTCGGGCAGGTTGGCCGCCGACCAGACCAGCGGCCCCTGACCGCCGGTCCCGGAGACGGTCAACGGCGGCACGGCCACACCGGTCCGGCCGGTCTGGTCGCCGGGGCTGGTCAACGGCGGCAGCGGCAGACTCGTGGCCAGGTACGGATCGGTGGGCGACGCACTGAGCAACGAGGTGGTGGCGAAGCTGCAGGTTCCCCCGCCGCACTCCTCACCCGGCCAGGTGATCGCGACCACCAGCCGGATGAAGGAGGCCGGGAAAGCCGCCGATGCGAGAGCCACGGTGCACGGACGCGGGGTCGTTGCCATCCCGTCGGCCGCCGCGGCCTGCCAGCACTTGGCGACGTAGTAGTACCTCCGGAAGGTCAGCCCGCCGAGCACCACGGCCTCCGGGTCGTCCGGCCCGGACACGACGGAACCGTCCGGCTGGGGGCCCGCGGTGGGCAGTGTCAACGGGCCAGGACCGCGGGCATCCCAGCGTTGCGGCTCAGCGCCGAGCAGGTCGGCGGCCTTGTCACCCACGAGCGCGTCGCACGGGTGCGAGGCATCACACGCGGCGCGGCCGCTGAGCAGCGTGGACCCCCGGACCCCCCGGACGTTCTCCATGCCCTGCACGGCGACCTGCGCGGCGGTGTCCCGGAGCGACTCCTGACGGCTGATCCTGGTGGAGTTGATCAGAAATACCGCCACCGACGTCATGACCACCGTGATGATCGTCAGCGACACCAGCACCTCGACGAGGGTGAAGCCCTGGTCGGCGTTGCGATCGGCGTTGCGCTGCACACCTGCTAGGTCGGCAGAATCGACGACAAACTTAGCGATCACGGTGTTTGCGCCGGTGTGACGCCGGGTGACACTCGCGTCAGTTCTCCTGGTAGCCGTTGACCACGGAGCTCAGGGCACTCGGCGACGCGTTCCATTTCTGCAGGTTCGTGTCGTCGCAGGTCGCCAGCACCAGTTTGCTGACCTCTACCGCGTCGAAGCTGCCGCCGGTCCAGTACGGGTCGACGGCCGGTGGAACCGCCGGCGCCAGGCAGTACGGCGCGGCCGCCGTCGTGCCGAACGTGGACTCGATGCGGTACGACGTCGACAGCACCCCGGTGTAGCTGCGCCGGGTCCACATCTGCGCAGCCGGAACCGGATCCGTCAGCTTGCACTCGACCAACCTCACCCATTTTCGCGCGGCCGTCGAGCCGGGGCTGACCAGGCAGTAGTCCTTGTCGTTGGTGTTGTGCACGGAGACGCGGCCCGACGCACTCGTGTTGTCCAGCCCGACGACGGGTAGCTTCCACACCTGATTCCATTGGATGATCCCGTTGGGCGTCTGCTTACAGGGAAAGATGGCCATGAAGTCGGCGGAGACATTGTTGCCGCTGACGTCCAGACAGCGGCCGAACTGCTCGTAGTTGACGAGTTGCCCGGTCGCCGCCCCGGCGGCACCGGTGCCGGCAGCGGAGTCGGGAAAGAACGACTTGTATTTCGTGTAGTCCCCGGAGGTGCCGCTGCACGGTGTGCCGTCCGTGCCGTCGCTGTTGACCACCTTGTTGGGCTGGCCGACGATGACGTTGTTGATCACCACGGTAGCCGGGGACGTGTTGTAGTCGACGTTGAAACACTTACCGTTCGGCACCTTGCCGTCGGTGGTGCCTTCGAAGTTGTTCCGGTTGTTCAGGCTCCAGATCTGGGTCCGTTTGGCGTCGACGCAGTTCTGGAAGGTCACCTTGGCGCGATCAACGGATGCCGCATCCAGGCACGCGCCGTTCGGGAAGGTGGCCGAGCCCTTCGAGTTCTGCAACTCCACCTGCAGGCTCGGGTTATAGGCGAAGTTCTGCCGTGAATCCACGGATGAACACATGGCGATGATGACCTGAGAATTGGCCTGTAGCGAGGGTGCCCCGGTCAACGTGGCGCCGGCCGACAAGCAATACGGACCTTGAAAAACCTTGATCGTTCCGCCGGGCACATTGGGTTTGGTGCGGCTCTGGAACTGGTAGGTCGCCACCAGCGTGCGCCCGGTGGAGCCGGGCAGAGCCCGCCCGGTGGCCACGAGGAGGGCAAAGCTCGGCGGGAGGGCTGTGCCGCCGCTCGAGACGCAGCCCACCCGGTGAGTTCTCGCCCAGTCCTCCTGGCTGTTGCCGTCCGGCGGTGCGCTGCTCAGGTAGTACACCTTCACGCTGTAGGCCAAGGCCGTATCGTCGTCGGTCACCGGACCGGTCAGGACGGCGTTCGGCATCCCCGCGCCGACGCCGCCGATACAGGGCAGTGTCGTGACCAGGCCTGCCCCGTCGCCGTCGCGTACGGTCGCCCGGATCTGGCCGAGCGCGACCTCGATGCCGCTCTGCGCGGCGCTGATCTCGGTCCCCCGCCGGACGTCATCGCCGGTGATGGTGATCTGGGCGATCACCGCTGTACCGACCACCACCGTCGCGCCCAGGGTGATGAAGGTCAGCAGCATGGCGAGCGGTAGCGACCCGGCGTCGTCGCCGGGACGCGGGCGCCGTGAACCCTTGGTCATGTCCTTGTCCCGGCGTCGTAGCAGGGCTCCGCGGTGGCCAGGCCGCTCCCGGAGGTGGCGACCGAGACACTGTTCTGGTTGGTGTTGAGCGCGGTGTAAGTGATGTTGCTCTGCTTCGCCGTCGAGTCGGAGGTGGCGGTCAGGTCGAGTCTGAGCTGTTGATGGGTGAGGGTGTCGGTCGGATCGATGCGGGCGAACGGCTCGGCGGAGGTCACATCGTTGGCGAGCCGCACCCAGGCGGTGGGAACGACCGGCGTCACGCCCTGGGTCCAGGTGCGTCGCTGCAACTGGGAGCCGTCGGCGGTCACCGCGATTCGGAGTTGCACACATTGCTGGGTGGCGTCGCTCAACATCTGATACTCGACATACGGCCGTCCAGGGCTCGTGGCGCCTATGTACGAGGCGTATCGGACTTCCCGGTCCAGCCGCATCAGCGCCTGGCTCACCTGGCCCTGGGCGATCCAACGCGCGTCCGTCCCCGCCAGGGTCCGGTAGACCTGGATCATGCCGGTCGTGAAGATCGCCCCGATGACGGCCATGATCGTCATCGAGACCATCACCTCGATCAGCGAGAAGCCGTCGTCATCTCGCACCGGCTCGCGGGGGTCGGCCGGCTCGCTCGTCATGGACGGCGGCGGTCGCATCGCAACTAAGGCTCGCTTCACTGACATACCACTTCTGTTCCGCCAGAGCGGCCCCGACTCCGAACCACGGCCTGAGCCGCGACGAAGATGACACCCTTGCATCGGCAGCGCAGACCCAGGACTGAGGATTAGTGGGAGCCCTGCTGCGCAGGGAGGGCCGAGCCGAACCGATCTCGTCGTAGTGGTGCAGGCCTCCCCTGACCTGAGCGCCAGCTAAGGAATTTGCCAGACGGTGGTCGGTCCCGCGGTCGTCGGGCAGGCTAAGTACGGGCCGTTTGCCGTACAGCCGTACGGTGCTTCGGTCTGCATCGAGCCGACCGTGCGTACCGTGCCGTCCGTGGGGTCCGCGACCGCCACCCAGGTGCGGCCGGCCGCCTGGTCCTGGCGCAGTTCCAGCCGGCCGACCGTCAGCGTGTGGCCGAGCTTGCGGCGCACCGCCCCGGTGCGTGCGTCGAGGATCGCCGATTCCGGATCTTCCTGCTGGTCGTAGGCGAGCAGCAGACCGTTGCCCTGCACGTAGGCGTTGCTCCAGGCCGGATCGGACCAGCGTACCGAGCCGTCGCCCGGGTCGATCCCGCTCACCCAGCGGGTGTCCGAGATGCAGAGCACCGGGCCGCAGTCGTGCACAAAACCCGTCGGACCGCCCTCCGTGCGCCACTTCCTGCTCAGATCGGGCAGCCCGTACGCCGACAGCGAAGCTCGCCCCCGGTCCCGCCGCGACAGGTACAGCTGGTCGCCGGAGACGGTCACGCCCACGAAGTTCGCCTGGGAGGCGCCGTCGAGGCGGAGCAGCCGCACGCCGAGATCCCCCTCGCCCAGCACCGACCCGTCGGCGAACTGGACCGTGGTGACGTGCCCGTCGACTCCCAGCACCACGATCCGGTCGGGGTCGTCGGAGAACAGGTCGTCGGTGAGGATCTCGCCGACTCCCGCGATGGTCCGGCTCCAGACGGTCGCACCGGTACGGGCCGAGACGAGGCGCAGCTCCGTACTCCCGTCCTCGGCGTCGACCCGCAGCAGCGCGCGGCCGCCGCTCAGGATGACCAGGACGGTGTTCGGTTCCTCAAGATGCCACAGCACCTTGCCGTCGGCGGCGTCCAGGAACGACATCTCCGGGGCGCTGCCGGAACGGGCCAGCAGCACGCCTCCGTCGAGCATCAGGTTCTGCACGTTCTGCGGCAGCGAGGTCGCCCAGAGCTGCTCGCCGCCGGGCAGCGCGTACCGGCGTACCCCCGACTCGCTGTTGGGGTTCGCGCCGAAGGCCGCGGTGTAGAGCGCGTCCGGGCCGAGGACGAACGCCGCCGCGGCCGTCCCGCCGGCCGCCAGGACCGGCTGCATCGTCCGGGCCGGCGGGCCGGCCGCGGTCAGCGTGAGCAGCGCGGCGACCAGCACGCCGAGGAGCAGGACCGGGCGCGGGACCCGGATCCGGGGCAGCCCGGAAGCCGGTGCCGGCTCCGCGCGCGGCGCGGTGTCCAGGTCGATCAGGGGTACGGCGTCGGGCACGCGTTCAGCATGACCCGCAATGGCCACCGTGGGTACGGTCCGCCGTCTGTCATCACTGTGAGTAGGCTGCCGGTATGTCCTACACGGTGCCGCCGACGCGGACGGCCGCGGTCGTCC
>WUUC01027314.1_pt1 | contig 10138 bp, 8 predicted proteins | sample 6278441 | NCBI WGS metagenome assembly WUUC01 (sample SAMN13675441, study PRJNA597444) | soil metagenome | isolation source: soil | place: USA: Washington | collected 2017-10 | reverse complement strand
CGACGAGCCCTCGGTGATCGCGACGCACGCCTGACAGGTGTTGCACGGCTCGCCGGCATCCCCCTCGGCGCAGTTGATCGCTTTGGCCAGGATGCGCGCGGTCGAGGTCTTGCCGGTCCCACGACCTCCGCTGAACAGGTACGCATGCGCGGTGCGTCCTTCGCGCAGCGCCGCCTGCAGCGTGCGCGTCACGTGCTCTTGACCGAGCAGGTCTGCGAACGTTTGCGGACGCCACCGCCGGTAGAGCGCGGAAGGGACCATCGTGACGATGTTACCGACGCTGCGGGACCTCGACCGCGGCATCGGCGATCAACGACGACACCCTCGCGCCCGATCAGCTACGAGGGTGTCGTTGGCGGAGAGGGAGGGATTTGAACCCTCGAGGGACGCGAGCCCCTAGACGCTTTCGAGGCGCCCCGATTCGGCCGCTCTCGCACCTCTCCGAGATCGGAAGCGTACCAACGCCGGCCGAAGAGCTCACCGGCGTCGCGTATCCTCGTCGCGTGCCCAAGATCAAAGCTGCGACGGTCGAAGAGCATCGTCTCGCCACCATCGACCGACTGCTGGACGCGTTCGGCTCCCTCGTGCTCGAACGCGGGTACACCGGGCTCTCGTTCGCCGACATCGCGCAGGTCGCCGGGCTCGCGCGCACCGCGGTCTACAACTACTTCCCCGACCTCGAGTCGATGCTGTTCGCCTGGACCGAACGCGAGGTCGCGAACGCGATCGCCGAGCTCGAAGGCGAGGTCGCGCAAGCCGCGTCGGCGGGCGAGAAGCTGCGCATCTTCGTCCGGCACCAGCTCGCCGGGTTCGCCTCCAGGCACCTGCCACCCGGACAAGAGGTCATGCGGTTCCTCAACCCGGAGACGTTCTCGCGGTTCATGCGCCACATCGAGCCGCTCGAGCGCATCATCCGCACGATCGTCGAGGAGGGCACCTCTTCGAAGGAGTTCGCGGGGACCGACCCCGACTCAGCGGTCCCGATGGTCATGGCGTGCATCGGCACGAAGCGTGCCGAGGTCGCCTCGGATCCATCCGCGCTAGACGACGCGACCGATCAGCTGACGGCGTTCCTGTTGCGCGCGTTGAACGCGACCTGACCGCCGCCGCGTCGGCGGTGCATACTTCGCGTCCCCGTAGGAAGGGATGCGACATGGGTGCACTCACCGACAAGGTCGTCGTCGTCACCGGCGCGAGCCGCGGTCTCGGCGAAGCGATGGCGATCGCGTACGCGGAGCAGGGCGCCGACCTCGTGCTCGCCGCGCGCACGCTCGACGATCTGGAACGTGTACAGAAGGCCTGCGTGGCAGCGGGCGCGGGATCGGTCACGATCGCGCAGACCGACGTCACCTCCGAGGCCGACATCGAGCAGCTCGTCGGAAGCGTCATCGAGCACGACGGCCGCATCGATGTCTTCGTCGCGAACGCGGGAACCTCGTACGGGATGCTCACCGACAAGCGGTACAAGGAGCTGCACACCTACGACCTCGACATCGCCGAGCAGATCCTGCGCGTCAACGCGCTCGGCGCATGGCTGTGCATGAAGCACGCGCTGCCGGCGATGACCGATGGCTCGTCGTTCATCCTCATCGGCTCGGAGACGGGCCGCATGTTGTCACCGGGTTCGGGCTTCTACGCGATCAGCAAGGCGACCGCGGAAGCGCTGGCGACGATGGCCGCGAAGGAGGTCGCCGAACGCGGCGTCCGCGTCAACATCCTCTCGCCCGGCGGGATGGTGGACACGCAGCTGTTCGGACCGACCGGGATGCCGGAGTTCCTCAAGCAAGCGGTCCCGCCGCTGCCGCCAGAGATCATCGCGCCGCCCGCGATCTGGCTCGCCTCGGACGAGTCGATAGGCGTGACCGGCGCGACCTTGTCGGGGCGCGCCTGGCCTACCAAGACGCCGGCGGAGTGGAAGCAGGAGCTCACGGCGTGACCGTCCAGCCGCGCGGCGCGCAGCTCAACATCGCGAACGGCATCCGCGAGTTCGCGCGGGCGACGCCGAGCGCAACCGCGATCGTGGACGGGTCCCAGACCCTGACCTACGCCGCGCTCGACGAGCGGGCGCGCCGGTTCGGGAACACGTTGCTCAAGGCCGGGTTGCAGACGGGCGATCGTGTGGCGGTCGTGCTGGGCAACCGGCTGGAGTACCCCGAGATCGCTGCGGGGATCGCGCGTGTCGGCATGCAGATGGTGCCGGTCAACCCGCGTCTCGCACCGAGCGAGGTGTCCTACATCGTTTCGCATGCCGAGACGCGCGCAGCCGTCATCGACGATGCGCTCGCCTCGATCGCCGCGCCTGCGCTCGATGCGTGCCCGCATGAGCTCGTCCTCGGCATCGACGGGACGTCGCTGGGCGCCGCGTACGAAACCGCGATCGAAGACGCATCCGCCGCCGATGCCGGGATCGCGGTCGATGAGGATGCGCCGTTCTGCGTCGCGTACACCTCGGGCACGACGGGCCGCCCGAAGGGCGTCATGATCAGCCACCGATCGAGATCGCTGACCTTCTACGGGACCGCGCTGTGCTGGGGGCTCGGACCATCGAGGCGCACGATCGCGGTCGCGCCGCTGTACCATGGCGCCGGGTTCGCGTTCGGCTACGGCGCGTTGCACGTCGGCGGCGAGCTGTGGATGTTGCGCTCGTTCGATCCCGACGCGCTGCTATCGATGATGGCCGAGAGCCACGCGCAGAGCGTGTTCCTGGTGCCGACGCACGGGCAGATGCTGCGTGCGCTCGGCGACGACGCGATCGGCGAACACGATCTGGCTGCGCTCGAAACCCTGTACTTCAACGCGGCACCGATGCCGCATCCGCTGAAGCTGTGGATCCACGATCAGCTGCCCCACGTCGGCTTGCACGAGCTGTACGGCTCGACGGAAGCGGGGATCGTGACCAACTGCGGACCAGCCGACGTGCTCCGCAAGCCGGGGTCGGTGGGTCAACCCTGGTTCATGACCGAGCTGCGGATCATCGGCGACGACGGCGACGACGTCGGTCCCGGCGGCACCGGAGAGCTGTTCAGCCGCTCCCCGTACCTCATGAACGGCTACCTCAAGGATGACGAAGCGACGCTCGCGTGCACGACACCGGACGGGTTCCTGTCCGCCGGCGACGTCGTGCGACTCGACGACGAAGGCTTCGTGCACATCATCGACCGTAAGAAAGACATGATCATCTCCGGCGGCGTGAACATCTATCCGCGCGAGGTCGAAGACGTGCTCGTCACGCATCCCAGCGTGCGTGAGGTCGCCGTCGTCGGTCTGCCGGACGACACCTGGGGCGAAGCGGTCGCAGCGTTCATCGTCCTCGCGCCGTCCGTGTCGTCCGACGCCGACGAGCTTGAAGCGCACTGTCGGGATGCGCTCGCGGGCTTCAAGATCCCACGCCGCTACGAGTTCGTCGACGCGTTGCCACGCAACGCCGCCGGCAAGGTCCTGAAGCGGGATCTGCGCGACCGGGCATGAGCAAGGTAGACGTCGCGGTCGAGTCGGTCGCGAAGCGCGCGTTCGCGACCGCGATCGCGTGGCCGGGCTGGTGTCGCAGCGGTCGCACCGAGGACGAGGCGCTCGAGGCGTTGCTCGCGTACGCGGACAGGTACCGGGATGCGCTCGGTTCGCTGACCGAGACGCTGAAGTTCCCGCGGCGGATCGACCTCGTCGTCGTCCAACGGCTCGAGGGCAACTCGACGACCGAGTTCGGCGCACCCGGCCGCAAACCGAGCGCGGACAGTGAGCCGCTCACGCCCGCCGAGGAGCGACGACTCGCGACGCTCGTGCGCGCTGCCTGGGCGACCTTCGACGAGGCCGCGGACCACGCACGGACGCCGCTGCGAACCGGCCCCCGCGGAGGCGGCCGCGACGTCGACCAGATGCGGGAGCACGTCCTCGGAGGCGAGGTCGGTTACCTCGGCGGGCTGGGAGGCAAGATCGACCTCCCCGAAGGACCGATCGACGTGCAGTTCGACGCGGTGCGCGACGCGTGGCTCGAAGCCTTCCACGGCCGCGTCGAGGGCACCGTCCCCGATCGCGGTCCGCGCGGCGCGGTGCGGTGGCCGCCGCGGTACGCGATCCGCAGGTCGGCGTGGCATGCGCTCGATCACGCCTGGGAGATCGAAGACCGCCGGACATGACGAAGGCCCCTCGAACGAGGGGCCTTCGGACGTTCGACGGGGATCAGCCCGGCAGCACGACGACCTTGCGGAACACGAGCCCGTTGGGATCACCGACGCCGTAGAGATCCTCGCCGAGACGGACGCCCTGGACGAACTCTTCGCCGCTGTTGGTCTCGGCGAGCACGACCTTGCCGAACGCGACACCGACGCCGCCTTCCTGCGGTCCCGACTCCTCGACGACGGGCAGGTTCGGATCGAACGAAGACCAGGTGACGCCGGCGGCGCATTCGCCCTCGCCATCGACCGGCATGTGGATGCCAGCCCCGAAGCCGAACGGATCGAAGGACGGGTCGACGTCCGTGCGCGTACACACGACGTCGCCGTCAACGGACACGGTCAGCCGAGCCGAGATCGCGTTGACGACCTGCGAGCCGTCATCGCACTGCTTGAACGTCTGGATCTCGGCCATGGCGAACGAAACCGACGGGTCGAGGGTCACCGCGCGGGCCTCACTGCGAACCTGAACGATGCCGCACGCGGCGTCGGCCGTACCGATCGAGGCGAACCCTGTCGCGACGATCGCGCAGATGAGGAACCGCTTCATGTCTCTCCTTCCGGAGGCACGATGCCGTGCCACCCTGACGATGCGAAGGTTCGCTGGCCAGGAGGCGCGGTCCTTCAATGGGTTCGGTATCCGCCGGCGGAACATCTCGGGAACGTCGCGGGAACGTCACGCGTCAGACAAACGTGTAACGCGTTCGCGACGATGCGTCGTGAACGCAGGAACCCGCATGGTCGGTTCCGTACACTGAAGGACTAGATCCATCGGAGCGGGGAGCTCGATGTCACGTAGGACCGAAGCGATGCTTCGATACCTCAGATCCCAGCAGCGCGGGATCGCATCGCTTGCCGTCACGGTCCTGATGGCCAACGGACTCGTCGTCGCGAGCCGGTCGCTCGGACCCGAGCTCGATGGCGGCTCGTTCGTGAGCGCGCCCGAGGACGATCCCTCGACGCCCATCGATGAGTCGACACAGGTTCCGGAGGGTTCGACCGTCCGAGACGACGGCACGATCGTCGCCCCCGACGGCACGGTGTATGTCATCGACGAGGACGGCAACGTCACGATCAAGAGGCCGGGGAAGAAGCCGGTCATCAAGCCTCCGGTCCGCCCGGGTCCCGTCGTGCAAGGCGTCACCGACAACACGATCGAGGTCGTGTACTACTGGAAGGGCGAGCGCACCCAGTCGAGCCCCTACATCGAAGGAACGCCTGCCGAAGGCGCGAACCTCGACGAGGCTATGGCGTTCCGGGCGTACGTCGAGTTCATCAACAAGCATGCGAACGACGGAACCGAGTTCTTCGGTGTACCGATCAACCTGCACGGGCGGCGACTCGTCTACGACATCGTCGCGCCGCCAGACGCCGGCAGCGGCGAGGACGCGTACGCGCCGCTCGCCGAGCGCATCGCGGCAGAGATCAAGCCTTTCGCGGCCGTCGCCTCGCACGGGTCGATATCGACCTACTTCTGCCCTCGCCTCGCGGAGACCGGCATCTTCAACCTCCAGACGTACGACCTGGGCGGCATGGACCACCGGACCGGTCGCGAGGCGAGTCTCTACGAGCGCACAGACGGCTTCTGCACGCCCGCCGGATTGACGTGGGACCGGCAGATCGATCTCACGATCGGCTACCTCAAGCAGCAGATGCTCACGCCGACGAAGAAGGTCCCCGGCCAAACGCGCGTGTACGGCGTCATCTACACGACGTACAAGGGCCTCGATGATGTCGGCGACGCGATGGTCCAGCGGCTCCGAGACGCCGGCATCCCGATCGCCGCCTCAGCACGCTTGCCGGTCGGCCTCACGAGCGGCCAGACCGATGCCCAGCAGGCGCTCGCGAAGATGCGAGACAAGAACGTCAACACGCTGATCATGCCCGACGCTGGATCGCCGCTCGTGATCACGCACGCCGCGCAAGCACAACAGTTCTACCCCGACTACTACGTGTGGCCGTGCTCGGGTCTCGACGTGACCGGGATGGTCCGTCTCTTCAACGCTGCGCAATGGGAAGGCGGAGCGGAGGGGATGACCTGCTACGACCGCCAGTTCAACCCGGATGTCGCGAACAACAACTGGTCGCGCAACAGCGAATGGTGGAAGGCGTACCAGGAGATGCGACCGGGCAAGGAACCGCCCGCACCGTCCCCGCTCGTCTACGCGGGCCTCTACCAGCTGGTCGCGGGCCTGTCGCACGCCGGACGCAACCTGACGCCGGAGACCTTCAAGGCGGGCCTCGATGAGGTTCCGACCTACCGGTACGACACGATCGACGGCGTAACCGAGGATCCGACGAACATGCTGCTCACGATGTCGAGCAGCGATCGTTCGATGATCGGGGATGCCGGCACGCTCGTGTGGAACACGACGCGCAGCGAAGGCGGGCCCCAGGGCGCGTACGTCTACGGCGACACGCGCTACAGAACCCGGGCGGACTTCTAGCACCGTGCCCCCAGCGGGGATCATCGCGTTCGGTCTCGTCGCAGGGTCGCTCGCGGGCCTGAACAGCATCGGCTTCGTCCTGCTGTGGCGCACCTCCCGCGTGGTGAATCTCGCGCAGCCCGGGCTCGGGCTCGTCGGAGGTGTCGTCACCGGAATGCTCGTCGTCGCGAACCGATGGAGCTTCTGGTGGGCATTGCCGGTCGGCCTGATGGTCGGTGCTGGGCTCAGCGTGCTGGCCGAGCGCGCCGTGCTCTCCAAGCTGCAAGAGGTCCCGCGCTCGGTGCTGCTGATCGCGACGATCGGGCTCGCACAGATCTTCTCGGGCATGTACTCGGCGATCCCGTTCATCTTCGGCGGGATCTTGCCGACGTACTCGATCGACCTCGGCTTCGACGTCACCGTCGAACCCTTCGTCCTTCTCGGGCCGCACCTGCTCGCGCTAGTCGCGCTGCCGCTGGTGGCGTTCAGCGTGCACCTGTTCCTGACACGCTCGCGGATCGGCGTCGCGGCGCTCGCGCTCGGGCAGGACTCCGAGCGCGCGCGCGCGCTCGGCGTGCCCGCTGGGCTCGTCCGAACGGTCGTCTGGGCGATCGCGGGTGCGATCGGTTCGATCAGCGGCATCCTGTCGATCCCGGTACTCGGGTTCGGGCTCGAAGGTGGCGCGCTCACACCGACGGTGCTGCTCCTTGCGCTCGCTCCCGCCGTGCTCGCCGGGTTGCGCAGCATCTGGGCTGCTGCCGCAGCTGCGCTGGCGCTCGGGGTGTTCTCCCAGTCGGCGACCTGGATCTTCGGAACCGCGGGTCCCGGCGACCTCGTGCTCGTCCTGGCGCTCGTCGGTGCGCTCGCCCTCCGCAGGGGGCGCGTGGGACGCGAGGAGGCGGCCGCACGCGCATCATCCTGGGAGGCGGCGACGACGGTGCGTCCGCTCCCGTGGAGGCTCGCCGCAGATGCACGCGTGCACGCTGCCGGGGTCGCGCTCGCGGTGCTCGCCGTGCTCGTCGTTGCGATACCGCCTCTGCTGCTCAGCCCGAGTGAACGCGTGCAGTACGGCACCGCGGCAGCCTTCGCCCTCGGCGCCCTGGGCGTGTCCACCGCGTGGGTCTTCACCGGCGAGCTGCCGCTCGGTCATTGGGGGTTCGCGGGCCTCGGCGCCGCGCTCGGTGTGGTCGCGCCGGGACCGTGGGGGCTGAAGGCGCTGATCGCCGGGCTCGCGATCTCGATCCTCATGGGCGGGCTCGGTGCGATCACGCGAACGCACTCCAGCCTCGCGTTCAGCGTCCTCGGCCTGGCGGCCGCAGCGAGCGCACCGATCGCGATCCAGGCGGCGGGCCGCGGCGTGGTGCGGGCCGACACCCGGATCGTCGGCCTCGTCGGCGGCGTCCTGAGCGTCGTGGTCGTCATCCTGCTCGTCAAGCTGCGCTCGTCCACCTTCGGTGCCGGCATGGTCGCCGCACGCGACGATCCCGGGCGAGCGCCGTGGCTCGGCGTCGATCCGATCAAGACGCGGATCGTCGGGCTCGCGCTGTCCGGCCTCATCGTCGGTGCTGCAGGCGTCCTGTTCATCGCCTCCACGCCTGCCGGGATCGCTCCCGGTGCGTTCCGACCTGAACGCTCCCTCGCGTTGCTCGCGATCGCTGTCGTCGGCGGGCTCGGATCGCCGGCGGGTGCGCTGGTCGCAGCTGCTGCTCTCACGGGCGCGGAGCGCGTGCTCCCATCGCCTTGGAACGGGTTGACGTCCGGGCTCGGTGTCGTGCTCGTCGTCTTGTTCATGCCCGCCGGGCTTGCATCCGGGATCCAGCGCATCCGAGACGGCGCGATCCGGGTCATCGGCGCAGGTGACCCGCGGCCACCCCGGGTCGCCGCGCACGCGGAACGCGTCGAGGTACCGACGTGAGCGAGCTCCGGATCGCGGGCGCCGACACGCGCGAAGCGTGGGAGACGCTGACCGTGCGCTCTGCGGCGCAGGCGGCAGCGGTCCTGTCCGCGCCGGGATGGGCGGCGGCGTTCTGCGCGCCCGATGCGTGGTCGGATGCGCTCGGCATCTCCGGCACCGGCGCATGGTTGACGCCGCTCACGTTCGCGCTCGCGTTCGGCGGCGCTCTCGTCTCGTGGCGCATGGGACGCGAGCGCATCGCACAGCTGTCCCGCCCCGTGATCGCGCTCGGCTCAACCCCCATCGTCGTCGTCGCCGCGCTCGCGTTCGCGGCGTGGATCGCGAAGGAGGAGCGCTTCATCGCGCTCGCGCTGCCCACGATCGGACTCTTGTCAGGTCTCGCGGTCGCCGACTGCGCGCTGCTCGCGTCGCGTGCGTGCGTGCCCGCGATCCGTCCCGCCGCGTCGGGCATCGTCGCCGCGTTCGCGTTCGTCGGGCTCGTGCCCGGCATCCACCTCATCCTCGTGGGCACGGGAGCTGGCCTCGCGCGAGGAGCCGCGTGGGCGGCGGTGTATCTGTCCTGGGGTGCGCTCGCACTGCGACGCGCGCATCGGGCGCTCCCGGGTGATCGGAGGCGCATCGCGATCCGCGAACGCTCCAAGGACCCGGACGCCGACGCGCGCACCCACGCCCTCGACATGCACGCGATCACCGTGCGGTTCGGCCCGAACCTCATCCTGAACCGCACGTCGCTCGCGGTGCACGCCGGCGAGCTGGTTGCGCTCGTCGGGGGCAACGGCGCCGGCAAGTCGACGCTGCTACGGGTCGCCGGCGGCTTCACCCCGATCGAGAGCGGACAGGTGCTCGTCGCCGGCGAAGACGTCACGACGCTGCGACCCGAGGAGCGTGTCGCGACGGGACTCTCGTTCGTGTCCGGGGCGCGACCCGTCTTCCCCGAGCTGACCGTGCTGCAGAACCTGCGGGTCGCCGCCTACCGGACGCACAAGACACCGTCGTCGTTCGCTTCAGCGACGGATGCGCTCCTCACCCTCGTGCCGACGTTGGCGGGCCGGCGGGATGCGCTCGTCGGCGTGCTCAGCGGCGGAGAGCAGCGCCTGCTCGCGGTAGCCCAGACGCTGTACCGCAAGCCGATCGTCCTGCTCGCCGACGAGCTGACGCTCGGTCTCGACGTCGATGCGCGACACTCGGTGATGGATCTGCTCCTCGTCCTCGCGGAGGAAGGTGTCGCCGTCGTCTCGGTCGACCATGATCTGCCGTCCCTCCTGCCACGATCGCATCGAGCGGCGGTCATCTCGGAGGGCACGATCTCGTGGTTCGATGATCCCGCCGAGTTGCTCACGGAACGCACCGATCTGCTGCCGGCGACGTTCCTCGCGGGGGTCGAAGGATGAGCCTGAGGATCGACGATGTACACGTCTCGATCGGCGAGCATCACCTGCTCAACGGGATCGACCTCCAGATCGCCGCGGGCCGGATCGTCTGCGTCGTAGGACCGAACGGTGCCGGCAAGACGACCCTGCTCGACGCGATCTGCGATCTCGTGCCATCCACAGGTTCGATCCAGATCGTCGGCGCCGACGGCGTGAGTTCCGTAGACCGGAACCCCGAGACGATCGGCCGCGCGTTCC
>WUUC01210903.1_pt1 | contig 10139 bp, 10 predicted proteins | sample 6278441 | NCBI WGS metagenome assembly WUUC01 (sample SAMN13675441, study PRJNA597444) | soil metagenome | isolation source: soil | place: USA: Washington | collected 2017-10 | reverse complement strand
GCGACATCGGAAAAAGCTTAAGCCCATTTCCCTTCGTCCTCATGCTGGGTCAGGACGACAACGAGCACATCATGGGCGACAAGCTGCGCGACCTGGGCGTTAATGTGCAGTGGAATACCGAGTTAATCCGTTTCGAACAGCAGCCGAATCACTTCACAGCGACGATCAAACAGCCGGATGGGACGATGCGCGAGATGACCGCCGTGTGGGTTGCCGGCTGCGACGGGTCGCGCAGTGCGGTGCGGGAGCTTTCGGGCATCACGTTTCCCGGTGCGCCGTACGAACATGTGTTTTTCGTTGCCGATACGGTGGCGAGGGGAGAAATGGTGCCGAACGAACTCAACATCTACCTATGGAAGGAAGGTTTTCACTTGTTCTTCCCGATGCGGGGGAAGGACGGCTGGCGCGTGATCGGCATCCTGCCCGCGAATCTGCGAGGAAGGGATGACCTCACGTTCGAGGAAGTCGTCCCCTACGTGCAAAAAGAAGCGGGAGCCAGACTTTCCTTCGTCGGATGCAACTGGTTTTCGACGTACCGGATTCATCACCGCTGCGCTTCGCGGTTCCGCGACAGGCGCTGCTTTCTGCTTGGCGACGCAGCGCATATCCACAGCCCGGCGGGAGGACAAGGCATGAACACCGGTCTGCAGGACGCCTACAATCTGGCGTGGAAGCTTGCGCTCGTGGTCAAAGGCCGAGCCGATGTAGCGTTGCTCGATTCCTACGAGGCCGAGCGCATACCGGTTGCTCAGCGCCTGCTGCGCACTACCGACCGCTTCTTCATGGCGGTCGTTTCCGACACCTGGCTCGCAAGCCTTTTCCGCACGCAGATACTCGCCCGGGTCGCCGCATTCGCGATGCGCCGCGAGCGGGTGCGGCGACTCGCGTTTCGGACGATCTCGCAGATCGGAATAGGCTACCGCGAAAGCGTGCTGTCTCGAACACTGACGGGAATACCGGAAAATGCGCCGCGCGCCGGCGACCGTTTTCCCTGGCTGCAGTTGAAGTTTCGCTCGGACGGCCCGCCCGAAGACCTATTCGAAAAGCTCGACGACACGGGCTTCAACTTGATCGTGATCGGTCAGCCCGTCCTGGCGGACTCTGCGTTCGATATGGGCAATCTCCTGCGCACGCATCGGGTACCGACTGATCCTGTAAATGAAAAAGAGCTGGCGCGCGCTCAGATTCCGGTGCCGTCTTTCTATCTCCTGCGACCCGACGGCCATGTTGGCCTTGCAGGGACTCGGCTAGAGCGGGCGGCGCTCGCCACTTACTTCGCTGATCGCCGAATATCGTCGGAAGGCGACACGCGTGGCGCAGCGAGGACGACCGAGCGCGCGGCCTGAAGGTTTTGCTGATAAGGGTCAGCGGAACTACGCTGGCCGAAGGTTGTTTATGACAAAGCGGCTTGCCGGTAATCGCGGGCAACCGGGAAAGACCAACGCGCACATCGAAATTTCCAGTTCTGGTTGCTGGAAGGCGTGCAGCGCTTGCTTGCGGATGACCGTCAGCGCGTGAATTTTGCTTTGAGTTCTAGAGTCTGATCGCTTCAATAACCAAGAATCAATCCTCGTGCTTTCCTTGGCGCGGGGAGAAGCTTGAGCGATGAGATTGCAAACCCGACGTTCCCGCAGTCCGCTGAGGTGGATAGTTGCGGCCGTCCTGCTTGTTGTCGCCGTCTGGTACCTCGTGCCGTCAGTGCGGTTTTTCGGAGACACTGTCGAGCCTCGTGTGGTGACTCCCCGCGGAGACCTGGCCGCCGACGAGGCCTCGATGGTCGAGCTATTCGAAAGATCCAAGCCGTCGGTCGTCTACATCTCAACTCGCGAACAGGTGTTCGACCTGCGCTCGCGCAACGTCTTTTCGGTTCCGCTCGGAACCGGCTCGGGCTTCATCTGGGACGAACAGGGTCATGTCGTCACGAACCATCATGTGTTGTCCGGTGCGGCAGAAGCGCGAGTGCGGCTTAACGATGGCGGCGAATACGCGGCCAAGCTGGTCGGAGTAAGCCCGGCACACGATATTGCCGTGCTGAGGATTCGCGTGCCACTGCAGGCGCTTGCGGCGCTACCGCTCGGCACGAGCAATGGGCTCAAAGTGGGGCAGAAAGTTTTCGCGATCGGCAACCCGTTCGGTTTGGACTGGACGCTCACGACGGGCATCGTCTCGGCGCTCGACCGGTCGCTTCCGAACGAGGATGGAAGCATCATCGAGCACCTCATCCAGACCGATGCCGCGATCAATCCCGGAAACTCGGGTGGGCCGTTGCTCGACAGCGCGGGCCGGTTGATCGGCATCAATACCGCGATCTTCAGTCCTTCAGGAGCGTACGCGGGCATCGGCTTCGCGGTTCCGGTAGATACCGTCAACAGAGTCGTTCCACAGTTGATCGCGAAGGGAAGTTACACGCGTCCTTCGCTCGGAATTTCGGTCAACGAGGAACTGAACCGCGAGCTTACCCGCCAGTTGGGCGTGCAGGGCGTACTGATACTGGAAGTCCATCCCAATTCCCCAGCCGCCGCCGCGGGATTACGCGGCTCGAGCATCGCGCCCGATGGCACACTGGTCCCGGGCGATGTGATCGTGCACGTGGCCGGAAAATCTGTAGACAGCGTTCCCAGATTGCTCGCGCGGCTCGACGATCACCGCGTAGGCGACGAAGTCACGCTTGGAGTTGTTCGCGAGGGCCGCAAGACCGACGTCAAGGCCGTACTGCAAGCGGGCAGCTGAGGCGCAGGTAAGGCAAAAACTGCATCTTGCGTCGGTGTGACGCACCGCGCGTCTACCTCTGCGACGAGTTAAGCCACCTCTTTGCCTTGCTCGCGGAGAGCCTTCAACGCGCCGCCCCATGCGATGACCTCATCGAGCATCTTCGCGACTTCGTTCTCGTGGCGAGGATCGGGCTTGAAGTCCTTGAAGTTCTCGAAGTCGGTAAAGAGCGAAAGCATCACCTGGCTGCGTACGTCGGCAACTTTTATCTCGCCCATCACCAATCGCAAGCTCTCCACGGCGCGCGCTCCACCTGCGCTTCCGTAGCTGACGAATCCGGCCGCCTTGTCGTTCCACTCGCGAAAGAGAAAGTCGATGGCGTTCTTGAGCGCGCCCGGTATCCCGTGATTGTATTCAGCGGTTACGAAGACGAAGGCATCGAACGAATCGATCTTGGCGGCCCAGGCTTTGGTATGCGGCTTCGAATACTTTCCCATCGAAGGCGGTACCGGCTCATCGAGTAGAGGGAGGTTGATACTCTTGAGGTCGACGAGCTCGAACTCGGCGTCCTTGCGTTGCTGCGCGATCTCGTAAACCCAGTGGCCGACTGCCTCGCCGATGCGTCCTGGCCGAGTGCTTCCAATGATGACTGCTATCCTGATCATGAAGTTCTTCTTTGTTGCTGAGTAGCGAAGAGAGGCGCATTTGCAAGGAGTGTGCCGCCTAAGTTGCAGAGGGGCGCGGTGAAGGAAGCGTCGAACACGCGCGCGGCAATGCAATGAGAGCGTGTAATGTTTACAACTAACTTGGCTCGACGCGAGAGGCACCCTCACCCCAACCCTCTCCCTCGGGGGGAGAGGGAGAAAAGCGTCGATGCACTCTAGAAGGTAGAGGCGGCTGAGCGATGTACTCTCTCTTCGTCGAGGTAGTAAGCGGGGTGAGCGGCGATTTACTCCCTCTCCCTTAAAGGGAGAGGGCGGGGGTGAGGGTGAACAAAGACGCCGGTTCTAAAGTTTTGCCGCCAATTCCTGCGTCAACTGCGCCGCCGGTATTTCCTTGCACCCACTCGCGTTCTGACTTGACCACAGCGGGGAAAAATCACCGCTGCCCAGGCTTTCCGCTTTCGCGCGGAGCGGCGCAACTGCGGAGGTCGCGAGCGGAAACGCCGGCGCAACTGCGCTGATCGGGCCGAGCTCGCGGGTGAGCCGGTTCACGATCGTGCGCGACGGGCGTCCCGTGAAAACATTCGTGAGCGCAGTGTGCCGCACCGCCTCGCTCTTCAATGCTGAGCGATGCACCCCAGTGGTAGTGGCTTCGGGACAAAGCAAATATGCAGTGCCGGCCTGCACGCCGGCTGCGCCAAGCGCAATCGCGGCTGCCACGACTTTCGCGTCCGCAATCCCGCCTGCAGCGATCACGGGAACCTTCACGGCCTTAACGATCTGCGGCACCAGCGCGAAGGTGCCGATCTGAGTCGTGAGATCGTCGGACAAGAACATTCCCCGGTGCCCGCCTGCTTCCAAACCTTGCGCGATGATCGCGTCGACTCCCTGTGCTTCGAGCCACCGCGCTTCTTCCACCGTCGTCGCGGAGGAAAGAATCTCCGCTCCGAGATGTCGAACTCGCGCCAGCAAATCTGCCGACGGCAAACCGAAATGAAAGCTGACGACGGGCGGCCTGATCTCCTCGAGCACGTCAGCTGCCTCATGGCTAAACGGCGCGCGTCCGGGGCCGGCTGGAATGTTGGCCGTATCGATACCAAACTCTTTGTAATAGGGAGCGAGCGCCGAACGCCAAGCTGCTTCGCGCTTTGCATCCGGCGTGGGCGGAACGTGGCAGAAGAAATTAACGTTGAAGGGCTTGGCAGTCTGCGACCTGATCGTCAGCAGCTCCGTGCGCATCGCATCGATCGTCAGCAAAGCGCAAGGAAGAGAGCCTAGCCCACCTGCGTTGGATACGGCTATTGCAAGCGCGCTCGCTTGCACGCCTGCCATCGGCGCTTGAATGATCGGCAGCTCGATATCGAGCAGCGCCTGCAACGAGTCCATATGTACGGGCTTAACCCATCTTGCGGAGCCGCTCCTGCAGCGCTTGAGGAAGCGCCGCCATCCACGCTTCCTCGCCGCCAGGTTCTGGCAGCACCTGCCCGAACTCCGCCATGTTCCTCGCAGGAAGGTCGTTCAGATAAACCCAAACGTCGGTTTCCGGCACACCGGAGATCCGGCTGAATGCGCGCAGGATGTCGAGCATCAGTTTGCTCTTGTCGTCTTGGCTCCGGCCCGCTCGGATGTCGCCGGAGATCCATACTTGATCGACGGAACGCAGAGCGCCTCCGATAAATTGACTGCTGGGCTTCAGATCGTTGAACAGCACTTGTACGAAGAACCGCGGCGCTCCGGTGACTTCGTGATGGATGCGCGTGATGTTCTCCGCGATCTCGGCTTTCTGGTCTTTGGTCAGCAAGCCCTCGCGGGCCGCGCAGATATATGTCGGCATGGACGTGTACCTCTCTGTTCCGCTTACAGCAGATTCTTCGCCTTTGTGGCTCACAATGACAATAGGTGTCATGTTGAGCGAAGCGAAACATCTGCTTTTGATCGAAGGAATACCGAGCAGTTGCCGCCTATGCGTTACTCACGCCGCGAGTTTAAGCGTTCCGTGATCGTAGCAATCGATGCCAACAAGTCACGATGAGCCAGCGAAGCATTGCGTTTGTTCCCCCGGTAAGCCGGCGTATCGAGCGCGCAGTCTTGAGAACCGCTTCCGCGATTATCTCGCCTCGTTCGTAATCCTGAGTAGCCGCGCATGTCCGCTCTTTGCTCAGTCCCATCGCGCGGATCTGCTCCGGAACGGTCGGCCGATGAGTCATCTTTACGCCGTTCCTATGTCCGATCTTGTTTGTCATAAAACGCCTGCAATCTTCTTTTCACGTCTGCTCCGTTCGCCATACATGTGTAGCCATTCCATGCTTCGAGTCGCAACTGGTCGTCCAGCGAGCGTCCGATCATGTCGAGGATCGTCGCTTTCGCCGAATGCAGCGCCGGCTGATCGTTGCGAAGAACCACGTGCGCGACTGCTTCGGCGCTTCCGAGCAATTCGTCGTGCGGGACGATGCTCGAGACGAGATTAATCTGGAACGCGCAATAAGCGTCGATCGAGCGTGCCGTTAACACAAGCTCGAGAGCAGCGCCAACACCGACTATGTTCACGAGGCGAGGAATTCCCCCATCGCCGTGATGAAATCCTCTGCGCGCTTCGAACGATCCAAATTTCGCTCGGTCGGAAGCGATCCGAATATCGGCGGCCAGCGCGAGCTCGAATCCGGCGGCCAACGCCCAGCCATTCACTGCCGCGATGATCGGCTTGTGAATGCGGTGCAGGCCGCGCGTGATACCTCCCAAACCGAGAGGAAGCAGCTTTCGAACTCGATCGGCGTTTGTGCCCACCACTTCAGGAACAAAAGTTTTGAGGTCCATGCCGGCACAGAAAGCCTCGCCGGCTCCGGTAAGAATGGCAACGTCCGCCGCTTCGTCGTCGCAGAAATCTTTCCAGACTTTCACGAGCAACTCGTGCATCTCGCGATCGATCGCATTTTTCTGCTCCGGTCGGTTGAGCGTGACATAAGCGATCCGGTTCTTGGTTTCGTAAATGACCTTGCTCATTGCAATCAAGCCGCGGCGTAGTTGACGATCGAGTCTTCGATTTTCGTTTGGCGTTTTTTCGTTTCCGAGCTCGCGGATGTTTTCTCCGGATCCTCTACCGCGAACTGCGCGTTCGCCAACGCATGGACGAGCGCCAGTCCGGGCCGACTAAAGATGAACGCGTCTCCGGATTGCAAAATAGTGTCTCGAACATCGCGTTCCTGGGTGATCCAGAGCACGCCCGAATAACAGCGAATGCGGAATCCTTCTGCGTTTTCAACCCGGATCAATCGGCCTCTGCGGAGATTGATGCGTGCTCCATTTGCAGCAACGTGCAACGTCGCATCGTTCGAGCGATTTGTCCTGACCAGACGAAGCGGCGAAAAGAAGCGCGCAACGGCGCGCACTTGTTTCTTCCCCCATCGGTTCGCGCGGTCCACAGCTGCGGCGAAAGCCACCGCGCGAAGCTTATGCGCTCTTTTGGTGTAATAGTCGGTGTCGATTGAGCCGTTCGACCGCCGGCGGATTCTATGCTCATTCCTATTCCAAGCACTCATGATCTATACTCCTTCGAATGGCAGTATTCGCTAGGCAAACTTGATTTACAAACGAGTTTTTTACACGCGACGCATGAGTAATAGGAATGCATGATCGCCTCCCTCCGCTGGATCTTCTGAAAGGCTTCGAGGCAGCGGCGAGGCACATGAGCTTCACCAAAGCCGCCAGCGAGCTCTTCCTCACGCAATCAGCGGTCAGCCGTCAGATTCACTCGCTGGAACAACATCTCGGAGTCGAATTATTTCGTCGGAGACCGAGAGCGCTTTTTTTGACCGAGGAGGGGCAAGCGTTGTACCGCGCGGTCACCGAGGCATTCGCGCACCTGCGCGAAGCGACAGGAAAGCTGGGCTCAAGCCGTCAGAAAGCGATTGTCAACGTCACCACGCTCGTCTCTTTTGCTTCGCTTTGGCTGATACCGCGCCTTGCGGCTTTCCGAGCGCAACATCCCGGAATCGATGTGCGGCTGTCGGCGAGCAACGAAATTCTCGATCTCGATCGGGAGCGTTTCGACCTCGCGATTCGCTACTGCCACCCGGACAGCGCGCCGCCGGGAGCAACGAAGCTATTCGGGGAAGAAGTGTTTCCGGTTTGCAGTCCTGCGTACTTGAAAGCGACGCCGCTCAGCAAGCCGGCCGATGTCGCGCAATGCGTGCTGCTTCACTACCAGGACGACGAAGGAGACACGAAGCCGTGGTTGAGCTGGCCAACATGGTTCGACGCAATGGGACTGACCGAGACCGAACCTGCGGGCACACTACGATTCAACCAATACGATCATCTGATCCAAGCTGCAATCGACGGCCAAGGACTCGCGCTCGGCCGTTATCCGCTCATGAAGCAATATCTCGAAAACGGCTCGCTGGTCGCGCCCTTCGAAGGCCGATCGCGAACCTGCCGCGCCTATTTTCTGATCGAGGCGCGGAAGAAAGTGCGAGGGGCTGAGCATCTGGTGGAGTGGTTGATCAAGGAGACGAGCGCTTCCTAGTACGTGAGCGTTTCGCTCTAGAGAAGAGACGATTGAGTCGTCATTCCGGACTAGATCCGGAATCCAGTCTTGAAATCGGCTAACCTGAGTTGATACTTGCCGTCAAAATGGCAGCGCGCAAACGAATCTCGGTCCTTCTAACGCAAGAGCAAAAAGCGAGCATCGCTAGAAAGGCGAAGGCAGCCAACATGACCGTCGGCGAATTGATCCGTCGAGCAGTGGAACTCTATGAGCCAGACGACGACGATCGATCAAATCAAGCGCACCGGAGCTAGAGCATCCAAGGCGCTCGATGCGAGCCTGGCCTTCGCCGCGGAGTCGCAGAAGCGCATCGAGCGAATGGAAGCTGCGAGGTCGCGTAAGAAGAATACCTGATGCTATCGGCGACAAGATCTAAAGAACGTCCACAGCTGCCAGTCGCCCGTTTTCCCCTACTAGAACGGGATGTCGTGGTCAAACGAAACTGCCACTTCCTTCGGCTTCGCGTTTTTGATCCGAGTTTCGAGCGAGCGGATGAACCGGACCGAACTTGCGACGTGGTTGAAGATGAGCAAGCTCTCGTCATAGTTAAGGATCGGGTTATCGTGCGCGAGGCTTTGGTTGTTGCGCACGTCATTGAACGCTTCGAGCACCGAAATGCTGGACTTCAGGATGCGTACCATCATCTCCGATTCGAGATGCCCACCGTCTCGCAGCCGTTTCACGTATTCACCGAAGAGACTGTGCGTCGCCTTTTCGCGCGAAGCCGCGATACCACGCTCCTCGCAAAGCTTGCGCACGAACTTGACGATGAAAGTATGTAGCCGGTCCAGCCCTGCCTCGGGCTGATTCTTATCGATCACCTCGCGCACCTGCTTCGCGACGGTCTCGAAGTCACGTTCTTCGACAGCTGCGCTTAGGGCGTCCAACTCGGGCACCGGACTTGTCTGCAGGAGTCGGGTAACGATCCGACGGCAATCGTCAACAAGCGTGCCGTCGTTTTTGAAGGCATCGTGGTGCTGCCCGTGATCAATCAGATCACCAATCAGCTTTCCGATCAGGTGATTGCCTTCGGCAGCCCAAAAGCCCCGTAAGCGGTTTGCTTTCGAACCGCTGCCGTACTCGTATCGAGAGTTGTAGATATCCCGCCTGGTGCTCTCTTCGATGAACTCCGCGAAGGTGCGGTTCGAGAAATCTAGGACGTAACCACTCCCCATTCCGAAAGCTTCTCCAGCTTCCGTTTTTCGCCCCCGGTTAAATCAGCCATGCCTCTACGGTTGCCTCAGAAGTCGGTTTGCTCGAAAACAGCGCGAAGGTTACGGTTCTGTTCAAGGCAAGCGGTGAGCAATAGCAGCGAGCAGCGCACCAGCTTCTCATCGCGCCCTTCTGGTAGTGCGGCGTATGCTTCCCCCCATGGAAAAGATTGTTTCGCACGCGGCGCACGGCCTGAAGGGCCTTTTCCACGGGCGCATGCCCTCCAAGAGGTTTCTGCTCCCAACGAAGCTCACGGGTTTGCGTCTGAGGCGGGTCGTCGTTCAGATAGGTGATCGCTGCATCCAGATCCGACCTCTCCTCAACCTTCAACCAAGTGGCAACGTCCTTCGAGAACCGGTCCCAATCAGCGGAGGCGTGCGCTCTGCCTATCTCGACGAGCTTCATGTCTTTCAGTACAAACTCTAAGCGGGCGAAGACCGCGAAAAAGTCGCACACTAGTTCTTTCGGTATCTGCAGTCCGTCGAATGGAGATCGGATTGTCACGGCGCTCGATGTACCAGCGCTAAAGCCTTTCCTACTTAGCTTTCGTGCTCTATCCGCTGATCTACGCTCCATATTTTTCATTCCTCGACGAGATCGGTAGCACCGATATCTGCTGCACGTTGGAAAAGTGCGGTGTACACGGCTTGTTGCACCCAGCCTTTTCCGTTTAACGTTTTCGCAACGCGATATGGGTTGAAGATTAGGATGTACTGGAATGGTCCGGCAGGCCCTTGTTTACAGTCAATGAAGCCTAGATCTTTGAGCACCCGCAAATGCTCCCGCCACGTCGTCACGTTACGTTCTCCCGCGTAGCCGGCTTCTAGTGCAGCTACCGCCTCATTATCGATTCTCAGAAACCCCTCGTCGAATACCCGGCACCATAAGACCAGATATGATTTTCCCGCCGGCACCGACTTGCCGTCGGTCACATACTTGGAAACGTCGTTAATAAGGTTAACGAACAGCGGAATCGTCCGAGGCAGTGTTGTGTAGCCTTTCCTGGTCACGTC
>WUUC01190675.1_pt1 | contig 10139 bp, 7 predicted proteins | sample 6278441 | NCBI WGS metagenome assembly WUUC01 (sample SAMN13675441, study PRJNA597444) | soil metagenome | isolation source: soil | place: USA: Washington | collected 2017-10 | reverse complement strand
GGTGAGCGACTCCCCCGGAAGCGGAAAGCAGCGCACGATCACGAGGTTGCCGCGCTCGATTCGTTCGAATCCGAGGTGATCGGTGAGCAGCGGCTGAAACTGAGACAGCGATTCGAGTGCGTCGCGCAAAGTCGCCGAGTGTGCGAGCAAATACGAAATCGGTGGGAAAGCGCTCGTGTCCATGCGCGCGGCCCAATGCAATCCGAGCGCAGGATCTCCAGTGAGTTCGATGCCGCGCTCACAAAGTCGGTACACGACGGAGCGCGGAAGGCGACCCTCTGGCGAACCCATTAGCTCCGCATCAACACCCGCCGCCTCGAAGAGCTTGTCCTGCGGGACACCAGCGCGTTCGACAATTTGCGCAAACGCGCGAGCGACCCACGAGGACACCGTCGCCTCGCGACTGGGAGGAACGTGGGGGCCCCTGTGCTCGGTCATGAGGGCCCAGCCTGTCACGGCCAAAATCGAACGGCAATCCATTGGCCGGGGCCAATCATTGACAAGAGCTCTCACCTCGACGAACCAGTGGGTAGATAGAAAGCCAAGCGACCAAACCAAACAGGTAAAGCACATGCGGGAAGTTTCGGCTGAAAAACCGGTAGTTTTGATCACTGGTGCGAGCTCAGGAATCGGCGCTGGCTGCGCGCGGCGTTTCTTCCATGGCGGCTACCGACTTGTAGTGGTGGCACGTCGACGCGAGCGTCTCGAGCAACTCGCGCGCGATCTGTCAGGCGGTTCGGAGATCGAAATCGTAGTCGCGGACGTGACGAGCAAAGATGCGCCCGAGCGCGCCGTCGGCGCGGCCATCCACGCATTCGGTCGACTCGATTGCCTCGTGAACAACGCGGGCGCCGGCAAGTGGGCCCCCGTCGGCGAAACGAGCGACGAAGTTCTCGATGAAGTGATCGAAACGAGTCTGAAGGCACCGTTTCGATTCTCGCGCGCCGCGGTTCGCGTCATGGGTCGCGACGCATCGATCATCAACGTGGGCTCCACGTTTGGCATCATCGGCGGGCTCAATGGAGGGCCCTACTGCGCGGCGAAGGCAGGTCTGATCGGGCTTACACAGTCGCTCGCGGCAGACTACGGCGCGAAGGGAATCCGCGCGAACTTGGTCGCACCTGGCGTGATCAAGACCGAGATGTCGAGCAACTGGGATGCGCCCGTATTCCAGCGCAAGAACCAAGAAATGATTCCGCACCAGCGCATGGGTACGATCGAGGACGTCGCCAACCTCATCTTCTTTCTCGCGTCGAAGGAAGGCAGCTTCATCCAAGGCCAGACCATCGCATTGGATGGAGGCTGGACGACCACCAAGTACCTGAGCCAGGAGGCGCTGACGGCTGAACGCGTCGCGCCTTCCAAAGGTTGAGTGCCATGGAACGACGTCTGATCGAAGGCCGAAGCGTGCGCTGGGACGACAAGCGCGCCAAAGCCGCTTACCTCTCAGGTCTTTGGGTGCAGGAGACGCTAGGTGATGCGCTCGCGCGTGCAGCCCAAGAGACGCCGAATCGCGTCGTGATCGTGGACGGCTCTACCCGCGTCGATTGCCGTACCCTTCACCGCGACGCGTTGGCCCTGGCACGAGCGATGCTAGCGCGCACCCCTCCCGGCAGCGTGATCTCGTTCACGCTGCCGAACTGGCACGAAGCAGCGACCATCTATCTCGCCACGCACTTGGCGGGAATGATCGCGAACCCGCTGCTGCCTTCGCTGCGCGACCGCGAGCTTCTGTTTCTGCTCGAGGACGTCCAATCTCGCCTGCTGTTCATCCCAGGATGCTTTCGCGACCACGACTACGCCGCCATGCTGACGCGCGTCACGTCTCAACTCTCCGCACCGCCGCTCGTCGTGACGCTGCGGACAGACGCGAAAGAGCACATACCGTATGCGAGTCTGTTCACCCTCGGCGAACATCAGGACGCGACGCGCGAGCTGCCCTCCGTGGATCCCGATGGCGTACGGCTCGTGCTCTACACCTCTGGCACCACCGGCACTCCCAAGGGCGTTCTACACAGTCAGAACTCCATCCACGCGTTGGTACGCCAGATCGGTCAGCATTGGCGCGTGGCCCCGGGTGACACGTTCCTCGTGCCATCGCCGATCAGTCACATCGGCGGCTCCATCTATGCATTCGAAGCCCCGCTCCTGCTCGGCACACGTGCCGTGCTCATGGAGCGCTGGAACGCTGCGTCTGCGCTGGAGCTCCTGATCGAAGAGCGCTGCACACACATGGCTGGCGCCACGCCGTTTCTTGAACAACTGCTCGAAGCGGCACAGCAGCGCGATACGAAGCTTCATGGTTTGAAGGTATTCATATGTGGCGGCGCATCGGTGCCTCCCTCGCTCATTCGAAGGGCCGCCGCGCACTTCAACCGCACCATCGTCACGCGCGTTTACGGATCGACGGAAGTCCCTGTCACCACTGTGGGCGCTCCTGAACGCCATGACCTCGTTCACGCAGCAGAAACAGAGGGTCGTGTCGCGATCGCCGAGGTGAAGCTAAGCGATGCCGAAGGCCGGTGCGCGCACGAAGGAGAGATACGAGCGCGCGGACCGCAGATGCTCGTGGGCTATCTGCACGCTGAAGACGAGGCCGTCGTGTTCGACGACGAGGGCTACTACCGCACAGGCGATCTTGGACGGTGGGTGGACGGCGGTTACTTGGTCGTGTCAGGGCGTTCCAAGGACATCATCATTCGCAATGGAGAAAACATCTCGCCCAAGGAGGTGGAGGATTACCTGTGCGAACACCCCAACATCGCCGAAGTCGCGCTGGTCGGTGTGCCCGACGCTCATACCGGCGAACGAGCCTGTGCAGCCATCGTTGCGAAGCAACTGCCCTTTCCGGACGTGACCACCTTGCGTGTGTTTCTCAAGTCACTGGGCGTCGCGTCATTCAAGATTCCCGAGCAGGTATTCGCGATGGAAGCGCTCCCGAAGAACGCCGCGGGCAAGACCCTCAAACACGAGATCCGGGCCTTGATCCTCACTGGTCAAACGGGTCACTAAATGGCCGGCGCGGAAGGACGCGCACCGCCTAGTCTGCTCTGAAGGACCTAGGAGAAACGACATGGCTTTCAGTGTTGAGACCAAGCTGGGGGAGTTGCTGGATAACCCAACGACCAGGGAAATCCTGGTCAAATTCATGCCGCAGATCGAAACGGCAGGTCCCATGATCAACCTCGGACGCGGCTTGAGCATCAAAACATTGGCGGGCTTTCCGCAAGCCAAGCTCTCGCCCGAAGCGCTCCTTGAGCTCGACGCAGAGCTCACGAAGCTGTAGCAGCGACCGCTAGAACGCGACGCCCACGTAGAGAGACCCTCCGCCCAGCCAACCCGAACTACCGAAACCGGGCCAGCCGGGATTGTTGGTCTGCAGCCCTTCGCGCCCGGGGACGGGGTCGCCGCTGATCACAGCATCATCCGGAACTTCGTCCTTCACACGGTCTGGAGCTAGGTTCTTGCCGCTCGCGTCCGTAGGAGTGGAGAGCTTGGCTTGGTATCGCTCGATCAGACCTTGCATCTGCAGCACCAGGCCCACCGTCAGCCCGGTCTCCCACAGATCGAATCCGTACTCGGCGCCCATGCTTGCGGATACTTTGTCGTTGTCTACGTAGTTGCTACGACCCGTCTGCTTCGGGATCGGCGTCGGCGTGTAACCTACGTCGAGGTAGCTGCGAAAGCGGTCCAGCCCATAACGGAGCCCGATTGTGGGCGATATCGTGTCCGCCCAGCCGTAGCTGTCGATGGGCTTTTCGTCGTGACGATCGATGTAGGTTCTCCAACGCGCATAGACCGCGGTCGCAGCGACACTCAGTTCCTTTTTCTCTTCGGGAAGGAAGTCGAACGAGGCGCCCAGCGAAGCCATCCACGGCCGGTAGAACAACAGGAAGTCGAAACCCGACTCCTGCGCGATGCCCGTCGGAAGCAAGAATCCGAAACTGTTGTCCATACGTGCTTGGGACGGCGCGTGGGCGACGGCGCTCACCCGAAGCCGCTTCTCGATGGCGGTGTAGCTCGCGCCAAAGTGCGGCGCGAAGCCAGCACTTGCGGCACCGTTCAGATCGAGCTGGAGGTTGGTGAGATCCGAAGGGTTGACCACATACACCGAGGCCCGCGTCGTGGCGCCAACGACGAGCGATCCGCCCACGCCGATGGAAAGCCCATCGAAGATCCGTAGGCCAAGGCCCAGCGCGACGGAGGGCGCCGTGAGCCTGTCGCTGTAGAGCTCCGGGTGGAGGCTGTTTGAGAAGTACTGCTCGCGCTCGTCCGGGTAAAAGAGCCGGAGCTCCATGAAATCTTTGAGCGGCAGCAGGGTGTGCAAGCCGAAGGTCAGATAGTCCCGGAAGAGCTTCACGACGAGGCCGACCGAAAAATAGTACAGAGTCTGCTGACCGCTGCCCGCGTGCTGCCGTGGGCGCGCCGGAAGCGCAGCCATCGTATCGGTGGCGGGAACGCCGTACTCGATGGCGTTGGTGGGCAGCGGATACAAGTCGAACGGCGCGAACGAATCGCCTGAATGCACGGCACTCTGGATGTTGTTGGGCACGTCGAACTGCGTTCCGAGACGGCCGTCGAGTGCGATGTTGATCTGCTGATGCAACAGCGAAAACCCGTCGGTCATGCTGGCCGGAGTGTCCGTGAGCAGGGCGGGATTGAAGTACGCCGCGCTCGGCCCGCCAGGCACGGTGCGGGCTTGTAACCCACCCATGCCGAGTGTGTCGCCATTGGTTTCGAACAGAGGGGTGGCTCGCGCTGGCGACGACGTCAGAACGACGAGCACGAGGCCGGTCCATGCGAGGCAACGTTTTGTGATGTCAGCTAAGAAAAATATAAGCACGGCGAAGTGACTGCCTTCACTGAGTGGAGGATCCGGTCGGAGCAAGCGTGGGAGCGAGCGTGCGAATGGCGCTGCAGATCGCGGCGTCGTCACCGACGGCCTGGTCGGCGGCCAGACGCACGAACTCCGCGAAATGGAGCTTCGGATCTGATGCGCGCGCGGCGGGTGAGGCAAGAAGTGGCCCGCCGTTGTATGCCATGACGTTCGATTCCTGATCCCAAAGGAGCGGAGCAACGAACGACTTGGACACGCTCGGCACCGTGGCTGAGATTTGAGCCCACAGGCGTGGAGCACTGTAAATCTCGCCAGAGACCGTGCCTGTGATCTTACCCGTGAGTCCGGGGTGTCCATCGTTGTCCCAGTCTTCCCAGCCCGGCGTGGTATCCGTTGCCTTGTTGGCTTCTTTGGGGAGCGCGCGCGCGGGGTCTTCTGTGTAATAGGGCTGCGTCGCGCCACGCACCGTGTACCACTTGCTCATGGTAAGGTCGCAACCGCTCGCGCTTGGCTTGCTTGTGAACGCAAGGCCCTTGTAGTTCACCTTCATCATCGCGGTGTCCCACGAGGCGCTCATGTCGACGTCGGCCTTGAAGATTCCCTTGCCCTTCATGTCGTCGCCGCACAGCAGACCTTTGGAAACCGTGAAGGCGGTGCCGCTGCCCGCGATCTCGTAGTAGACCCAACGGAAGGCCACCTGCTGATTCGAAAGCGCGTCGGTGACCATGTGAAGTACGCCGAGCCAGCGGCCGCTCAGATCGCACGGACCTGCTGGCTCGCCACCCGTCTCTCCGCCCGTCGTACCGGTGTTGGAGCCCGGCGTGCCAGTGCCAGACGTGCTTGCACCAGAGTTTCCCGTATCGCCCGTTCCCGTGGCGCTGTCGCCCGTCGTGTCCCCACCGGCGCCTGTAGTGCCCGACGCTCCAGTCGCGCTCGCGTCATCCCCTTCCATTCCGTTGGAGGTGCTGCCCACCATCCCGTTCGTAGTGCTATTGGGCCCCACGGTGTCGCCACCGCAGCCTGTAACGCCAGCCACTAGGCACAGCGCAAGCCCGCTAAGAATGCTTCCTGTGTAAGTCTGCGTCATGTCGGTCACGCTACGAAACTCCCGTGAACTTTCGGGGGCCAAACGAGTGCCGAGGACGGCCATTGCGCGCCGATTGCTGCGTGGGGCCTTGCCGACTCGCAAGTAGCTCGCGCAGTCGGCTGCATCCGCCAAGACAGGCCGAGCGCGCGCGTAAACGATGGTCTGCGCGCGCGTCTTGTGCCGACGGTTCATTTCGTTGCTGACGCACGGAAGGCAATGATTGGCCCTAGGCGGCAAATGGTTCGCCCCATCTTTGCTTTCAGGGCTGCCTTAGTCTGCGATTAGCCGCGCAAGTCGCACTGGCCCGCCTCGGTCAGCTTGCTGAGAGCAACATGAGCACAGACGACCTTCACCGCCCTTGTTACGTCCCCGATCTACTCGTCAACGCGCTGAACCAGACGCCGGAGCGCCCACTCTTGCAGTTGGCCGGTGGCGCGATGCTTACCGTCGGCGAGGTTCGTGACGCCACGAGCCAGTTCGTGCAGGCGCTTCAGAGATTGGGAGTCGAACGCGGCAGCCGCGTCGCGACGCTCTCGAGCAATCGCCCCGAAGTGCTTCACGTCGCCCACTCCATCCAGGTGCTCGCCGCGGTCGCCGTGCCGATGCATCCGCTCTCGGGGCTCGCCGACCACCTTCACGTAGTGCTGGACGCGCGGGTCGACGTGCTGATCTTCGACGCAGAGCGCTTCAGCGAGCGTGCCCAGGAGCTCGCGAAACAAGCACCGAACATCAAGCTGATCGCGTTCGGTGCAAGTCCCGTCGCAGACGATCTCATCAAGCTCGCCGCTACTTTCAAACCTCTCACGTTGATCGCGCCCAACGTGGATGGCTCCTCGATTGGACGCATCAGCTATTCGGGCGGCACGACCGGTAAGCCCAAAGCCTTGCCCGGCACGCAACGCAGCGCGCTCGCTGCTGCCCAGATCATGATGGCGGAGTGGGAGTGGCCGAAAGTGCCGCGCGTACTTTCCTGTGCCCCGCTCAGTCATGCGGGCTCGGCCATGGTTCTGCCGACCTTGATGAAGCAAGGAACGATTCTGATTCAGCCCAGCTTCGATCCGCTGAAGGTGCTGACCGCCATCCAAGAGCACCGCATCAACTGCATGATGCTCGTACCGACCATGATCTATGCGCTGCTCGATCATCCCTCGCTCGACAAGTTCGACCTATCGAGTCTGGAGACGATCTTCTACGGCGCCGCGGCCATCTCGCCTGCGCGCTTGAAGGAAGCCATCGAACGGATCGGGCCCGTGTTCTTCCAGTTTTATGGGCAAGCCGAGGCGCCCATGACGATTACCGTGCTGCGCAAGGCCGAGCACGACGTGAACGATCTGCGACGCCTCGCAAGCTGCGGCCGACCGGTGCCGTGGGTGCGCGTCGCGCTGCTGGACTCGAATCTGCGTCCCGTCGCCGATGGCGAGCCCGGAGAGATCTGCGTGCAAGCACCACTCGTCATGGATGGCTACCGCGACAATCCCGACCTCACGGCGGAAGCATTCAAAGGTGGCTGGCTGCACACCGGAGACGTCGCGATCCGCGATCCAGGAGGTTTTCTCCGCATCGTCGATCGCACGAAGGACATGATCGTCAGCGGCGGCTTCAACATCTACCCGCGCGACATCGAAGACGTCCTGAGCGAACACCCCGCGCTGTCCGCGGTCGCCGTGATCGGCGTTCCGCACTCCAAGTGGGGCGAGGCGGTGAAAGCGCTGGTGGTCGTCCGCCCTGGACACGCGCCGCCCAGTCTCGAGGAACTCGCGGCGCTGGTCGCAAAGCGTAAGGGCTCCTATCAGGCGCCCAAGCTCGTCGAGTTCATCGACTCCATCCCGCAAACCGCCCTGCTCAAGACCGACAAGAAGGCCTTACGAGCCAAGTACGGTCAGCCTGCAGATTGAATCACGACGGAGCCTTGCCAATGCCAAACGACAAACAACCCGAGTCTGCAAGCGCAGCGCGCCGATACTGGAGTGACGAAGGCTACAAGGCCGGGGGCGTCATTCGCGAGGTGGACTACGCCAAGAACTCACGCGGTCTGCGTCCAGAGCTGAAGGGCATCAAGATCGTCGACTGCGACACGCACCTCACCGAAGCACCTGACCTCTTCACTTCGCGGGCTCCTGCCGCATACAAACACAAGGTTCCACACGTACGCCGGGTGAATGGTGTCGACCGCTGGTTCGTGGGCGACCGGAACTTCGGATCGCTCGGCGGCAACGTCATCCGCGCAGATAAGAACAAGCTTCTGGGCAGGCTCGCCTTCCCGACGATCGAGGAAGGCCACCCCGGTGCGTACGTCACCAAGGAACGCCTGAAGATGATGGACGACATGGGCGTGCACGCTCAGATCTGTTATCAGAACTCAGGCGTAACCCAAGCTGGCTCGCTCATGGCACTCGGCGACAACGATCTCGCCCTGACCATCCTCAAGCTCTACAACGACGCTTCCGCTGAGCGCCAACAAGAGTCTGGCCAACGTCTCTTCACGCTCGGTCATCTTCCACTCTGGGACAAAGCGGCCATGGAAGCGGAAGCCGGTCGCTGCCTAGACATGGGCATCAAAGGCTTCGTACTGCCAGACACGCCCGAGCGCGCCAAAGTTCCCTCGTTCGTCGATGACTATTGGACCCCGCTCTTGGACATGTGCTCGGAGCGAGGAGCGCCCATCAACTTCCACCTCAATGCGGCCATGGATCCCACCGCGCTCACTTGGGAAGGTTTCGCGTTCGAGCAGACCTTGTCTGTGGTCGCCACCATGTTCTCGATTGGCAACGCAGCCACGCTCGGCAACTGGATCGTCAGTGGCCGTCTCGACCGCCATCCCAAGCTCAAGATCGGCCTGATCGAGAGCGGCATGGGCTGGGTGCCCTTCGCGCTCGAGGCACTGGAGCACCAGTTCGACGAGATGCTGCCGAGCAAATCAAAGATTCTGCAGCGTCGGCCCTGGGAATACTTCCGTGATCACTTCTGGGTCACCTTCTGGTTCGAGAAGATCGGGCCCATGAAGCTGCTCGAGACACTCGGTGTCGACAAGGTGCTGTTCGAGACCGACTTCCCGCACCCGACCTCGCTCTATCCCGGCGTCCAAGATCACATCATGGAGACGCTCGGTGGATACGGCCCAGAAGTGCGCAAGAAGGTGCTCGAGACCAACGCGGTCAAGCTCTACAACCTGCCGTTCTGAAGGTCGGTCCGCATGAGTTCTCGGACCTTGGGCGCTTGGCGTTCGCGCCCTGCGAAGTCAGTCGCAATCACGCGTTCGATGTTGCGCTCCGCTAGCGCAGTGATGGACAAGCTCGGATTCGCGCCGATGCCGATCGGAATCAGCGAGCCATCGACGACGTACAGGCCAGGATACTCACGGATTCTGCCGTAGTCGTCAGTCGCTTCTCCGAGCGGGACGCCCCCGACTGGGTGGTAGGTGGCTTGGTCGCCAAACTGCCCGCCGCCTTTGAACTTCAGGGTATGACTGTAGTTCGTGCCGGCTTTGGAGTTCACGCGGTCGAAGATGTACTTTGCGCTCGCCACGGCGGGTTCATTTTGCGATCGCTTCCACTGCAGACTGACGGTATCGGTGCGCGAATCGTACGTGAAGTGTCCGGCCTCGGGGTTGTCCGCAATCATGATCACAAAGGATTGCCAGCTCGGAATGCCCATGGGCAGCGGCGCGAACTCGTTCACGACACGTCGGCCACTGGCATCTCGCGCGACGAAGCAGTGCGAGGGAATGGTGGCTTGATGCGCACCGGTCGGACTGAATAGCGGATTGCTGAGCGCCACAAAGAGATCGCCATTCGGCCCCCACTTCGTACCGATCGCGCGATTGAGGTTCGGCAGATCACCGCGCTCGCGCGCTCGTACAAGAAGCTCGCTCGTGGCCATGCTTCCGGCGCCGACGAATAGCGACGTACAGGTGAGCTCCTTCCGCTCCAGCACGTTGCCTTGGAGATCGATATGATCCACTTCGACCACGTAGCCGCCCGCAGGATTGGTCTTGATGCTCTTGACGACGTGCAGAGCGCGAATCGTCAATAAGCCGGTGCGGAGGGCGGCCGCGAGGTAGGTCTTGTCGAGACTGCGCTTGCCGTAGTTGTTGCCATAACCCGCTTCACCAGCGAGCGCAGAGCGCGGCACCTTGCCCTCTAGCTCGCGTTCCATGTAATCGAAGTCGTAGCCAGACTGCAGCTGCTCACACGCGAAGCCGGCCTTCTCCGCCCA
>WUUC01051929.1_pt1 | contig 10139 bp, 1 predicted proteins | sample 6278441 | NCBI WGS metagenome assembly WUUC01 (sample SAMN13675441, study PRJNA597444) | soil metagenome | isolation source: soil | place: USA: Washington | collected 2017-10 | reverse complement strand
TCGGCAGAAAGTTCGGTGCGGCAATGACGAGCCGCGAGCTCCCGTTCTCCGGGTAAAACCAGAGCTCGCCGACCGCCGGTTTTTCCGGAGTGCCCACCAGCCAGGCTAACACGTCACTAGCGCCGCCCCCGGCGATGCCACCCACGAGCGCCAGGCGAAACACGAGCCCTTCGGGTGCCGTCAGCTGCCGTTCACCGATGCGCCACTCGGCGGCGCGTGCCGGGGCGACCAGGGCCTCGACGGGCGGCGTGGGACTTGACTCGACAGGAACCGGCGGCGGAGCCGGCGCGGGTTTCTCCGCGGCCCCGGACGCGACGGGAAACGGCGTGTAGGGGCGGCGATCCCTATCGAACAGATCGCAGCCGAACGCACCGAGCAAGGTGCAAGACACGCCGCAGAGCAGGCCATGCCAGGACACGCGCCGTTCGCTGGCGCTGCGCGAGACGATCCCGCGCGTGCGGGAGGGGCCGACGCTACTCGGGAAGGGCGCTGGATTCATGCGACAGGCTTTTTCCGGTAGACAGCCAAAGGGCTTCCGTTCAACTGACCGATGATGGGGCGAGAGCGCCAACTACTACTAGCCCGGCAGAGCGGCGGAAGGAAGCGATGCATCCCCGCAAAGCTGGCGAGCGCCGCCGTCTGTGCGGCGAGCCTCACCGCGTGCGGACTCGGCCCACCGCCGGTGGAGCGCGCCACGTTGCTGGCCGAACGCGGCCGCACGCAGGAGGCGATTGAGACGCTGGAGCAATACCTCGATGAGCACCCCGAGGACGTCGAGGAACGGCGCCTGCTGATCCGGCTCCACGGCAGCGCGGGGCGCGGAGACTTGGCTGCGCAACAAGCTGACCGGCTGGCTGGGCTTTTGCCGCCGCACAGCCCCGTGCCCTGGGTGGAGCTCGGCGCGGCTTTTGAGCTCAGCCATCGTTATGACGAAGCATTGTCCGCCTACGATCGAGCCGCGAGCGAAGCGCCAGCGGACGCTCTCGGTGCCAAACGCGGGGGGATGCGCGCGGCGCGCTGGGGCGAGCTCGAGCTCGCCGAGCCGCGGCTCCGGGATGCAGCGCGGCGCGACCCCGCTGACGCCGAAACGTGGCATGCCCTCGGTGTGGTGTTGGTCGGCCTCGGAAACCTGGACGCGGCGCGACAAGCGTACTCGGCGGGTATCGCTGCGGACTCTCACGCGCTCGAGAACCGACTTGGCCTGGCGACCGTGGCATTGCGCCTGAACGAGCCGCGCGCGGCGCTCGAACAATATGAGCTTCTGCTCGAGGCGCGCCCTAAATTCACCGATGCGCTACTTGGCAAGTCTTGGTGCCTGATTCTAATGGAAGAGTACGGGTCGGCGGAGGCCGTGTTGCTCGAAGCAGAGAGGCTCGGAGCTGACCGAGAGTCGATCGAACGTCAACGCGGTGCGCTCGCCGCGCGTGCGCCGCAGCGTTGAGCGCGCGGCTCGGGCGGCAGCGGGGGCGGGCGAACCAATGACCCTGCCGGGGCGTTGGGGCGGCTGTGGGGGCAAGCAGGCAACTCGGACCGCAGCCGATCTGCGATGCAATCATGGGCAAATGCGCGTCCGGCCCGCGCCGAGACCTGGATGCGGCTCTCGGAACGAGGGGCCCGCCTCGCGCCTGCGCGAGGCTCCGCCGAGACTCTGCGGAGGCGACGGATCGACGGGCAAGTTGCTGATTCCTCGGAGCTTGTAAGGGCCTCGCACGCAGCGTAGTCTCCGGCCACAACTCGGCCGGAGCATCGTGGCCAGAACCAAGAGTGATGAATGCCATTGCAGACGATTCGAACCGCGTTAGCCGAACTCCAGAGCGATCCTGAACAGGCCGGGGCTTGGCAAGCGCTGAACGATGCTCTGCCGAGCGAAGGCACGGAGCGGGATGAGGCACTTCGGCTGATCGCGTCGTCGCGGCAGGAGCATTTGAAGCGTCGCGAATGGGATGCGGTCGCGCGGCTCTTGGATGTCGAAGCCAAGCTCAGCACGGGCTCCGAACGCGAGCTCGAGCGGTTGCGCCTGGAGGCGAAGATCCTGCGTGAGAACTTGCTCGCCGAGGACGCCGCATGCCGGCTTTTCGAACGCATCCTCGAGCTCGCGCCGCAAGACCACGAAGCCTTGATGGCGCTGGAGGAGAGCCGCACCAAACGCGCCTCCTGGCGCGAGCTGGTCAATACTTATCTGGCGGAAGCGGAGAAAGCGCCAGATGATCTGTACCGTTCGAGCATGTCGATGCGCGCCGCGGAGGTGGAGCTGCGTTTCGCAGGTGCGGACCTCGATCGCTCCCGGGTCGTCGAGCGGCTCGAGCGTGCGCTCGCGCTCGACACACGTAACGAGCGTGCCGCCGAGATCCTCGAGCTGCTGCACCGCGCGGACGGAAACCACTCGGCGGTCGCCGACGTGTTGGCGACCTTACTCGAAGGTGGAGAGACCCTGGCGACGCGCGTCGCGGCGGGTGTGCGCGCGGCTCGTGCGGCTCGTTACCGTCTGCAGGACGGAGCGCGCACGGCGCGCTTCTACCGCCGCGTGCTCGCGCTCGCACCCACGCACCCCGAGGCGCTCGGGTTCCTGTCGGAGCACTATGCGGGGGAGGAGCGCTGGGGCGACCTCGTCGAGGTGTACGAGACGAGCTTGGCCGGTGACGCAGGTGGCAGGGAACGCCTGGGCGACATCCTGCAGGTCGGCATGCTGCTCTGGAAGAAAAAGCAAGACCCGCTGAGCGCCGAGCCGTGGTTCGCCCGCCTGCGCAAGCTCGACCCAGCCAACCAGGGCATGCTGGCGTTCTACCGTGAGTTTTATGCAGCCGACGACGCGGCGCCGCAGCTCTTGAACATCCTCTCCGCCGCGCAGCGCGTGCTGCCGAGCGGCAAGGAAAAACAAGCCGTCACCGGGGAGATCGCTCACCTCGCCGCCGGGCACAAGGACGCCCAGAAGGCGGTCGAGCAGTACAAGAACCTGCTGCGCCAGGACCCGGCGAACGAGCAAGCCCTGGTGGCGTTGCGCCAGCTGTACCGCAAGACCCAGAACTACGCCGCGCTGGTCGAGCTGCTGCGCCAGCAGCTCGAAGGGCTCAAGCCGGAACAGACGGAAGATCGCTTGTCGATCCTGCGTGAGGTCGCCGCGCTCTACCGCGATGACCTGGCGAGCGATACGGCGCTGGTGTCGGTGCTCAACCAGATCGCCCAGCTCGATCCGAACGACGTGCAGGTCGCCCGCGAGCTGGTGGCGCTGTACGAGCGGCTCGGGCGCTGGCGCGACCTGCTGACGGGTCAGCAGCGCCTGGCCATGCTCACCGAGGACACCAACGAGCGCATCGAGCTGATGCGTTCCGCGGGGCGGCGCTGGCTCGATCAGTTCTCGAACGTCCAGAACGCGACGCAGGCGTTCGAGGCGCTGCTCGAGGTTGCGCCAGGGGACCGCGAGGCGTCGGACCGGCTGCGCGAGCTGTACAAGAAGCGTCGCGCGTGGCCGCAGCTGTTCAAGCTGTACGAGTCGGACCTGCCGCGGACCGAAGGGGCCGAGCGCCAGGAGCTGTTGCAGGAAATGGCGAGGCTCGCCTCCGAGCGTCTGGGGCGAGGGGATGATGCCGCGCGCATCTACCGTCAGATCCTGGAAGGGGACCCGGCCAACTCCCTGGCGCTCTCCTCGCTCGAGCGGCAAGCCGAACGCAGCAAAGACTGGGCGACGCTCGCCGAGGCACTCGAGCGACGCGCGGAACAGACGGACGGTACGCAGCAGAAGATGGTCGTGCTGCAGAAGCTCGGCGGCGTGTATGCGGACCACCTGAACGATTCGACGGCCGCGGCGCGGACCTTCCTGCGCGTGCTCGAGCTGTCTCCAGGTCACGCACGCGCGCTGCGGGTGCTGCGCGATGGTTATCTGAAGAACGGCGACTACGACGGGCTCGAGGCCCTGTACGCCTCGCAGAACGACTGGGAAGGCCTGGCCGAGGTGCTGAGCAACGCCGCTGACCGCGTCGAGGAAGCGCGAGCGAAGGTCGATCTGAGCTATCGCGCGGCTCGCGTGTATGCGGACCGGCTGTCGCAGCCCGCGCGCGCCTTCCGCTCATATGAGCGGATCCTGGCCGCTGATCCGTCCGATCTCGGCGCGGCGCGTGCGTTGATTCCGATCTACGAGGCGGAGGAGAAGTGGGCGCGGCTGCCCGCACTGTATGAGTTGTGTTTGGCCGCCGAGGAAGATCCCGAGGCCAAGAGCGCGCTGCTGCAGAAGCTGATTCAGCTGACAGGCAACCGGTTGGTGGATCGCGGTCGTGCGTTGACCTATGCGCGCGCGGCATTCGAGCTCTCGCCGGACCAACCGGAGACGCTGGCTCAGCTGGAAGAAGCGAGTCAACTGGCTCGCGACTGGACGCCGTTCGTCGATGCGCTGAGCGGGCAGCTCGCGTTGCTCTCGTCGAGCCCTGCCGGAACGCCGGAGCCGGAGGCCGCGAGCGAAGACCCCGGCAACAAGAAGCGCCGCGGGCGGCGTTCGCGGCGTCGGCGCAAGGACACGCTGGATGACCTGCGCGACGTCTCCCTGGGAGGCGAAGCGGCTCCGCAGTTCGACCCGCTGCTCCGGCGGCTCGAGATGAAGCTTGCCCAGGTCTACGATGAGCATCTGACCCGCACGGATGATGCCGTGGCGCTCTTGAATGGCATCGTGGCTCGGGACCCGAGCGACGCGGAGGCGATTGCGATCCTCGAGCGGCTATTGCGTCGTGAGGGCCGACGCGACGAGTTGCGCCAGTTGCTGGAGGTGAAGCTAGGGCAGGCCGGCGATACCGAGCAGCGCATCAGCATGCTCAGCGACTGGGCCAACCTGGAGCAGACGGAGTTCGATTCGCGCGATCGCGCGGCTGAGCTGTATCGTCGCATCCTCGTGGCGGAGCCGGGCCGCTTGTCGGCGGTACGCGCTTTGCCGCAGCTGCTCCTGTCGCTCCAGAGGCCCGACGAAGCGGCGCTGGCGATCGAGGAGCAACGGGTCCACGTGGTGGGCCCGGCGCGTGCCGATCTGGAGGTTCAGCTCAGTGAGCTCTACCTCGAGGAGCTCGGAATGCCGGAGGAGGCGCTGGAAGCAGCGGCGCGGACGCTCACGTTTTCGCCGAATGATCCGCGAGCGATGGTGGTCCTGCGCCGCCTGGTCGATGTCCCGGCGACGCGGCGGCGCGCCGCGGGCGTGCTCGCAGAGAGCTACTCCGAGAGCAATGACGCTCGACGTGAGGCCGAGGCGCTAGAAGCCGCGCTCGAAGCGGTGACGGACCCGGTGGAGCGCCGCGAGCTCTTGCTCCGGTTGGCCGCCGTGCACGAGACCAAGCTCGAATCGTTCGGTGCTGCCTTCGACGTGCTGCTCAAGGCCCTGCGTGAATTTGCGGCGGATCTGGCGCTGTGGGACCGCGCCGAGTCACTGGCGGCGGCGAGTGGGCGTGTCACGGAGCTGAGCCACGCGCTGCGCGACGTGCTGCGGGTCGAGCTGTCGGAGGAGGTCGAGGTCGAGCTGTGCGACCGCGCGGCACGCCTGCATGAGGACGTGCTCGGTGATCCGATCGGCGCGGCGCCCTACCTCGAGCGCTTGCTCAACCGGGATCCGGCCAACCAGAGCGCCTTCTCTCGCCTGAAGCAGATCCTGACCAGCGCCGAGCGTTGGGGTGAGCTCGAAGATCTCTACAACCGGACGACGAGAGCAATCGAGGATGCTCCGACGCGCGTCGACCTGCTCACCGAGGTCGCGCTCGTCTGCGAAGAGATCATCGAGGACGACGCCAAGGCGATCGGCTACTACGAACGCATCTTGGCGATCGCGCCGACGCATGAGGCGAGCATGCGCGCGCTCGACCGCCTGTACCTGCGCACCGGCAAGTACCCACAGTGGGCGGAGCTGCTCGAGAGGCGTTTGCTCGAGATGACGGGGGACGAGGCCCTGGACACCGAGCTTCGGCTGGCGCGTGTCGAGCTCGAGCAGCTGCACCAGCCCGGCAAGGCGATCGAACACGTCGAACACGTGCTGAGCGAGCGGCTGTTCGACTACACCGCTCGCGAGCTGTGCGAGAGCATTCTCGATATCGGCAGCTACCGAGTGCGTGCAGCGCGCGCCCTGGAGGCCGTATACGAGTCGCGCGACGAGGTGCGCGAGCTCGTTCAGGTTCTAGAGATCCGCTGGGCCGCAGAGGACACCGACGGCGGGGACAGCCCCGAAACGCGCCGGGAGCTCTTGCGTCGCATCGCGCAGCTCAAAGACGAGCGTTTGCACGACGACGTCGGGGCGCTCGAAGCGTTTGCTCGTTACGTGCCCGAGGATCCGCTGGACGTGGCCGCACGCGAGCGTTTCGTCGAGATCGGTCTGCGCCGCGGCGATTTCGCGCGCGTAGCGCAGGTGTTGGAGCAAGCCGCGGAACGTGCGTCCCTGCCGACGCTACGCGGTGAAGTGTTGATGCAGGCTGCGGGCATCTATCACGAGCACCTCGGCGACACGGAGAAGGCCGAGGCCATCTATCGACGGGTGCTGGAGCTGGAGCCGAGCGACGCACTTCTGACCTTGCCGGCGGCGCGTGCGCTCGAGGCGCTGTACGAGCGTGGCGAGCAGCACGCGTTACTTTCAGAGATGATCCGGGTGGAGATCCGTCTGGAGGCCGCGGCGGATGTGCGCGCGGCGCTACTCGGCCGGCTCGGAGAGCTGGCGGAGAAGCGGCTGAAGGATCCGAACGCCGCCATCGAGGCGTTCAAGAGTCGGTTGGAGGACGCTCCGGAGGATGCGCTGGCGCTCGAGGCGCTCGACCGCCTGTACGAGGCCACCGAGAACTGGCGTGACCTCGTGGGTGTGCTCGAGCAGCGGCGCGAGGGCGCGGCGCCCGGTCCCGATCGGCAGAGCTTGATGCGCCGCCAGGCGCTGGTTCTGTCCGGCAAGCTCGGCGATGCGCCGGGGGCGACCGAGGTCTGGCGTGCCTACCGCACCGAGTTCGGCGACTCCGAGGAGGCGCTCACGGCGCTGGAAACCCTCTACCGGGATGCGCGCCGCTGGGACGACCTGGCTGATACGTACGAAGCGCACCTGGAGACGGCGACGGATCCAGCGGACAAGCTGCGCATGTTGACCGCGCTCGGTGATCTGCGGGGCGACGAGCTCGGGCTGCCCCAGGGCGCACTCGACGCTTACCGCGAAGCGCTGGAGCTCGATTTCTCGTATCGACCCGCGCGGCTCGCGCTGGAGCGATTGCTCGAGTCGAAGGATGCCCTCACTCAGCGCGAGGCCGCGGAGGTCTTGGAGCCCGTCTTCCAGACCGAGGGAGACCACCAGCGCCTGCTCAAGGTGATCGAGATCCAGGCGGAAAGCGCCGAGGATCCCATCAAAAAAGTCGGTCTGCTGCACAAGGCAGCGGACATCGCAGAGAACGTCCTGTCGAGCCCCGAGCGGACCTTGACCTATGTCACACGTGCGCTGCGCGAGGGCGCTGGGCACGTCGACCTCACCGGTTGGCTGGAGCGGCTCGAGCGGGTGGCTAGCGCGACCTCGCAGCGGGCACAGCAGGTGGCCCTGCTCAAGGAGATCGTCGGCAATATCTTCGATGGTCAGGTCCAGTTCGATGTGACGTTGCGCATCGCCGAGCTCGGGCGCGCCCACGTCGCGGACCTGGATCTCGCTCGCGAATATTTCGAGAAGGCGCTCGAGCTGCGTCCAGACGCGCGGGCACCGATGCAGGCCCTCGAGGCCATTTACGAACAGGCTGGGGATGTGCAGAGCCTGCTCGGCATCCTGGAACGCCGGGCCGAGGTCACGCCCGACGACGCCGAGCGCAAGACGCTCATGCTGCGTCGAGCGGAGCTGCTGCGCGACCGCCTGAAGGATCGCGAGCAAGCCACCGAGGCCTTCGAACGTATCCTGGAGCTCGGTCCGGACGCGCATGCGGCGGAGGCGTTGGAGGGCCTGTACGCTTCCGCGGGCCGCTTCGAGGATCTGATCGATCTCTACCAGCGGCAGCTGGATGCGGGCGCCTCGGGCGCGATCGGGCTGCGCGTCAAGGTGGCTCGGGTTGCCGCGCGTGAGCTCGGTGACCTGCCGCGCGCCTTCGAGGCGCTCGAGGCGGCGCTCGGCGCCGACCGCAAGAACGCGCTCGCGATCGCCGAGCTCGAGTACCTGATGGAGAAGGCCGAACGACCCGAGCATCGTGCCCAGGCGGCATCCATGCTCGAGCCGATCTACCTCGCGTCTGCCAACTTTGACCGCGTGATGGCGACGTTGTCCACGCGCCTCGAGTATAGCCAGGACCCGGACGAGCGGCGTGAGCTGCTCAGCCGCCTGGCGAAGCTGTACGAGGAGCAAAAGGAAGACTACGCGACCGCGCTGACCACCGTCGCGCGCCTGCTCGAAGAGGACGTCACCGATCAGGACACGGTGCGGGAGCTCGAGCGGCTGGCGCGTGTCGCGGACAGCGGCGCGGAGCTCGCCCGCATCTACGCGGCCGCACTCGACCGTGTAAATATCGACGAGCTCGCCACAGCCAAGCTGGCCCAGCGCGCGGCGCAGCTCTTCGCTGAGCATGGCGACATCGACAAGAGCCTCGTTTATTACCGGCGTGCGCTCGAGTTCGACGTCGACGATCGCCAGGTGTTCGACGAGCTCGACGCGTTGCTCGCCCGCGCGGGCAAACACGAGGACCGGGTTCAGCTGTACTCGAATGCGCTCGAGAACCGCTTCGAGGACGCCGAACGCATCACCTTGCTGCACCAGATGGCGGACCTGTATCGCGGTCCGCTCGCCAAACCCGAGGAGGCGATCACGGCATACCGTTCGGCGCTCGAAATCGAGCCCGAGGACGTGGTGTCCCTGGATGCGCTCTCGGAAATTTATCGCGATCTTGCGCGTTACCCGGATCTGGCCGAGCTTTATCAGGGGCGCGCCGAAGCGACGGCCGTACCGTCCGAGGCGGCGGTGTACCGGCTCTCGCTGGCGCGTCTCCGGGCGGGTGAGCTGTCCGATCCTGAGGGTGCGGTCGATCAGCTCGAGGAGATCGTGCGCGAGCTGCCGCAGCACAGCGCGGCGCTCGACGAGCTGGAGAAGCTGCGCAAGCAGGGCGTGGCGCGCGAACGCATCGTCAACATCCTCTTGCCCTTGTATGAGGCCGCCGACGACTGGCGCCGCTTGATCAAGATCAATGAGGACCGTTTCTCGATGGCCGAGGACGTCGCCGACAAGGTGGCCGTGCTCCGCGAAACGGCTGAGCTCTGGGAGCGCCGCGGCGAAGATCTCGATCGCGCACGGCGAGGGCTGGCGGTAGCCTTCGAGCTCGATCCCGACGATTCTGGTGTGCGACAGGACTACGAGCGTCTGGTCGAGGCGACCGGTGCATGGGATGAGCTGTGCGGAGTCTACCAGGAGCGCCTCAAATCACCGGAGCTTGGCTCGCGGCGGGAGCTCTTGACGACCCTGGCGCGCGTCCACGACGAGAAACGAAACGATCCGCGCCGCGCGCTGGCCGCGTACGAACGCCTGGTCGAAGAGGACGACACCAACCTCGAGGCTCTCGAAAAGCTCGAGCAGCTGGCGACGATGCTCAGTGATTGGGACGTTCTGGTGCGCGGCCTGCGCATCAAGACCGAGCTGGTGGATGATTCCGAAGAACGCGCGAGCCTGTGGCGCCGGGTCGGCGAGACGCGCCGGGACATGCTCGATCAGCCGGAGCTCGCGATCGAGGCGTATGAACGGGCCGCGGAAATCGAGCCCCATAACACCTTCACCTTGGACAACCTGATCGGGCTGTACCAGGAGCGGCAGGACGTGCCGCGGTTGATCGAGCTTTACCAGCGGCGGGTCGAGCTGGCCGACGAGGAAGAGGTCGATCTCAAGTTCGAGTTGTTGTGCGCCGCCGGTAGCCTGTACGAGGCGCACCAGAACGACACCGTCAATGCCATCGACATGTTCAATCAGGCGCTCGGGGTCAAACCGAGCGACAAGGCGGTGCTCGGGCGAGTGAACCGGCTCTACGCCAACGCGGAGATGTGGCCGGAGCTGCTCGAGAACCTACGCTTCTGCGTCAGCATCGCCGACGCCGATCAAGAACGCGCGGAGCTGCGCACCCGCATCGCCGAAGTGCTCGGCGAGCGGCTCGGCGAGTACGATGAGGCGCTGTCGAACTATCGTCAGGTGCTCG
>WUUC01076308.1_pt1 | contig 10140 bp, 6 predicted proteins | sample 6278441 | NCBI WGS metagenome assembly WUUC01 (sample SAMN13675441, study PRJNA597444) | soil metagenome | isolation source: soil | place: USA: Washington | collected 2017-10 | reverse complement strand
CCGAGCGCCGGAGACAAGTCTCGAGTGAGCCTAAGGTGGTTCGGTACCACCTATCGTGGCCTCCAACTCTTCCGCAAGGTCGGGTGTCGCTGAACGCTTGATCTGCTCCGCCGGACCGCCTTCAGCATCGTCTTCGCGCTGTAAATACAGCTCGATCGCGGTGGTACTGGAATCATCACGCGCCTGCCAACGAGCGTCCATGCCCTCGGCCAAGCCACGAAGCTTGAGCAGCTCCTCGGTGCTGTCGCCGTCGATCTCGATACGGCAGATCGTGGTGCGGCAATCCACGTCGCGGACCTGCACCCCAATCTGATCCTCCTGTACCCGCGTCGAGAGCTGCGCTTGCACGTTCTGAGTCCACGCGCGATCAGGAGTGTCGCTTGTCCACGATCTCTCGAGTGCAGAAAATTCTGCAGCGTCGCGCATACGCTGCTCCTGCATCGATGTGCTGAGCTGCTGCCGTTGCTCGGCGCTCAGCTCGATCTCGTACGTGACCTCCGTGTCGCTTTGCTCCGTAATTCGATGCGAGATAGAGCCCAACGCCGCGAGCGAAGAGTCGTGGATCGTTCCCAACGCCCACGTGCCGGTTGCTCGCTCGTCGACTTCGCCTGTCTTTGTGAGCTGACGGGTGCTCGGTGAGCCCGGCGCCTCGGAGGGCCGTTGGACGTGCGGCTTTATCGCCGTAATCGGAGCAGCGGGCGCCGGCGTGCTTGCGGGACTCACCTCGGATTTGCGGCCGTTGGTAGGCCGATCCCGCGAGCTCGCTGGCAGCAGCAGGAGAACGAGCTGCAGAATGGCCGCAGCGACGATCAAGCCCGAGAGATAAATTGTGCGCTTGCTCATTCTTGATCCATGTCGCGCCGCACGACGGCGGAGCTCGAGGCCGGCAGGTTGGAGCCCGATTCGAGCTGTGCTCCTACGTAACGGGCGGTACCGCCGATCCAGCAGAACAGTTGCATCAAGATCGCCCACGACAGCACAGCGCTCAACGTGGGCAATGAAGAGGCGAACGCGCCAAGCGCCACGGCGCTTCGTGCGACGCGGACAACTGCGCTCCAAAGGACGAGCGCAACGCCGCTGAGCAAGAAGAACACGAGCATGCTCCATAGCCTCGAGCCGGATTGGGCATAGGCAGCCGTTTGGTGCAGCGCCCCGCAGGTGACGAAGGTCAGAACGACTGCGAGGCCGCGGCCCGTCCAGCTCGGTGCCTTTTTGAACCGACGCCCCCAGTAGAGGGCGCCGGCAAAGAACACGTAGCGGCGGAGCCACTCGCCGTAGTAGGTGTTCCAGCGTCGCCAGAAGTCCTGAGGGCTCGTTGCGAGCAGCGGATAGTCGTAGCGCTCCGGGATCACATGGCCGATAAAACGCATGATCGCGATGTTGGCGTGCGCCAGCGCAGAATGCGCGGCGTACATTGTCAAGAGTTGCAGCAGTGTTGCGACGATGAAGAGCGTGTAGCTGGCGCTGTTCGCGATGCTATCTATGCGCGCAGATGCCGCGCGGGCACCATCCGGGATCACGGTCGTGAGCAAGTAGTAACTCGCGAACGCTCCGAGCGCGGTTGCGAGCCGCGCGGCTGCGCTTGGGTCGAAGCCGGGCGCCGAAACGCGCTGGCCGCGTCGCGCCCAAACCATCGTCGGGTTGACGGTTACGAAGAAGAGAAAGGAGCCGAGCCCCTCGCGCCGTTTGCGCGGAACGTCCTGCCAGTAGCTGTAGATGGACATCGCATATTCCATCCCGATGATCGCGGCCAGTACGGCTCCTTCCGGTAGCAGCCATGCCGGGACCAGCACGAAGGCGACTACGAGCGCAGTGAGCTGAAGGACACGCGGCGTCCGTGCGAAGCTCAGCCGACCGCTAGCTACATAGCTCAGCGCGGCTAGGGCGCACGCGTACACAGACGTGATCACGGCGGCGCCGAGCACTTCGAGCTGTGTCGAGCCGAGCGAAGCGAAGGCCCAAGCGAGCGCTGCGTACGCTGCCGTCAACGCCGCTTTTGTCACCCACCCGATGCCGCGAGTAGCGACGCACCAAAAGACGTACCGGAGCAATCGAAAACAGCTGAGCGCCAAGAACGCAGTCGCGGCCTGCTGAAGGGCGTCGATCCAAAGCATCGGTACGCCTACTGCTGCGACGCGCGCGCTTGACGCGCATCGTACCAAGCGTTCCGAACGCTCTCGTAGCGTTGAAACTCGTGCTCGCCCAACAGTGCCGTCAGCGAGGTCTTCGAGACCTCCGCGTGGGTGCCTCGCTCTTCGCGAGGCGACTCTCTGAAGCCTCGCGCCAGCTGATCATAGATCGCACGAAACCGCTCTAGCTGCTCTCCCCTTAGGCCAAGAGTAACCGAGAGCTCTTGTCCGGCGAGCTTCGTCGACTCTGCGAGCTCCTCGTTAGGCAACGTCATAACGTCTCGGATCATCTCGGGCGAAGGCGGCTCCGGCAGCGCATAGAGCGTCCTGAGTGGCTCGCCGTGCACCGGAATCCCCTTGGGATCGAGACGCTTCGTCAGGTAGATGCCGTACGTGCCCTCAAAGGGCTCTGATACCTCACCGATCCGCATCTTCTCCAGCTCCGCGACGACTGCCGGGTCCCCGTCCGCGCGTGGGAAGCTTCCGGCGCTCATACACGGTCCTGCGATGCAGTTGGCGGCGACCAGCTGCCCAAAGGTCTGAGGCTTCCTTCGCGCTTGCTTGGCCAAGCCCGTTGCTAGCAGCAGCGCTTCGTCTCGCGTGCGATCCGTTTTCACGTCGGGATGCAGCGCCATGACGTCCTTGTACGGAATGATGGCGATCGATGCGGCCAGCTGAACGGGCGACACAACCGCTCGCCGCTTCACGATCACGACACCTTCGTACGTGTCCACAGGTTGGGTGATCCCCCCCACGTCTGTTTCCGCAATCAGATCTTGAAGCTGGGGATGCGAGACGAAGCTGTGCGTGCTCCACACGCCCATGTCCCCACCCTGAAGCGCGTCGTAACTCTCGGAGTGCTCTGCGACGAGCGACGCGAAGCGTTCGGGATTCGCCTTGGCTTCTTGGTAGATCCTGCTCGCAAGCTCGAGTGCCTCCTCGCGCGTGCGCTCTGGCGCATGACGCGCGCGCGGCCACAACCGTGTGCCGCCATACTTGAGCACGAGGCGGTGCCCCGAGAGCTCGACTGCAGGTGGCACCGCCTGGCGCTGCATCACGTGAAAGCCGCGGGAGGTCTCGAAGACCTCCGAGAGCTGGCCGACGCTCAGCGTGCTCAACGCGTCTACCATCTCCGGCAAAACGTGGTCGACGTATACGTTGCCCAACGAACCCGCGCGCGTCGCCGAGGCCTTGTCGTCCGAGTGCTTGCGCGCTAGCTCCGCGAACCTCTCCGGATGCTGTTTGAGCTCTTCATGCAGCTTGAAAGCCAGCTCGAGCGCTTCCTGACGGCTGCGTGAAGCTCCCGTGACGCCGAAGACCGTGTTGTCATCCGACGACGCTGCGTTGTGAGCGACGAGTATGTGAGCTGGTCTCAGGATTGCTCGATGCGCTCGCTCTCGGTCGCGCCGCCATGCGCCGAGAGGATACGTGAACGGGTCGCGGGCAAGCCCCGTCGGCTCGGAGGCGGCGCTCGCAGCAGGTGGCGCCGGATCGCGCTCGGCGCATCCGGTACCGAGAGCAATAAGAGCAAGAATCGATGAAATACGCATGATCACCTCTTCGCACACCGAGTTGTGCGCGAACGCGAGGCGCGGGCTGATTCGACCGCCCGTGCCCCGCGCTCGCCTTAGTCGCTCGTCAGAGGGTTACTCGTCGGAGCATTCGGATCAGATGTCGTGCGCCTCGCAACGGATCGCTGCGACGAATCGACCGGACGGGCAGGTCTTGCCCTGCAGGGTGCCGTTCCATGAGTTGGCAGTGAACTGATCAAGTTGATTGCCCGAGGTGTTGATGCACTTTTCGCCGCCCACCGCGAAGCTCCAGATGTTGTTGCTGTCGCCTTCGACCATCTGCGCTGTGATCGTGGTGTGCGGGGCAGACGCGCCGAGCCTCTTGACCACGCCGCGCGTCTTGATCGGAGTGAAGCATTGCGACGGATTTTGCGGTTGGCAGCCGCGAACGACGCGACAGATATTGGTGCCTTCGATCGAGGCAACGCCCCACTGCCAGCTCGTAGCAGAGCTGACACCCGGACAGAACGTGCAGCCTTGCGCTTCGGTCTTCTCGGCGGCGAGTGTCCATGCTCCGGCGCTGAGTGCCGCGATCATGCCCGCCATTGCCGCCAATGGTCTCCAAGTTGGTCTCATCATATGTTTTTGTCTCCGTTAGTTGAACAGACCCGGCAGTCACTTATCCGAGTCGCGTGCAGGCTCGACACCAGTCTGATTCTTGTCAAGGCACGCACGCGTACTCTCGTCGTGCTTGGATCTAATTGATCGATTCGCGTCTTGTGTAGGTAGATCTTAGTGTCGTGGTTGTTGCGCTAAGAGCGTCGATAGCTCACCGACGGACAGGCTTCCGATTTCGCCGGCCTCGATGCGCTCGATAAGTGGCGTGACGGACGCAATCCCACAGCGTTTGCGTAGCTCGTCTATCAACGTAACGAGCTCAAGGCTCTCCATGTCCAGGTCGTAGAGCACCGAGGTTTCAGGGGCGAGCGCAATGTCATCGAGTCGCTCGCCAAGGACGTCGCGTAGAAGTGCTCTGCATTGTTCTAATGCGTCGCTCTCGTGGATATAGGTCATGATGAGGTCCAGGCGACGATGACGTCTTGGTGGCGCAGTGTGGTCACCCAGTCGCGTCCTATAAGGAAAGTGCCGCCACGGCGGTCGATGACCTCCGCGGCGGCATGATCGGTCTTGCTGGTGAGAGGGCGCGAGGCCGCGCGCGCAGCTGCAATGCGCACGTTCAGCTCGTCGATGCTCTCGTCGTCACATCGAAACGCTTCGGCGGCCCGGTCGTATTCATGGTGACCGGCTACGCTCATGACGGCCACCGCGGTCGGTCTGTCGTGAGCGACGCCGACGATGAATCCTGCGCCTGAGCAGGTGGCGATGTGCAGATGCCGTGATGCGACCGTGGCGCTGGACGGAGGCAACCCGTCCAGCTCGACCTCCGCTGGAAAGCGGGCCACCTGCTCATCGCTCCACAAGCGACTGCGCGCGGCGTCTCTGGCGACGACACATCGGCCGAGTAACGCCCACTGCTCGCTCAAAGCGTGACGCGCAAGCGCCACACGCTCGGCTTGAATGAGGTACCGACCGCGCAAATATTGCTGCACCAATGCGGTTCGATAGCTCTCGCTCAGGACAACAATGCCCGGCACGAGAGAGCTCGAAAGGAGATTCTGCTCGGGACGCGTGATGACGGTCCAAAGCCTCTCGTCTGCGACGATTCTTCGATCCTCCCAGCCTGAGACAGCGAGCCACGGGCCGCGAGGCGTCTCGAGAATCATGTCGGCCACGGCGTGATCGGCTGCGAGTGAGCGAACGGCTACGGTGCACTCGAGCCGGTCGCCAACAGCAGGATCGGTACCGTGATAGCGAAGCTTCGCGATGCGAATCGGCATCGCGAGCGAGCGCGGTGTTTGGCTGGCTACCCAATAGCCAAAGAGCTGGCCAGCGTTGTCGAGCGCCGCGCCGAGCGCGCTCCCGGTAACGATCTCGCCGCGAATGCCGTCATCGGCGGTGGGGCCGAGTCGGGCGACGCCGTGATACTCGGGACCGTGAAACACCCACCTCTGGCTGTAGAGCTCCGCCGCGGATATTGGCGCCGGCCGTTCGTTGGTTAACGACAGCGCAGGGAGCTCGTCCAGCGTGCCATCGAAGACTGCGTCGCCGCCGGCGTAGTCACCCAGCTCGATTCGCGCCCGATTTGGGTCGACGAAGCGGCAACGAACCGTCAGCGAGACGGCCTCTGCGACCTCGAGCCAGCGCCGGGCGTGAATGTTGTCGAAGCCGATGATGCGGCGCGACGGCGCCGCTGCGGACGCGGCTCGACGCATCAGCTCGATTAAGCCGGTCATTGGAACGACTGGGTTGTGATCGGCGATGCTCGGCCAATTGCGGCGCTGACTGAAGAACGAGTGGTCGATCAGCTCCGGATAGCGCGCCAGCGAGAGCTCGAGCCGAGAGCTGTCATCGACGCGCGGCACCGTTGCGCCGGGACGCTCGTACGCCTCGAGCACTCGATGCTGTGAATCGCGGAGGTGCTGCAAGTTCTGCTCGAACGCGGCGCGGATAGGGTCGCTACCCACACTCCTTGCGGGTGAGGTCAGATCGGTCTTTGCTGGCGATTGATGCAGTCGCGCTTGGAAGCGCACGAGCGGAACGCCGAGGCTGAGCGCGATCGGACGCGCGCGCTTGGCCGCGACCGTCGAGTCGCCGTGCACGAGTGCGGCGAAGTCGATCTGCGCGCCTTCAGTCCAGAGTGCACACGCGACATGCTGCAGCTGCGCGAGACCGGTTCTAGCGGAGATGGCGGTAGATATTGCGAGATGAGGAAGGCCTCGCAGCGTGTCTTCGATGAAGCCGACGAGACTGCCGCATCCCGCTTGCACGAAGACGCGAACCCCTTCTTGGTGCATTCGCAGGATCATCTCGCGAAAGCGCACGCGCTCGACCATGTGTGCGATCGTGAGGCGCGCAATCTCCGGCGGATTGTCTGGAAAGGGTGCGCAGGTCGTCGCTGAGTAGAGCGGCTTGGCCGGCGGGCGAAAGCGCAGCCGCGCAACCGCGGCGTCATGAGACGCGATGCGGTCTTTGAAGAAGCGAGTGTGCATGCCCGAGCCGAAGGGCAGCGACGCCGTCGATACGGCCCGTGCTCGCAGCCGCGCAGCAGTGCGTTCGATGCTGTCGCGTGAGCCGCAAATGATCACTTGATGCGGGCAGTTGTCGTGCGAAATCACGACGTCCGGTAAGGCGGCTATCGCTTCGATGGCGCGCTCGATATCGCAGCTCGCGACCAAAAAGACCGCATCCGAAATGGCCAGCGAACCGGGTAGCAGCGTGCGATTGAAGCTCTCGACCTCGTCTGCATCGAGCACGCCGGCGGCCAGCATCGCGCTCCATTCGCCAACGCTATGACCCGCGAAGACGTCGGGTCTGACTCCGATGCGCTCGAGCGCTGCTAAATGCACCCGGTTGGCTGCGATGATCGATAGCCCGGTTTCTTCTAGGCTGGCGGTCGACAGGCTCGGTCGCTCGAGGCCGAAATGCTCGACGAGGTCTTCTACGCGAAAAGCGATCTTGGCATCGAAGCCAGGGAAGATGGCTGCCAGCTTGCCGCCGCCCGAGAGGAGCGGAGCTTCTGAGTAGAAAAAGCCTGCGCGCGGCAACGCACGCGAACGCTGCACGAGGCCCCTCGCGCGACGGATGCGGTCTGCCGACGGATCGACGATGGCCGCTCGCAGCGGCAGGTCGAGCTCCGGGTTGCGCGTCCGAAGCGCTTCGGCCACGTCGTCGCGAGACCGCCCGCTTGCGCGCAACGGAACCCTGCGGGTCGGTGGCTCGGCAGCCGCGACCCGCGCGTGGGGTTTCGTCTGTGGCACAGACGTGAGCACCGCATGCGCATTGATGCCGCCGAAACCAAAGGCGTTGACCGCTGCGATCCGCTGTGTACTCGACCACGGCTCGGTCGTCTGCAACAGCTTGAAACGTGAATCATCGAGGAGCGGAAGGGGCCGCTCGCTGTTCGGTGTACAGGGAAGCAATCCGTGATGGATGGCGAGCGCTGTCTTGATCAAACCAGCGGCACCCGCCGCAGGCATCGCATGGCCGATATTGGCTTTGACCGATCCGAGGAACGCCGGTGTGTTGGTTGTGCCGAAGAAGCCGGAGATCGTTTCGAGCTCGACCGTATCGCCGGTCGGCGTTGCCGTGCCGTGCGCCTCCAGCAGCGCGAGATCTTGAGGGTCGAGGCCGCTTCGGTTCCAAGCGCGCTCGAGCGCGAGAGCTTGGCCTGCGCTCGATGGCGCCATAAGCGTGGTGGCACGTCCGTCGCTCGACGTGCCGACCGCACGAATAACGGCATAGATGCGATCGCCACGCTCGAGCGCGTCGGACAACCGTCGCAGCGCGAGAATGCCGAGACCTTCGCCCAAGAGGATGCCGTCGGCGCGGACATCGAAGGGCCGGACTACATGCGATCGGCTCAGCGCGCCCAGCTGGCTGAACACACTCCAAAAGGCCTCCGTATGGCAGACGTGCACGCCGCCTGCGAGCATGAAGTCGGACCTACCAGCGATGAGCTCTAGGCACGCGTGGTCGAGCGCGACGAGCGCACTGGCGCAGGCAGCGTCGACCGTATAGGCGGGGCCTTTTAGGTTAAACCTTTCGGCGATGCGGGATGCAGTCAGGTTCGGCACGAGCCCGATCACTCCGTCTGCAACGCCGGTGCCGGTGTGCTCTTGGTACTGCATCCGGATGCGCGAAAGCGCTGCTTCGTCGAGCTCGGGCAGAAGGTCGCGAAGCGCGAGCACGAGCTGCTCGGCACCGCGGATGTATTGCTCGAAGCGCAAACGGCCCGCGCCGGGGTAGTTGCCGCGCCCGAGCACGACGCCCGCGCGATCGGCCTCGCGCGTTGCGCCACCGGCGTCTAAGAGAGCTTGCGAGGCAACGTTCAGCGCAAGGAGCTGATCAGGCTCGGCCGAATGTGCGGCGATCGGCATGATGCCGAACGCAGCGGGGTCAAAGGTAGTGGCTTCATCGAGGAAGCCGCCGATACGACACGGCAAGCGGTTGGCAGCCTTCGACGACGGGTCGTAGAAGACCGGGTCCCAGCGGCTCGCCGGAGCCTCACGTAACGAGCAGATGCCGGAGGTTATGTTGTCCCAGAATGTCTCGAGGTCGGGCGCTCCGGGGAAGTTACATGCCATGCCGACGATCGCGACCGAGTCACAGGAGGTTGATGGCATGGCGCCCTCCTTGGCTGGCCGTCAGTACGACTTGCTCGCGATTGCCATGCATCAGCTCGTGCACGAAGGCGCGTACACCCAGCTCCGGAGGAATCAGGGCGATCCCACGGCTTTCATATGCGCGCGCGAGCTCGGCGCTTACCATTCCGCCTGACCACGGTCCCCAATCGATGCTGCAGACGCGCGTGTGAGGCAGCCGGACGCGCAGTACTCCCGCAAGCTCGTCGAGGCAATCGTTGGCTGCCGCATAGTCGGCTTGCCCGGAGTTGCCCAGCACACCGCTGATGCTTGCAAAAAACGCGATGAACCGGACATCCGGTCGGAGGCACTGCACGAGAGTTTCGGCCGCCTTGACCTTGGTGTCGAAGACGCGGTCGAACGCCGGCAGTGTCTTGTGCTCGAACAAGCGATCGTCGATGACACCCGCGCCGTGGAGCACGCCATCGATTCGCCCGTGTCGTGCGTAGAGCTCGCGGACGAACGCCGCGAGGGTCGCATCGTCGCGCACATCGATGCTCGTATACGCGTAGCGCGCGCCGGCTTCGTCGAGCGCGCTGAATGTCGCGCGCAGCTCGCGCTCGGCGAAAATCCGCTGGCACCGTTCACCGATCTCACGCGCAGTGAGATCGCGATCGCGAGCGAGCAGCTTTCGCAGCTCGATGATATCGCTCGCTCCGGCGGTTCGGGGATCCTCAGCGGCGATCGGTTTGCTCGTTCGGCCGACGATCTCGAGCCTGCATCCACAGTGACGCGCCAGCTCGAGCGCGCACTGCGCGGTGATGCCACGCGCTCCCCCGGTGACCAAAACCACCGACTGGCCATCGAGCGGGAGCGCGTTCTCGCTCGCCGAGAGGGCTTCGGGGATCAAGGTCGGCACCCGACGCTTGCCGGCCTCATAGCGAATCTCGACCGGGCCTTCGCTATCCTGAAGCTCAGCGAAGAGCACGCGCGCGAGGGTCTCGGCGGCCTCTCGAGGGTCTAGCTCGATCAATCGAATGTTCATCGTCGTGCGCTCGCGCCCGAGCGTGCGAAGCAGGCCAGCCGTGCCGGCGCCGCCGCTTAGGCCGGCTGCCGCGGAGCCGTTGGGCCGTGCGGTGATCGCCCAAAGAGACCTGAGTCGTTGGGTTCCGGTCTGCAGACGTGCGAACAGCTTGCGGGCCTTGTCGGTCGCGACATCGCCGAAGCCCTCGAGCACGATCGCACCATCGAAGCCTGCGAGCGACTCCAGCGACCCCAGGACCTCGACGGTTAGCCCTA
>WUUC01219366.1_pt1 | contig 10141 bp, 8 predicted proteins | sample 6278441 | NCBI WGS metagenome assembly WUUC01 (sample SAMN13675441, study PRJNA597444) | soil metagenome | isolation source: soil | place: USA: Washington | collected 2017-10 | reverse complement strand
CTCGTGGTGAGGGTGGGCCCCGTTGGGCTTTGCCCAACGGGCGGGAGCGCGGCGCACGCGCTCCCGATGATTAAGGAGCGCGGCGCACGCGCTCCCGATATTAAGGCAGGAACGACAACCCGCCCCCAATGAAGAAGCTCGTCTGCATGTCGAGCCCCTCCGTGGCGCAGTAGCGGTTGTCCTTGTTGTCGTGCAGGCAATCCTGAATCGGCACCCAGAACGTAAGGCCGAGCGAGAGGTCGAGGCCGACCGCAGGCGTCAGGAATAACGTCGCGCCGATCTCGACCGGGATGTTCAGCGTCTGCAGCGTGTGGATGCGCTCTGCACCCAACTCGCGCGTCGCGAGCAAGCGCGCGACCGACTCGCCGGTGACCAACATCGGATCGACGGTGCCAGGGTCGAGCTCCTCGTCGGGCTCCACCACCGCAACTTGCAGCGACATCGGCTGCACGCCCACGCCACCCCAGAGGTCCACCGCGAGCTGCTTCTTGTACTGCTGCAAGTGGCCACGCACGTACAGCCCCGGGTGCGCGGCCGCGACGACCGACGTGCCCTCGTTACTCAAGTTGAAGCCGCCGTTGATCGAGACGCCGAAGCTGAGCGGCCAGATGATGCGCGCGCCGAGCAGGATCTGCCCGGTCAGCGTCCCCGTGCTGCCTTCGAGATCCGGGCCGCCGATGCCGGGGTGATAACCGAAGTTCAGCACCGCTTCGAAGCCGGTCGCGAGGTCCTGCGGATCCTCGTCATCCGTCAGGTCGTCGCGCGGATCGTACGCAGGCGCCTCGGCGACCTTCATCGGCTCGTCGATCTTGATCGGCTCGATCGGGATCGGCTCGACCGGCGCGGGTTCTGCCGGCTGCGCGACCGGCGGCGGCACCACCACCGGCACCGGCACCGGCGCTTGCTCCATGCTCACGACGACCGTGCGCTTGCCCTTCTTGGGCAAGTCGAACGTCTCTTCGAACATCGCGTAGCCCGACTTGCGCGCCTGCACGGTCACGCTGCCGATTTGCGCGCGCACGATGCCGATGATCGGCAGCGTGCCGGCCACGCGCTCGTTGACGAGCACCTCGGCGCCCTGCGGCTCGCCCGTGATCTCGAGGTCCGCCAGTTGCTTACCGATGCGGCGCAGCGCCTTGTTGAGCTTGGGCTTGTTCTTGCGAACCCACTTGTCCTTCTTGAGCGCGATCGAAGCCTTGATGTGCAGCTCCGCGTCGGGCAGCTCGCCGAGCTGCTCTTCGACGAGGCCGCGCTGGCCCAGGCCCCGCGCCGTCGACTGCACCGACTCCGCTTGCTGGTACTTGCCGAGCGCGCCGGCTTTGTCGCCCGCCGTCTCGAGCGCTACGCCTTCTTCGATCAGCATCGCCGCGCGATCGGCAGGCGGCATCGTCGCCGCGCGCAGCGTGACCTCGAGGTCGAAGCGCCCCGCCGCCACTTCCAGCGCCTGCTCGTAGCTCTCGTGTCCGTCGGCCTTGATCGAGATCGTGTGCTTGCCGATCGCGACCCACAGCTCGTTGTTCTCGGGCGCGACGCGCTTGCCGTCGATGTCGATCGTCGCGCTCGCCGGCGTGAGCTTCACCGCGAAGCGCGCGTAGCCGTTCTTGAGCTTTTCGATCTCGGCGCGCGCCGCAGCGATGTTCGCAGCCTCTGTCTTTTCGTCCGCGTAGCTGACGAACGCCTCGAGCGCCTGCTGCGCCTTGCCGGGAAAGCCCATGCCCTTGTAGGCAAGGCCGAGGTTGTAGAGCAGCGTCGGTGCCGGCTGCGCGCGGTACGCGGCGTCGAAGGCTTTGACCGCGTCGGCATAGCGCCCGGCTCGGAGCGCGTCGCTGCCTTGTGTGGACAGCTCTTGAGCGGTCTGCGCGCGCGCCCCGCTCGCGACGAACACGAGCGTGCAGCCGAGGCTCAGACCGATCACGAGCCCAACCACGGGCGCGATAGCCGAGCGACGGCGAAGCTTTGAGCAAGCAAGCATGGACGTTCTCCGGGAGTGCGAAGAAAGAGAGGGCAGCGCAAACGCGCCCGCGAATTTACGGCAGGCCACGGCTCGGCCTCAAGGCATTCCTCCGCGCGCGGCGGTGATTCACGCGCAGGGTATTGGCCGCGAGAGGCTGCTAGAACCGCCTACATGAGCGTCAGCGTCGAGCTCGTCGAGGATGTGGGTGCGCTCAGCGCCGAAGCGTGGGACGCGCTCGCAGGCGACGACGATCCGTTCGCCGAGCACGCGTTCCTCGCGGCGCTCGAGCACAGCGGCTCGATCCGGCGCGCCGAAGGCTGGCAACCGACGCACGTCGTGGCGCGTGACGAGCACGGGCTGCTCGGCGCGCTGCCGCTCTACGTAAAGAACCACAGCTACGGCGAGTACATCTTCGACTTCGCGTGGGCGCGCGGCGCGGAGCGCGCGGGCATCGCGTACTTCCCGAAGCTCGTGTCGATGGCACCGCTCACGCCCGCGACCGGGCGCCGCATCCTGCACCGCGAAGGCGCCGACATGGCGGTGCTCGTGCCGGCGCTGATGGAAGGCATCGAGGAGGCGCGCAAGAAGCACCGCGCGTCGTCGACGCACATCTTGTTTACGACCGCCGAAGAGCGCGACGCGCTGTCCGAGCACGGCCGCTTCATACAGCGCCTGTCGCTGCAGTTTCACTGGCACAACGCCGGCTACACGAGCTTCGATCACTACCTCGAGGGCTTTCGCTCATCGCTGCGCAAGCAGGTTCGAAAAGAGCGCCGCGAGGTGCAGGGCCACGGTGTCGAGGTGCGGGTGCTCGAAGGCCCCGAGCTCACGCCGCGCGACTGGCGCGCGCTCGAGAGCTTCTACTTCGACACCTGCCACAAGCGCGGCTCCGGGCCGTACTTGAACAGCGCGTTCTTCGAGCACATCGCGCGCACCTTTGCGCACCGTGTCATCGCCGTGCTCGCGTACCGCGCGGGCGTACCCATCGCTGGGACGCTGAGCTTTGAAAAGGGCGCGCACCTCTACGGCCGCTACTGGGGCTGTACCGAGGAGCTGTCCTCGCTGCACTTCGAGTGCTGCTACTACCGCTTGATCGAGCGCGCGATCGCGCGTGGTGCGCGCCGCTTCGAGGCCGGCGCGCAGGGCACCCACAAGCTGCGGCGAGGCCTACTGCCGGTGGCGACCCACAGCGTGCATGCGATCGCGGATGCTCGGCTCGCCGCTGCGATCGCCGACTTCGTGGCGGAGGAAGCGCTCTCTGTGCAGCGCGAGATCGCGATGCTGGACGAGCACGGGCCGTTCAAGCGCGAGGGTTAGACGGTTTCGCGCTCGCTGCTTTATCCACGCCGCTCGTCGCACCCCAGCCTTCCCACGTGATCGGCCGAGCGCGCTGGCTCGCTCGACGCCATCAAACGCGCGAGCTTGCGTTGCCTTGCGAACGCAGCGGGACTTATCCTCCGCGCGCTTGAATGACGCTCGCGGACGGTCGCGGCGTTCGAAGCGGAGGCGGGCAAATGGTGTTGTGCAATCGAGCTTGGTGGTTGGCGATCGCGGTGATCGGCGCGGTGCTTGCTGGCTGCGGCGATGACGGCGGCGAAACCGTTGCGGGTGCGAGCGGCGGCGGCAGCGGCGGCACCAGCGGCAGCGGCGGCGGCGGCGGCGGTGACAACAACGTGCAGCCCGGTCAGATCTGCGCGCGCCTTTCGCAGATCCAATGCGCGGCCGAGGCCAACTGCTGCGATGCACCCGGCCGCGACATCGCGACGTGCCAAGCCGATGTGGCCGAGGAGTGCGAGGACAACGGCCTCGACATCATCCCGATGGACCCGCTCGTCGGCTTCAACGCCGGCGCGCTCAAGCGCGCGCTGGACGAGCTCGAGGAGCGCAACGCGGAGTGCGATCCGACCGTGGCTGCATGGGCGATCACGACCGATGGCTTCGCCTCGAGCTTCGACGGGACGCGCGCGTCGGGCGACGACTGCGCACCCGAAGGCGGCACGATGATGGCGACGTTCTCGCAAATCGGCGCGGCGCTCGGCTCGTGCATGAACGCGGGCACGACGGCGTGCTTGCCCACCAGCGACGACGACTGGACCTGCGCGCCGCGCGGGGACGCAGGCGCGCCGTGCTTCACCGACTTCAACTGCAAGGACTCGCTGTTCTGCGACTCGTCGATGGCGGACACCATCTACGACGGCGTCTGTACGGTCCGAAAAGCCGCAGGCGAAGACTGCGACGAGGACAACGAGTGCGTCTCGTTCCTGTGCAACGACGACGCGTGCGCCGCCGCGAACGACGCCCAAGCCGCGTTCTGCGACTAGAGCGCAGCGCACGCGCTCCCGGTGACTAGAGCGCATTTCACAAATGCGCTCGTGAGCGAAGCGCTCCAAGCCGGTGAGCGAAAGCGAGCGGCTTGCCGTGGCTCGCATGCCAGACGGCGACGTCCCTCGGTGACTAGAACATCCCGAACAGTGGGCCGCCCGCGGCGGCTAAGGCTTCGACGCGGGCGGTGACCTCGGGGTCCTCTTCGAGCGGCCATGCGTGGCCAGGCTTTCGGCGCGCGTCGATCACGAGCGGGCCGCTGCAACCCCAGTGCTTGTGGCGGCTCGACGCGAAGGCGCCGTGAACGTCGCGCGCGGGGTCGCTGCGCGTGAACGCGATCCACAAGAAGTTGTCGAGCGTGCGCGCGCACTCGTCGCTGTCGTCGCACGCGACGATCAAAGGAAAACCTTCGAGCCCGCTCGCCGCCTCGAGCGCGCGGCACAGCGCTGTGATCGCAGCATCCTCGCCCTGCGCGTCCGGCGCGAACGCGGGCAGTTGCACCGCCATCACGCCCGGCATGCACACGCGCGGCTCGCGCGCGCCGCTCGGCAAAGACAAGCCCACAGGCAGCTCGCGCGCCAGCACGCGCAGCGGCGCGCCCACCGCCGCGATCACGAGCTTGCTGCCTTGGTTCAGGCCGTGGCCCGTGTAGTCGAGCGTGTCGATCGTGGTCTGGGTTTGAAAGTGCAGGTCGCGGCGCGGGTCGAAGCGCTCGAGCATGTGCTCGAGGAACGCGCGGATGTCGTGCAAGTCGAGCTGCGGAGCGTCCGCTGCATTGCCGATCAACAGGTACTTCGCGAGCGACATCTGCCCCTGCCCCAAGATCGCGTTGGCTTGGGTCAAGAGCTCCTGCGGCCGAGCGAGCGGCTCGTGCGGCGTGTAGCGCTCGCTGCCGAGGGCGAGCAAGAGCGGGTGAACGCCCGTCGCATCGACCGCATGCACCGCGCGCACGCCCGGCACGAAGGTCGGGATCACGGGCCCAGTGAGATCGTGGATCAGCGCGCCGAACGTCGTGTCTTCTTGCGGCGGGCGCCCGACGACGGTGAACGGCCAGATCGCGTCGGGCCGGCACAAGACGCGCGTCACGCGAAGCACCGGAAACGGGTGCTGCAAGCTGTAGTAGCCGAGGTGATCGCCGAACGGCCCTTCGGGCTTGGTCAGCGCAGGCATCACTTCACCCATCAAGCAGAAGTCGGCTTCGGCATGCACGAGCGGCGCCTCGGGCGCGCCGGGCACGCGCGTCATGCGCACGCGGCGCCGGTTAAACGCGCCCGCGAACATCAGCTCGGAGAGACCCTCGGGCAGCGGCATCACCGCCGCGAGCGCCATCGCCGGTGGCCCGCCGACGAAGACGTTTACGCGCAGCGGCTCTCCGCGCTCGAGCGCGGCCGTGTGGTGCACGCCGATGCCGCGGTGAATCTGGTAGTGCAGCCCGACTTCTTCGTCGCGCGCGTAGTCGTTGCCCGCGAGCTGCACGCGGTACATGCCGAGGTTGCTCTTCTGCGGCCCGGGCGCGTTCGGGTCTTCGGTGTAGACCTGCGGCAACGTGATGAACGGGCCGCCGTCGCGCGGCCAGCTGGTGAGCTGCGGCAGCTCCGAGAGCGTCGTGCGCGCGCCCAGCACCGGACCGCCGCGCGTGCGCATCGGCAGCATGCACAGCGCGGTAAGCGGCGCGCCGGCGTAGCGCAGCGGTGCGCGCAGCAGCGCCGTCGGGTCCACCTTGAGCTCGAACACGCGCCGCACCGGCTCGAGCGCGTCGCGAAAAATGAAGCGCGCGCGTTCGAGCGTGCCGAATAGGTTCGACACCATCGGGAACTTGGTCCCGCGCACGTTCGTGAAGAGCAGCGCAGGGCCGCCTGCGCGGTACACACGCCGATGGATGGCGGCCGCCTCGAGGTAAGGGTCCACCTCGTGCTGGATCCGCACGAGGTGCCCGTGGCGTTCGAGGTCCTCGACGCACGCGCGCAGCGATTGATAGCCCATGCTTGTGCGCCCTGTAGCGCACCGGCCACGAAGCCACCAACTGCAAAAAAAGCGCGCGACGCTCGCTGCAAAGAGAGGGAGCGCACCGACCCTCGTCGGAGGGTGGGCCCCCGGCGGGCTTCGCCCGACGGGCGGCAGGGCGGCAGGGCGGCGAACGCCCTGCCGATACTAGTTGCTGGCTGCTGCAGCGACGGCCGGAGCGTCGCGGTACTCGCGGCACGCCTGGGGCGTCAGCGCGTACTGCTTGATCTTGTTGAGCAGCGTGCGGCGCGAGATGCCGAGCGCGACCGCAGCGTGCGTGCGGTTCTGGCGATTCTCTTCGAGGGCGCGCGCGATCTCGGCGCGCTCCGCCGCCCGGCACACGTTCCAAAGCCGACGCGTACCGCCCTTCAACGTCTGTCGCTCCAAGGCTTCGACCAACATGTTCAAACCTCCAGCGCGAGGCACCACCCTCGCCGTTTCGTGACTGACCCAGGCGCGCCGGGCTACCCAACCCAGCTCCTGTTCGGCAGCCGCACTGTGCGGCTTTCGACCCAGTAGGTGGAAAGCGCACGCCCAAGCGGTCGGAGGTTTTTTGTACGAGACGGTCTACGGAAACGGCCGGTCCGTCGGAGCTTCGGCCCGCAGTAGCCCGCGATCTTAGGGGTCAAGGCTCAATTCGTGCACACCGAGAAGGTGTGCGGCGTGCCTTCTCCGGAGGGGCGATTGATGTCCGACGCGATGCAGCGACGCGAGCCGTCGGGGCAGTCCGCGAGGGTGCGGCAGAAGAGCGAGCAGGTCGTCTGCATGGTGGTGTTGGAGCGGATGCAGACGCCATGCGCGCAGTCCTCGGGGCGCGCGCACGGATCGGGCGGCTCCACGTCGCCGAACGGCTCTTGGCAATACGTCACCAGCCGATCGCCGAGCACGTCCGGCGCGAGGCCGCACACGAGGCCGGACGCGCAGTCGCCATCGTGATCGCAGCCCACGGCGCAAAAGCGCATCTCCGGTCGACCGCGTTGCGGCACGCAGAGCGCGTCGGTGCCGGGCACGCCGCCGCAGTCGGTGTCTTCCGTGCACTCGTGGCGGCAGGCAATCGGCTCGATCGACGGTGCGATCGCCGTCGGGATGTCTTCACGCGCAACGCAGCCCAAGCCCGCGCCGTCGAACGACACGCCGCAGCGTGAGTCCGCGCGACAGCAGCCGGGGCGGCGCGCCATCGGTGGACCGAACGCGGGGCACTCCTCGCTCGCGATGCCTTCGACGTCGCGCGGGTGGCACTGCGTCTCGTCGCCGAGCGCGAGGCCGCATTCGTTGTCGCCTGGGCCATAGCAACAAGCGACGAAGCCGAGCTCGACCGCCGCATCGGGCAGCGCTTCGCACGGCGCGCAGGGTCCGATGGGTGGATCGCCTGCGTCGCTCGAGCCGCCCGTGCCGCCGCTGCCGCCCGTGCCGCCGCTGCCGCCGCTCTCGCTACCGCCCGTGCCGCCCGCGTCGCGAATGCTCGTGTGACTCTCGCGCTGCAGCGCATCGTAGTCGTGCTTGCACGCCAAGAGCGCAAGGCAGACCCCGAGCGCGAGCCGCGCGCGCATCACTCGAAGCTCCCGACGAGGCTCGCGCCGAGCGGGCTCAAGCGCAGCTGCGCGCTGCCCGCCTTGGGTTCTTCGCCGCCTTCGCCAGCGGCGATGATGAACAAGACGCCCGAAGCGACGGCGCTGGCGGCGGTCACCCCGAGGAACACGCTGGTCAAGAGATCGCTCGTCTTGACGCCGGAGTCCTCGATCTCGAGGTCGGTGCAGCGCATGCCACAGCTGGCTTCGAGCTCGTCGTACTGCCCATCGCCCATCAGCCAGAAGATCGCCGCCGTCGATCCGAACACGCCTGCACCGATCAGCGTGCCGTAGGCCCACGTGCTGGTCGCGCTCGGCCCGCGCGGCGCGCGCTTGCGTGGTGGCGTTGCGGCCACGGGTGCGGGCTCGCTCGGGCCGGCGGCGAGACGCTCGGCGTCGATCGGCGCGATGCCGAGCGGCGTCTCGGGCAGCGGCTCGAGCGTCATGCGCACGGTCTGCTCGACATCGCCTTCGACGCTGATGCGGACGTTCGTCGACTTGTGGCCGTCGGCTGTCGCGCTGAGCACGTGCAGGCCAGCGTCGAGCAAGAGCGCACCGCCTGCGTCCGGCTCGGGCGGCTTACCGTCGACGAGCAGCGCAGCCGTCGCGGGGTCGAGCTCGACGCGCACGCTGCCGACGAACTTCTGCGCCTTGTCGAGCAGCGCCTCGGCGCGCATGCGCATGTCGCCCTCGAGCGGCTTGCGCGAGTCGGCGAGCGCCGCCTTCAAGTCGCCGATCGCTTGCACGTACATGCGCAGCTCGAACGCGGTCATGCCGAGGCCCCGCAGCGTGCGCGCGTTGGGCGAGAGCGTGTGCGCGCGCTTGAACAACGCGCGCGCCTCTTCGAAGCGCCCGGCCGCGAACTCGCGCACCGCATCATCGACGGCGGTGCGGTACTCGGCGTCTGCTTCGACCGGCGCAGCGGCCGGCGCTAGCTGTTGCGCACGCGTCGGCGCCGCGATCGAGAGAACTACGAGCAGCGCGGCGCCGAAAGCTCGTTGCATGACCGCGCCGACTCTACACGATCAGCGCAGCGCCAAGCGCCAACCTTCCACCGTGTGGCGCGCGCGTGCCGCGCCGAGCGCGACGATCACGGCCAACAAGAGCGACGCGAACGAGGCGTCGTGCGAAGCGCTGAAGCCGCGGCACAGCTCGAGCCCGACCGCGATCGGCGCGGCCCACGCGACAGCGAGCCAGGCAGGCGCACCCGGCCGCAGCGTGTAGCCGAGCCAGGCCGCGAGGCTGAGCGAAGCGATCGAGCCGAGCACGATCGAGCGCGCATCGCCGACGAGCGGGGCAAGGCCGAGCGTCCAGCGAAAGCCCATGCCATCGCGGTGCAAGACGCCGAGCGCAGCGACGAGCAAGGCAAGCGTAATGAACGCACCACGCTCGAAGCTCGGCGGCGCGCTGATGAGCTGCTCGATGAAGCGCGTGCTGCGCCTGGCGGTGCAGGTGTAGAGCGCCGCGCCGAAGCCCGCGCCGAGCGCGTTCATCGCGACGTCGTACAGGCTCGGACAGCGCATCGGCACGAGCAGCTGCAGAGTCTCGAGCGCCGCGCTGAGCAGCGCACCGAGCATGAGAGTGCGGCGCGCGCCGAAGCCGAAGCGCAACGCCGCGAGAAAGCCCAGCGGCAGCAACATGGCGAAGTTGAGCGCGAGGTCGGGCGCGCGCAGCTCGAAGTCGAGCGCGACGCGCGCCGGCAATGCGAAGCGAAACGGAAGCAGCGTCGCGAGCGCGATCAAGCCGAGCTGCGCGACCAGCCCAAAGCCGGCCGCGCGCTGCACGAGCGCCTCGCCATGAGGGTGCCTAGAGAGCTCGCTGCGAACGTGACTCGGCATGGTGGACCGGAGCGCTGACGCGCCCGATCACATTACACCAATACCGTGATTTTTCGTTATTTGTGCGAGCGGAATCTTCCGCGCACAAAAGAATAGTAACGATTTCAGCAGCTTACTTGGCGATTTGGATGGCCGGGTTCAGGACCGGCTTCTCGCCGCGGTAGTCGTAGATGCCGATGCCCGACTTGCGGCCGAGCTGCTTGGCCTCGAACAGCTGGACCAGCGTCTTGGGCATCTTGTAGCGGCTGTCCTTGAGCTCGCGCGCCATCGTCTCGGCCATCGCGTACACGATGTCGAGGCCGATCAAATCGGAGAGCGCCAACGGGCCCATCGGGTGGCCGCAGCCGAGCTGCATCGCCGTGTCGATGCCTTCGGCGGTCGCGATACCCGACTCGAGCGTCTCGATGCCGTGCAGCAAGTACGGCACGAGCAAGCGGTTCACGACGTAGCCCGGC
>WUUC01141948.1_pt1 | contig 10141 bp, 10 predicted proteins | sample 6278441 | NCBI WGS metagenome assembly WUUC01 (sample SAMN13675441, study PRJNA597444) | soil metagenome | isolation source: soil | place: USA: Washington | collected 2017-10 | reverse complement strand
TGTGGACTCGTCGCGCTGACACGCTCGATTGGAGTCGGCCTGGCCGTGGTTCTCGCCGTGTGTTTCACATTCTATCGGTGGCGCCAGGACTCCGTCCGCCTCGAGCTCGGGCGCGCAGCGCTGATTCTGGCGACATGCGCAGTCGTCGTGGCACCGTGGGCAGTGCGAAACTTCGTAAAGCTGGACGCATTTGTTCCCATTTCAACCGAATTAGGCCGCAATTTATACAGCGGTTGGGTATCCGTTCCCGAAGATAAGCGGTTCGGCTTTACGGCAGTCGATGCAACGACGAGAGTGGCGGACACCCTGCCGGAAGTCGAGAGCGACCAGTACCTGCTGAGCAAAGCGGTTGAGCACATCAGTGCACATCCCGAGATGGTGCCTTCATATATGTTTCTGAAGAGTTTGTATTTCTGGTCTCCGATCGACTGGGACGTGGTCGGTCACGGCGAGGGCGTGTACAACGGAATGTATGTCGCGATGGCGCCGTTTCTTCTGCTCGGTATATGGAAAGCGAGAGAGCGCGCTCCGCTTGTGTTCTGGCTCTGCGTACCGGTCGTCGTGTATTTCTGGTGCATCGCTCTCGTAGGCACGACGACCCCTCGATACCGATATCCGATCGAGCCTATGCTCTTGCCTGTCGCAGGCTTTGGGGTCGTCCAATTTTTCGAGCATGCGTCCGATTGGCGACGCCGCGCTGCCGTGGTGGTGCCGTGGGTCGCCGTCAACGTGATTGCTATTGCATTCTCAGGTCACGTGAAGGCCGGGCTGCGCGACGTACTTGTGTATGCGGGCATTTGGTGACTCGATACTTGGTCGGGCACGATTGCCACCTCAGTAGTCTGACATGATGCAGATCTTCGCTTGCGCGGGTCTCGTCGCTGTCGGGATTGCGCTGGCCTTATTCGTTCCCCGGCGGGCGGGGTTCGATCCCGCGCTTCGCCGCGTGATTGTCATCGTCTACGCCGCGCGTACATCAGCAGCGCTCGTCATCTTCGCCGTTTCCCTGCTGCCGGCGATGCAATCGAGCCAGCGTGTGATAGGTCCCGGCATCTGGGCCGCGCTCCCAGACACCGGCGCATATCACGCGAGCGGCACCGCTCAAGCTGAAGCAAAACAGTTGGGTATCACACTCACGATGCACGATGGCTACTCTGCATTGGTCGGGTTTTTATATTCGAACATTGCCCAGAGCCCGCTCGTGGTCATATTGTGTAATTCGGTTGCCGACATGTTGACGCTCGTCATGTTGCTGGTTCTATGCCGTCGAGCGCAGGGACCAGCGCACCTGCCGTGGCTTGCCTGGGTCATCGGCTTCTGGCCGTCGTGGCTCGGGTGGTCAACGCAACTATTGAAGGATTCCATCTTGTTCACACTCTCGACGGCCATGATTTTTGTGGCGGCGTCGGTGCTGTACCGCGCGTGGTGTGCTCGCGGCACTCCGCGTTATGGCTTCGCAGAGTGGCCCATCCTGGGTGCCACCGCGATCGTCGCCGGCTTGTTTCGTCAGGCGCTCGTGGATGTCCTGACGACAGCGGTTGCGGCTGTGAGCCTCTGGTTTTTCGTACGCGCGATTCGACGGCCCGCATACCTGCGCTCTGCGGCCACAGCCGCATTGCTGGTGGTCGTGATCCTGTTATCGCACGGTGTGCTTCGCAGTTGGATTTACCCTGTGACGGTAGAAGACACGATTAGAGGATACGCCGAGCTTCGCGCCGTAAAGATGCAGAAAGCCGCCGCCGCAAGAAGCCAGATCGAGGGAGCACCTGCGGACGCTCAACCCGTGTCGCCTACCGCGTATTCGGCGCCTGCAGTCGCGCCGGCTCGCGTTCCGCAGGTGTCCGCAGGTGAGTCGATCATGGAAGGGCTGCGGCAATATACGACCCGGCTGTCGCTGAAGAGTTTGTCGAACCTCCGCGACGCGAATTTGCTTGGCGGTACTCAATTCGGTGCAGCTGGTGCGTCCTCGACGGCGGTTGGAACTGCTCTCCTGTTACCCGTGGGATTAGCTCATGCGCTTTTCGGCCCGTTCCCGTGGACACTTTCTGCGAGCAACGGATCGACGGGGGCCTTACGATATGTCGCGGTCGTGGAATGGCCATGGTTGGTGGCGCTTGTGGTCGGCGGCGCGGCCGGCGCCGTGCGACGTTGGAGGATGATTGTGCAACGTCCCGACCTGACCCTCAGTCTCGTGTACGGCGTGCTTGGCGTGATTGCACTCGCCGTCGCCGTTCCGAATGACGGATTGTTGTTTCGTTACCGTCTTCCATTTCTCGCGCACTTTGCTGTGTTCCTCCCGTTCGCGTTCGAGTGGCCCGTCATTCGGAAGCTGGCGCCAACCCGATGAGAAACATCACGGACAAACTGATACCGGTGTGCGAGCCGGTCCTCGACGGTAACGAGCGTCAATATGTGCTCGATTGCCTGGATTCGACATGGATCTCGTCGGCGGGCGAGTATATTGACCGATTCGAGCGCGACTTTGGTACCGCATGCGGGTCAGAGCACGCCGTCGCGTGCAGCAGCGGAACCGCAGCGATTCACCTTGCGCTTCTGGCGGCGGGAATCGGGGCCGGCGATGAGGTGATTGTGCCCTGTTTCACGCTCATCGTCAGCGCCTCGATGGTTCTGCTCACCGGTGCGACTCCGGTGTTCGTTGATGTCGATCGCGATACGTGGTGCATCGATCCGAATCTCATCGAAGAGAAAATCACGTCACGAACCAAAGCGATCATGGCCGTTCACATGTACGGGCACCCATGTGACATGGACGCGATTATGGAGATCGCGGCCCGCCGCGGCCTGTATGTCATCGAGGACGCCGCGCAGGCACATGGAGCTGTGTACAACGGGCGTACCGTTGGTGGTATCGCTGATATCGGGTGCTTCAGTTTCTACGGCAACAAAGTGCTGACGACCGGCGAAGGTGGAATGCTCGTGACCAACATGCGCAGTTTTGCTGAGCAGGCGCGGCTGCTGAGAAATCAAGCGTTCGAGGACCCGCGTTTCGTTCATCGCTACCTGGGCTTCAACTATCGCTTGACTAACTTGCAGGCGGCCATCGGGCTTGCGCAATGCGAACGGCTCGCGCAGAAGGTTGCCAGAAAACGCGAGATCGGCGCTGCTTACGCTGCGTTGCTTGCGAACGAACCGGATATCACGCTGCCCGTCGAAGCTCCGCGAAGCCAGAACGTTTACTGGATGTACGGCATCGTCCTGCACGAGACATTTCCATGCTCGCGCGATACGCTGATGTTGCGTATGCGCTCGCAGGGGATTGAGACGCGCCCCTTCTTCTACCCGCTTCATCGACAGCCTGTGTTCGTCACCGGAACGGAACCTGGATTCCCAGATACGACCGGTGCCTACCCGGTCTCCGAGCGCCTCGGCGACCGCGGCCTGTATCTGCCCTCCGGTCTGAACCTGACGGCGACGCAGATATCCGATGTCGTCCAGGCGCTGCGTCATTGCCGGGACGCCGCCTGAATGCGAATCTCGGCATAGGGATCATGTCCGACCCTCCCGGGCGCGGGCTCGTGTCAATCATTCTCGCAACGTACAACGAGCGAAGTCACATCATGCATACGATCAGCGGGATCCGCGAGCATGTCGCGGAACCGCTCGAAATCATTGTTGTCGACGATGACTCGCAGGATGAGACATGGCGAATCGTCGCGGACGCCGCGATACCGAACGTGATTCTGATTCGCCGCGTCGCAACGCGGGGTCTCGCGTCCGCGTTCATGCGGGGGATCATCGAATCGCGAGGGCGGATTGTTGGGTGGATGGACGCTGACATGTGCATGCCACCAAGTTTGCTCCCGGTGATGATCGATCGACTTCGCGCGGCGGACGTCGTCATCGGGTCGCGCTACGCGCCAGGTGGCCGCGACGACCGCAGTTGGCCACGAATTGTGGCCAGCAGGGTTGTCAATGGATTCGCCAGCCTCGTTCTCGGTCAGGGAATCAGAGATTACGATAGTGGCTTCGTCGTCGTGCGGCGCGCGGTATTCGACAAGGTCAGCATTATCCCGACCGGTTACGGCGCGTACTTCATTGAATTCATCTACAACTGTTGCAGAAAAGGGCTCGTCGTTGACGAGGTGCCGTATGTGTTTCGGGATCGCACCGAGGGCACGTCGAAATCTTTCTCTTCGGTCTGGAGCTTTGCGCGACTAGGGTGTGGCTATCTGTCCAGAATCATCGCGGCACGTTGTCGGAGGATTAACTGATGCGGGCGATTCAGCAGCCCGTCGTTCTCGACGCGAGTCACAGGCGTGAGGACGACCGTGGGACCCTGATCGAAGTCATGAACCGTGGCGCGTGGAGGTCGGTACTGTGCGGCAGCATGCGGCGCGGTGCGGTGATGGGGCACCACTATCACAACCAGGCCGAAGTGTTTGTCTTCTTGACCTCCGGCCGCGCTGATGTTGGCCTTTGCGATCCACACACGATGCAGACAACTCGAATGACGGTCGGCGCCGAGCAAGGCATACTGTTGCCCACCGGCATATCGCATGCGCTGCGCTTCACGGAAGACTCGACGTTCGTGATGCTCAAGTCCCTTCCCTACGATCCCGCCAGCGGAGACACCGTGCATTATCCTGTCCCGGATTTCGACTGATGTTACGACACGAATATCAAACACTGTATGAGCTCGAGGGCTCGTACTGGTGGTTTCGTGCATTGCGCGGGATTCTTCTCGACGTGTGTGAGAAGCTCGGCCTTGATCAGCGCTCGCGCGTCCTGGATGCCGGATGCGGCACGGGGCACACGGTCGGTTTTATGCGGGATCATCTCACCAGGCGGACACATGGTTTCGATGTGTCACCGGTTGCCGCGAATTACTGGGGACGTGCCGGATTGACAGGGTTGTGGCTCGGGTCGATCAATTCCGTCCCTTGCCGAGACGGTTACTTCGACGCGGTCGTGGCGGTTGATGTGCTCGAGAGCGACGGCGTGCTCGAATGCGAGGCCCTCTCGGAACTGTGTCGTGTCGTGCGCGCCGGTGGTTGGTTGATTCTCGTGATCCCCGCATATAAATGGATGATGACTCCGGAGCACCACGAGGCCGTTGCAGCATCGCGACGTTATACGCGGAACAGCGCAGCCAGATTACTGGATGGATTGCCGGTCCGAGTCGTGCGATCGACGCACCTGTTCACCAGCCTGTTTATTCCGATCGCGGTGTACCGGTTGTGGCAGCGACTATCGCGCTTCGGGCGTGTCGAGGTAGCGGATGCACTGCCGCGGTCTGAGTTACGTCAACTTGCACCAGGACTGAATGGTTTCCTTGCCGCGGTGATGAACGTGGAGCGCCGGGTGCTCGGCTTCATCGATCTGCCTGTCGGTTCCTCAATCCTTCTGGTCGCCGAGAAACGGGGTAAGTGACAGACCGCCTGCCGTCGTGGGCATTTCCTGGCGGTCCGGGATCCTTGGCGTACGGCGCATTCGATGGATTACGCCAGTGGCTCAATAGACGCCTCGTCAATCATCTGGCAGCTGTGCTGCCTGCGCAGGGCTGCCGCATATTGGAGGCCGGCTCTGGGCCGGCGTTTGCGTCACAGTTGTTCTCGCAGAGGCAGGGAATCAGGCTCAGTGTCGCTGCCGATATCGACATGGATCCGCTTCGGCAGGCGCAAGCGGGGAATACACCGGCAGCGCTTGTCGTAGCCGATGTATACCGGCTTCCGTTTCGCTCCCGCGCATTCGACCTGGTTTGGAACAGCAGCACGCTCGAGCATCTGGTATCTCCACAGGCGGCATTGGCGGAAATGAAGCGGGTGGCAAAGGACGGCGGGTATGTGTTCGTCGGTACCCCTTACCGGTTCGGACCACTCGCGTTTCAACCGCTCATTAGGAATACCCCGCTGGGTATATGGATTGGACCGGTGTTTAGCAGAACAGAACTGATGGGGATATTCCGCAGCGAGGGACTCATTGCGGAATCCTCTCGCACGTATTTCTTTGGGGTGTTCCTCGGCGTTGTCGGTCGGAAGATCGACCACAACGGTGGCAACGGAGTGGCGTGAAGACGCGGCAAGCAATATTTGCGGTCAGCGTGCTCGCGTTTGCGCTTGCGCTTGGAGCGATGATTGCGCTCAATCGGTTCGCAGTACCTGAACGGTGGGAGGATTCTGAAGTCGCCGCCAATATCCTCAACGGCTTAGGCGCATGCCGAGCGTACCTCGGGACGACGTATTGCTTCTACGGGTCATCGACGTACGCGTGGATTCTGGCTGCTGCGATCAAGCTGTCGCCACACGGCGAATCAGTGGCCTTGTTTCTGAATGCTGTGCTGTTCGCCGGAACATGCTGGCTCGTGTGGCTGGCGGCGCAGCCACTTGGAAAGGCTGCCGCGTCTCTAGCCGCGTTACTGGTCGCGGTGCATCCTGGCGCGATCATCTACACGGCTAAGCTCCATTCCCAAACCCTCGACGTGTTTCTCATCGCGTTGACTTTCGTGATGATTGCCCGGACGCATACACACGTACCTCTGGTGTCGGCGTTCAGCGCCGGAGTCATCGCGGGACTCGCCGTTCTCTCACGGGGTACGATTGCATCCTTCCTGCCCGTTTGGGCACTTTGGTTTCTGTGGAAGAACCGGACGAAGAACCTGATGAGCGCGGCTGTCGTCGTGACCGCCGTTGCTGTGGGTTCAATCATCACTGTGACTCCCGTCCTTCTGCGCGGGTATATGCTTTACGAGACCTTCGTTCCTCTCCGCACCGACTCAGGTCTGAATCTGTGGCTGGGCAACCATCTCGGCGCTACGGGGACGCCGCATGTGAGCGCCGACCCGCCCGTAATGGCGACGACCCGTATGAGCCAGCAAATGATCGATCGACTTGCTGGGCACAATGAGGTTGAGCAAAACCGGATACTCACGGATGAGGTTATAGGGTTCGTGCAGCAGCATCCCACCGAGGCCGTGCGTCTGTTCGCGAAAAAATTGTTCTATTTCTGGTGGTTCTCGCCACATGCAGGTCTGTTTTATCCGCCGGCATGGCTCATCGCCTACCGCGCGTACTACCTCGCGATCCTTTGTTTCGCAGCCGTGGGGTTGACGACGGCCTTGCGATCGAGCACAGGTGCGGCCGCACGGTTGGCGCAGCTGTTTCTGATACTCGCGGCCTCACTCTGCGTTACACAAGCCGTGTTTTATGTCGAGGGGAGGCAGCGCTGGCAGCTGGAGCTACTGCTGCTGGTCTTCACATCGACAGGCATATTGCGCATGGTTGCGCCGAGGCATCTCGCCGTGTCAGCGCCGCTACGCAGCGAGCGGGCAAACGCGATTGCATAATCCTCCACCGACTTGCAGCGTCAATCGATGATTTCTACCTGCCTTCTCGATCTCATGCGGTGTCCATCGTGTGGCAATCGCTTCGAGGCTGCTGGCGCCGGCGGCGCGGCGCCCGATGCCCTGCGATGCGCCTGCGGGTTCGAGGTGCCGGTTCGCGGTGGAGTGCCACGCTTGGTGCCCGACGACGGTTATGTGTCGAGTTTCAGCTATGAGTGGCGCAAGCACGCGCGTACGCAGCTCGACAGTGCGGGACAGAATGGCCGATCCGAAGAGCAGTTTCGGATGCGCCTCGATCGGCCGCTCGAGTGGCTCGACGGCAAGCTGGTGCTCGACGCCGGATGCGGTAGCGGACGGTTTGCGGAGATTGCGGCGAAGTACGGCGCCACCGTGATTGCTGCGGATTTCAGCTTCGCGATAGATGTGGCGCGCGAGAATCTATCGAAGTACCCGAACGTGCACTACGTACAAGCCGACTTGAACCGGCTTCCGTTTGCGTCGCAGACGTTTGACTTCGTGTATTCCTTCGGGGTTCTGCACCACACGCCCGATGCACGCGGCGCGTTCCGCGCGATCGCGGGGCTGGTGAAGCCGGGTGGCGTCCTGTCGATGTTCGTATACGCCTCCTACAACAAGGCATTCGTGTACAGCTCAGATTTCTGGCGACGCTTGACGACGAGGGTCCCACACCGGCTGCTTTATTCGATGTCCGCGGCGTCGATTCCGCTTTACTATCTCTACTCGCTGCCTGTCATAGGACTCGTCGGCAAAGCTGTACTGCCGATCTCGATGGAACCACATTGGCGGTGGCGATGGCTTGATACGTTCGACTGGTACTCTCCACAATACCAATCGAAGCACACGCACGAGGAAGTCTCGTCCTGGTTTGCCGAGGCGGGCTTCCGTGATTTGTTCATCGGTGCCGGCGAAGTGACGATGGGAGGGGTCAAGCGTTGACGGACGAAGTGCCGGCCACACCGCCCGTCGAGTACGGATTCGAGGATTGGCTGCGCGGTTACGTGCGAACTACCGCAGTCGAGCTGAAGGCGAACCATCGCGGCGCCGCAAAGGGTAAGCATTTCAGCGCGTCGGTGGCGTACCATCGGAAACTTGCCATTGAAATTCTGTCGCCGGCTCCTGGAGAGCGGATTCTGGATCTCGGCTGCGCCAACGGTGCGACAACCGTGTATTGCACGATGTTCGGCGCGCGTTGCATCGGGGTGGACTTATCGGCGAAAGCCGTGAAGCAGGGCAACGAGTATCTGCGCCGGACGAACCGAAACCGCGGAACCTTGCTCCTGGCGAACGCTGGAGTGTTGCCGTTTCCCGACGCCAGTTTCGATAAAGTCGTCACCTGTGATCTTGTCGAACATATCGATGCAGCGACCAAGCTGCAGGTCTTCAAGGAAGCGCGTCGGGTGCTGCGGCCCGGCGGGTGTCTCGTGGTGAAAACGCCAAACCTTGCGTACCTGAAGCTCAGTCTCGCGTTCAAGCGCCTTCGCGCCCTGACGCGCTTCGAGAACCCATTCACGATCGTTATTCCACATACACCTGAAGCCGACGGTGCAGACGCAGAGCACATCGGTTTGACAACGGTGTTTGCGACCGAGCGGCATCTGCACGACGCTGGATTTTTCGATTACCAATTTCATTACGGGTTATCCACGAAATTTCCAAGGCTGCCGCCATGGCTCAACCGCCTGGCGCATCGTGAAGTTCCTGTTCTCAGGGATGTGCTGGTCGAGGAACTAATCGTGAAAGCGACAAAATCTGGTCTGGCCGATCTCATACCGGATCGATAGTCTTTTACCGAGGTGAGTGGTGCTCGCACGTTACATAGACGCACTGACGAGAGAATTCGATCGCAGCATCGACAAACATGAGGCGCATAGGAAGGCGACGCCGATCCTGCAGGATCTCGCGGCAAATAAAGACACCCTCGCGGCGGTTGTGGAACGGCACCTCGCCCGGCCCGATGTGTTGAACGCAGAGCACTACCCGGTTGTATCGTGCGACATCGCTCACCTGTCGCACTTCGGCCTCGTGGCGAACTGCTGGATCCCGTTGCCGAGCCGCGAGACGGACATGTCGACCAAGGCGATTCACCATCACGGGGACATGCTGCTGACGACGGTGACCGCCTTCGGGCCCGGGTACGAGCATTGGACCTTCACGACTCCCCAGCTGCGCGACAGAACGCGGCAGATGTATTCGATGCACCTCATTGAGCGCGGTTCGCATCCGCTCGGTCATGTGGCGTTCGTCGACAGCGGTGTTGCGCACGTGCCGTTCTATCCGCCGGATCTGACGATCACGCTCGCGCTGTGGAGCAGCAAGCGCCGCACGAGCTGGAAGGATCGATTGAAGCGCGTGCCTCTGCTGCACACACATAGCTCGTCGCTGCGGCGGCTGGGCACCGCATTAGGATTCAAGCACGCGCTCGATTTGAAGGTCGCCGAGTACTTCGACTATTCGCCGACTCCCGAAGGATTCCAAGGCATAAAGGAGCGCGAGGAATTTCCGCGAGGCCCGAACGCAGATTATCTGCACAGCCTCTTCCACGTCATTCAGCGGACCGGCAGCGGTCGCGTGCGATCCGTGATTCAGCGCAAGCTGGAGGACGGTTCGGTGCAGAATGCGCCGCTCGTTCGGCAGCTTCTTGACGATCTCGACAACGGGCGAACAATTGAGGGCCGGCTGTCGCCGGGCCATTACGATGTTCCGATGGCGAACTTCAACAGCCGCGCTATCGAGCAGGCCCTTCGAGCCGCGGGCTCGATGCCGGTCGCCGTTTAGATGGGAGCGAACTCGGCTGTTCGGCGTACGATTAAGCGCGCGCTA
>WUUC01049685.1_pt1 | contig 10141 bp, 4 predicted proteins | sample 6278441 | NCBI WGS metagenome assembly WUUC01 (sample SAMN13675441, study PRJNA597444) | soil metagenome | isolation source: soil | place: USA: Washington | collected 2017-10 | reverse complement strand
GTCGAACAGACGGGCGACCGGCTCGGGAGCTACGCCGTGAGCGGCGACCGCCTGTACTACTCCCGGCCCGGAGTGGCGGGTTCCCAGGCGTTCATCGCCCAGGTCGCGGGTACACCCGTCTTCCGCTGAGCCGCTTCTGCTTTCCATGCGACGGAGCACTCCCGCGTCGAGTTGCGCTTTGCGAAAAGCAGTGGCCGAGCCGCACGACGCACTAGCGCATGCGATCCCAGCGAGATGAATGGGCACTGGACCGCCTCTGGTGCCCAAATCGAACGTAATCCCCGGTAATCCGCGGCTATCTGTACCTTGGCGTGGCGTGATCCAGGGAGCGCCGGTTCCGCTCTCTAGAGCCGAAACGACGCCTCCCCACGCACTATCGCATCCCCGCATCGCACCCAGGAGGTCGCCGGTTCGAGTCCGGCTAGCTCCATCGCGACAGAAGCCTGCTCAGCGGTGCGAGGAGCGAGAAAGCGAGATGCCCTGAGCGATACGCTCGCGCGCCCTCTTTGCGTGGGCGGCGAATAGGTTCTGAGCATCGCCCGAGGGCGGCTTCGCGAAAACGAGAGAGGCCCGCCAGCTAGCGGGCCTCCCCATGCTTGTTCGGTATCGGACTCTTACCCTATAGCGAGCAGTAAGTGCCGCCGTTGAGGCCATTCAGGGTGGCCGCATGTTGGTCGGAAATCGCTCCGTTGGAACTGAACCACTTGATGTCCTCGAGGACCTTGTAGTGGTAACCATTACCGCGATTCCATAGTGGCATTCCTTGGGTGGGAGCGTAGTAGCCGTTCAGGAAGTACCAGTTAACGTGCCACTGGCTGTACATGGTCGACACGTATTCGCTGGAGGTCGGATACGACCGGACGGGCGGCTCCGTGCGATTGAGCTGCCACCCGCTGGAGGTCCAAACATAGATGGAGTGGGTTATCTGAACCCACTCCCCAGGTCGCACGGAGGCGGTCATTCCCTTGCCCACGCCGACCTGGTCGCGGTTTGGGTCGCAATGGAGGTATCCGTGCGAGACGTAGTGCCCCCCTGCCGCGTTCGCGCTGGATGTCCCAGCGACGAGGCTCGCGGCCATGGTGAAGACCGCAATCGCAATCACGTTACGGATTGCGGGGCGCAGGCGGGTTGATAGGTGAGCGGTCATCCCCTACTCCTTCTGTCGTCGGACTCTTGTCCGGTTGGTGGGATGGCCACACCCTGCACCTTGATCGAGCCCGGCAAAAGGGACCATTGGGCTACTTGAGGTATCCCATCACGTCCGCGCCGACTCGGTGGGTAGCGGCGGCGTTGCAGCGCCACGCGGGCAGTTCTATCGCCGCGAATGTAGGTCGGACGGGACGACGACGCCGCGATCGAGCGCGGCCCTCACGAGCGCCGCTCGTTTCTCGTTCTGCGGCAGCTCGCCTACGCCGAGAAGCTCGAAAAGAGAACGGAGATGCTTCTTGACGGTGTGGACGCTGAGGAACAGCTCGCCCGCGATCTGCTGATTCGTCGCGGGGCGGCTGAACGCATCCGACTGGGCGAACGGACGACATAGGGCGACGAGCACGCGCTTCTGGGCGGGTGAGAGCTCGGGCTGATTTCGTGTCTCCGAGTCCAGGGCGGTGGTCTTGCGGGTCTGCGCGGCTGGGCTGCGAAAGATCAGCGTCACGTGTCCCAGCCTCAGCTGATCGCCGTCTCGCAAGCGGTGTCGGCCGACTAATCGTTCGTCGTTCACGAAGGTGCCGTTGCGCGAGAGGCCATCGTCGAGCACGAGCCACCGGCCGCCGGTTCGCCTCAATTCTGCGTGCAGGCCCGAGATGTGAGGGTCCCAGTCCAGGCGAATATCTGTCTGTGCGTCACGCCCCAGCGTGAGCTCGCGCCCGGTCTCCGGCAGCGGCACGACTCGTTGCTGACCATGGCCGTCGCGGTAGACGATGAACGGAGCGCCGCGCCGCTCGGCATCGATGCGCTCCTTGAGCTCCGCGGGACTGATGAGGTGGATGCTGTGACCTGACTCAGGCACGGGATTCCTCGAGCTCATGCATCAGCGCCTGGACCCGTCTCGCGCACACGACGTTCTCCTTGGCGGTGAACGCCGTCAGCGCGTCTTCCGCCGCCCGGGAGGCTTGGCGGAGCTTGCCGCCGCTACGAAGCACCTCCGCCAGCGCCCGCGCGCAGTCGCCCTGCAAGGAGAGCGCATCGGTCGTCCTCGAGAGGGCTACCGCCTCGCGGGCTAGGGCCTCCGCCGGCACATGGTCGCCCCGTCGTGCCAGCAACGTTGCTCGCGTGGCGCGCCAGTCCGCCTGGACCACGACGTCCTCCTCGAAGGCGGTCACCTCGGCCTCTTCTGTAAGGCGCTCGGCTTCGGACCACCTTTGCTGGGCCTCGAGCGAACGCGCCAAGGCGGCCAAGAGGTACGCGAGGTCACCCCGGCTGGCGCTCGCAACCAACTCCCACTCCGGGCGCAAGATGCGCTCGGCCGCACATGGGTTCCCACTCAGCATTTCGACCTCGGCGGCCATCAGCGCAGTCGCGGCACGCGCTATCCCGATTTTCAGTTCTTCGACAATGTCCTGACTAATCCCGATCAGCCTCCGCGCCTCGTCGAAAGCTCCGGCCATCGCATGCAGGCAGGCGACGTTCACAGCAATTCCGAGCACATAGCGTCGCTTCCCCTGCACTGAGTTCAGGAGCTCCGTGCCCCGGGCGATGGCGCGGCGCGCTGGAGTCGGCCCGTCCAGCAACGCCATGGAAACGTTCTCAAGCGCCAGGGCCTCGAGCATCGGCATGCTGGCGCGCCGCGCCATCTCGATTCCTCGCTCCGCGGTTTCCCCTGCGAGGGCTAAGCGGCCTTGATTCAGATGTGCCCACGCCTTGAGCGACCACGCGAACGCGAGCCCCACAACGTCCTCATGTGCGTCGAAGACTTCGACGGCCCGCTCACATGTCCGCAGGATCTCGTCAAGCGAAAGGGCCGGATCGGCCATCAGACCGACGTGCCGGTGGGCAACAGCCAGGTGCATGGCGAGCACCGGATCCAGCTCCTCCGCCACTGGCTCGGCGTCCACAAGCAACCGATATGCCGCCTCGGCCGAACCGCTCATCGCCATGGCGTGCCCGAGGTACGGGGTCAGCGCCAGCGCCTGTGGCGTGTCGGCCCCGAACAGCGCCGACGCTCTATCGAGGAGCGCAGCGGCGGTCTCAACCTCACCCCGCCCAAGCGCGCTTCGCCCCGCGCTTCCGAGGCGCTCACCCGCTCTCGTCGCCAGTCGCCCGACTTGAGCGTCTGGTGAGCCGAGCTGTTCGTGCACGTGAACGGCCTGCTCGAGGTGATACCCAACGGCCTCATCGGAGTCGCCAGCAGCATGGAGCCATTGCGCATGGCTCTCGTGAATCTGTGCGCGAACCACCTTCGGCACGCTTTCGTAGGCCGCGTCTCGGATCAACGCGTGTCGGAAGCGGAAGACCTCGGCGCTCGCGGTTGCCTCGATTAGCTCCTTCCGGTCGAGGTCGTGCAGCACCGAAAGTGTCTGCGGGGGAGCGCCGGCGCCGAGCTCGTCGAGGGCAGCCACGGAGAATTCACGACCGATTATCGCCGCGTGTGAGATGACGTCTCGCTGCTCCGCCTGAAGCCGGTCGAGCCGAGCCGCGACCACTGAATGAATGTTGGGAGGCACGGTGACCGCGTCTCCGCGATTCGGTCTATCTCGCATGAAGGCGACCATTTGCTCGACGAAGAGAGGGTTGCCCTCGGCGAGTTGGACAATCCGTTCTCGCATCAGGTCCGTCAGCTCGGCGGCGTCTTGGAGGCCGTCTACCAGGGTGTGGCTCGCCTCCGGCGAAAGCGGGTCCAGCACGATGCGGATGTCCTTCGTCCCCTCTCCCCAGTCCGGCCGGTCGTCGAGGAGTTCGGGGCGGGCCGTGCACACCAGCATCAGCGGCGAGTCGGTGGTCCACTCGGCCACGTGCTCGACCAGTTCTAGGAGGGCCGGCTCGGCCCAATGCACGTCCTCGATGAGGATCACGACCGGTTGCTGCCTCGCCACATTCGACAGGAACCTGCGCACGACCCAGGGCAGTTCGTCGGCTGGCACCGTCCCCTGCCGCCGAGCGAGGAGGCGCTCCACCCTTTCGGCGATCGCTTCCGCGTCGTCTCCGTCCAAGGTCTCTAGCAGGAAGGCGGACGGATCAGCCCCAGCGAGCCGGTCGATCAGTTCGCGCACCGGCTCGCGCGAGTCCGCCTCTCCCGCAGGGCGGCAGCGGGTGACGGCCACGCTGGCCCGCCTTGAGATCGCCTGTGCGAACGCGTTGGCCAAGCGCGACTTCCCGATGCCTGGCGACCCGACGATGGTCGCCAGCCGCGCCGACTTGACGTCGATCGCCTCTGAGAGGAACCGCTGGAGCAGCTCGAGCTCGTACTCGCGGCCCACCAGGCTACGCTGGCTGGCGCTGCCGTCGGCTCGGTCCGACGCTGCGCTGTTTGCCCGCCAGAGCGGCTCTGCAGAGTCCGCCGCGCCGACTGCCTCGTAACTTGCAGCATCCGGAGCGAGGTCACGTGTAGCCGCGGTGATGAGGACCTCGCCCGGCGCAGCCGCGCCGAGCACGCGAAAGGCCCGCTCGAGCAGGCCGCCGAAGGCCGTCGGACTCGGCGTCTCGCCTCCCGTCAGGACGACGTCGGTTACGACCGCTGAGGTGGGGGCGAAAACGCCACCGGCTGCCGGGCCGAGCTCGTCGTTGAGCGCGAGGGCCGCCCGTACGCCGCGCGTCGCGTCGTCTTCGTGAAGTGTCGGCAAGCCGAAAACAGCGAGAACACCCTCGGTCGGTGAGGCCTCGATTGTCGCTCCGTACCGCTCGAGTATGGGGCGCACGAGCCGCTCAAATTGCTGCGCTGTTGCGAGCCGAAGTTCGGGGTCGGACCCCATATCCACTCCAGGCGTGGCGTAGAGCAGGGCTATCTGCTTGCGAACGGCGGTGGAGCGCGCTCTGGAGGCGGACGGCAGTGCTAGCTCGATCGTCCCGCTCGCTGCCTCGGTGGAGGCTGACCCCTTCAGCGCGTCCCAACCACGAAGCGCACCCTGCGCCGCGCGCGCGAACGCGCTGGCGGAGGAAAAACGCCCGGCCGGGTCCTTAGCGAGCGCGCGGTGGACAACTTGATCGAGCGCGGCCGGAAGCCCTGGCACCCTCACTGCCAACGATGGCGGCGGATCCTCGACGTGCGCCAGGATTAGGGCGACGTTGTTCTCCCTCTCGAACGGCGGTGCGCCGGTGAGCGCTTCGAACAGCACACAGCCGAGCGCGTAGATGTCGACCCCCGGCCCGGCGCCCTCGCCGCGCAGCGCCTCGGGCGCCAGATAGCCGGGCGTTCCGACCACCATCCCGGTCCTAGTCAGCCTCGATCGCTCTTGCAGGCGACGCGCGACGCCGAAATCGGTCAGGTACGCGTGCGGGCCATCGGGACGCTGCTCAACCAGCACGTTCGCCGGCTTGACGTCGCGGTGCACCAAACCCGTCGCATGGGCAGCATCCAAGCCCGAGGCGACGTGAGACAGCACGCGCACGGCCAGATGAGGGTCGAGCACGCGATCGTGCTCGATCAGTGTGGCTAAATCAACGCCCTCGATGAGCTGCAGCGCCAAGTAGAGCGTGCCGCCGACCTCACCCGCATCCAGGACCTGCACCACGTGCGGATGGTCGAGCGCAGCTGCCGCGCGCGCCTCGCGCCGGAACCGCTCGCGAAACACAGGGTCGCCCGCCACCTCTGCTGCGATCACCTTCAGCGCGACCGCGTCGCCGAACTCCGGGCGGTGGGCCCGGTACACGATGCCCATGCCGCCGTGGCCGAGCAGGCCCTCAATGGGATACCCAGCAACGACAGAACCGACAGGCAGCGCCGCCATGTGCGGCGATTATCGCCCCAGCGCCCGCTCCGCGCGACTTCTGTTGGAGGGCAGAAGCTTCGAGCAATCCTGACCCTGGTGCTCAATTCGGCGTAAACGCCTGAACGCTTGCGTGCACGACAAGCAAGAGCCGAGTCGCACGTCTTACACGAGGGATACGCCAGCCGATGAATGGGCACTCGGCGGCGTCTGGTGCCCAAATCGAACGTAATCCACGGCAATCCACGCCTATCGGCGCTTCCCCACAACGCGACCCAGCCACGCCGGTCCCGTTTGGGGGCGCCCTAGAGTTGGAGAGGCCCGCGACGGTCGCGGGCCTCCGGTCTGCACCTCGGTGCCGTCGTGGTGCTGTCTCAAGTAGCGGCGCACGCGGCTGCGACCTCGTCGCCCAATCTGACGACATCCCGAAGCCCGATTGAATCGCCTTCCTCCCACTCGCGGCAGAAGGAGGGCTCGTCGAGCTCCGCCCGTAGACGCCTCGCCGTGAGGTGGAACAGCTCCCCCTCGAGTCGCTGCCAATCAATCCCGCACTTGCGCCGAATCCTGTCCGCCGCGGCGAGGAGTCGTGCGGACTGGGTCTGGGTGGCGTCGACGCTTGCTACGGCAGCAATCACAGTTAGCGCGTAGCCCGTCCCCTCGAGCTCGTCGGCAGCGCGATAGAGCCTGAGGCACTCGCGGGCCTGCTCGGCGGCGGAGCGGGTGGCTCCCAGATGAAACAAGGCGATCCCAAAGTTGTGATGTGCCCCCGCTCGAGCCCCGAGGTCGGGACTGTCTGCGAACTCCTCGAGGGCCTGCACCGCGAGTTCCCGCCCCTCCTCAAAGTCGTGCCGCGTCATCACCACAGACGACAGATTTGACAGCAGCTCACCCACGCGTGTGCGGTCACCGATCTGGCGCGCGATGTCGAGCGCCCTGCGGGTCCAGTGCTCGGCATCTCGTATGTCTCCCATGGTGGCGAGGAGGCCGCCCAGCGCCCCGGCCGCAGCTCGTTCCACGTCGGGCGCTCTCAGGACTTGGGCGAGCTCTACGGCCGCGAGAAGGTGCTCGCGTGCTCTTTCGGCCTCGCCGGGCACCTCTCCCCGAAGCGCACCTGCGCCGACCAGCGCCCGAGCGTACAACAGATCGGGCTCGCGCCCGACCGATAGACGCAGAGCTGCATCTATCCAGCGGATCCCCTCCTGCCTGAAGCCCCGAACCAGCCAGAAGGGATGCAGCGCCTCCGCGATGCGTAGAAGGTCGTCGCCGGCACCTTCGCTTTCCGCCCAGGTGACGGCGGCGCGAAGATTGCCGTGGTCGGCGCGGACGCGCGCAACGGCTTGGGCGTCGTTGGCGCCGACGCGCAGCCGCGGTGCGAGATCCTCGGCCAGCTCGCGGTAGTAGACGGCGTGCCGCGCGCGCACGTCGGCGGCGTCCGGGTCCTGCTCGAGCCGCTCCTCGGCGTAGTCGCGGACGACCTCCAGCATCATGTACCGGCCCTGGTCAGGATCGACGTAGCGGATCAGACTGTTGTCGATCAGCGCCGAGAGTCCGTCCAACGCGTTGACTTGCTCTCCGCACACTGCCTCGGCGGCGTCGAGGGTGAAGCCGCCGACAAAGACTGCGAGCCTTGCAAAGACGGCCCTCTCCGCGGGTTCGAGCAGTTCATAGCTCGCGTCGATCGCCGCGCGCACGCTCTGGTGGCGCTGAGCCATGTCGGGACGGCCGCCCGCCAAAAGCGCCAGACGCCGGTCTAGCCGCTTCGCAAGTTCGGTGACCGACAGGTGTCGGACCCTCGCCGCTGCGAGCTCGAGGGCGAGGGGCAGCCCGTCGAGTGTGCGGCAGACTGCCGCCACGGCTGAGCAATTCTCATCAGTGAGGGAGAAGTCCTGACGCGCGTCGCGCGCCCGGGCGACAAATAGGCGGACCGACTCAGACGTTTGAACCAGCGCGTCGGGATAAAGGCGCTCGCTTTCGGCCGGGACTGTCAACGGCCGCACCTCATGCACGTGCTCCGCGGCGATCCGTAGCGGCGCACGGCTGGTTGCCAGCACCGTGACGCCCGGAGTGCGAGACAGAAGCCCCGCGACGATGTTGGCCGCCCCAAGCAGGTGCTCGAAGTTGTCCACGACCAACAACAGTTCTCGCCGTTCAAGCGCCATCGCGAGATTGTCGATCGGATCGCCATCGAGCGGTTCCTGGGCGCCAAGCGCCCCCGCGATGGCCTGGGCGACGAGCGCGGATTCGCGGATCGGTGCTAAGAACACGGTGAACACCCCGTCACCGAAATCGTCGATCAGCGCTTCGGCGACCGCCTCGGCCAGCCGAGTCTTTCCGACCCCACCTGGGCCGGTGAGGGTTACCAGCCGTACCTGCTTTTGGGAAAGCAGGTCGTAGAGGCCGGCTACCTCCTCTTGACGGCCGATTAGGCCCGGCTCACTTCGGTCTGGCGCGGCGGTGGCGGGGCGTGCGTCGGGAAGAGTGATCGTCGCCGCGACCGCTTGGCGACCGCTCCGGCTTTCCCGGAGTGCCTCGACCGCCGCAGAGGCGAACTCGCCCGTTGAGCCGAAACGCTTCTCGGGTTGCTTGGCGAGCGCCTGTCGCATGACAATGTCCAACGCGGCTGGCGCATTCCGCGCGCGCTCCGCCAGGGCTGGCGGTGGGTCGCTCATATGCGACCTCGCGACCTCAAATTCGCTCTCGTGTGGATAGGGCACCGCGCCGGTGAGGCATTCGAAGAGCACGCAGCCGAGCGAGTAGACATCGGCCGCAGGCCCGACCGCTTCGTCGCGGAGAGCCTCGGGTGCCATGTAGTCGATCGTGCCAACCATCGCCCCTGGCCCGGTCAGCCGAGTCGTGCGATCGAGTCGCCTCGCGATCCCGAAGTCCGTCAGATAGGCGTGCTCCCCGGCGCCCTCCTCGCTGACGAGAATGTTGGCGGGCTTGATGTCCCGATGCACGACACCTCGGGCGTGGGCGGCATCGAGCGCGGCAGCGATCTGGGCCGCCAACCGCACGGCACGCTTCGGCTCGAGTCGTCCATATCGATCGATCAGCTTCCCGAGGTCAGCTCCGTCTACGAAGCGCATCGCTAGGAACACAACCCCCTCGCGTTCGGCGGCCTCATAGACGGGGATGACGTGCGGATGGTCGATCGCCGCGACGGCCAGCACCTCGTTCCTGAAGCGTGCCCGGAAGATCGGGTCCCCAGCCCGTGACGCCGTTATCACCTTCAGCGCGACAGGGCGCTCCAGCTCCAGCTGCCACGCCCGGTAGACGGCGCCCATCCCCCCTTCGCCGAGCAACGCCTCGATCCGGTAGCCCGCGAAGAGCGAACCGGCAGCCAGCACCGTCATCTGGCCATTATCCACGCGGCGATCTCGTGACACGCCGGCCACACGTCGGGACTGTGGCGAGCTCACATTCGGCCGCGACGAGGAGGCTGACATCCGCCTTGACTGGGATCCGCACGTCTCGGGCCTGCACGCCGAACTGAGACGAGCCGGCGGTCGCTGGCTGGTGGTCGACGACGGCCTCTCGCGCAACGGCACCTTCGTCTATGACGAGCGCGTAGCGCTCAGGACGACGAGCGGGTGCGGTTCCTGCGCGTCGCGTCACTCTCGCTTTGCGCGACAAGCAGAAGCCGAGTCGTGCGTCTTACACGAAGGATACGCCAGCCGATGAATGGGCACCGGACCGCTTCTGGTGCCCGAATCGAACGTAATCCAGGGCAATCCACGCCTATCGGCGCTTCGCCTCAACGCGTCACGGCAAGGCAGGTTCCGCTATCTAGAGCGGAAAACGCCGCATCTGGCGCACAATCGCATCCCCGCATCGCACCCAGGAGGTCGCCGGTTCGAGTCCGGCTAGCTCCATCGCCGACAAGTGCGCGCGCTGGCGTTCCGCGGCTCTTGCCTTCACGCGGTTGCGGAAGCGAGCTGCCAACCCGCGAAGACTTCTCCTCCTCGTCCGAAGCGGAACTCTTAAGCCGTGATCTCGGGTTTGGCAGCTTCCACGCCCGTGCGCGGGAAGGGGGGCTTGCTGCCCTCCGGATAGTCCGGAAAGCGCTGGAGATAGTCCTGATTCTCGGCCGGGTCCTCCCAGAAGCGGCCGGCCTCGCTGATCTCAGTCATGGTCTTGCCGAGCCAGTGGCCCGAGGCGTCAACGTCGGCGATCGTCTCCGCGGCCACCCTGCGCTGCTTCTCGCTCGTAAAGAAGATCTCCGAGCGGTAGATGGAGCCGACGAGATCTTCGCCAAGGTCGGCCCGGTGGACCTGGAAGAA
>WUUC01218342.1_pt1 | contig 10142 bp, 8 predicted proteins | sample 6278441 | NCBI WGS metagenome assembly WUUC01 (sample SAMN13675441, study PRJNA597444) | soil metagenome | isolation source: soil | place: USA: Washington | collected 2017-10 | reverse complement strand
TGCCGTGGTCCACGAAGGTCCGGGAGGACCCGGGCTTGCTACGCGGCACCGACATCCACGTCACAGATCGTGGTCGGGCGGTGCGGTGGCAGCTGCTCGCGGATGCCGCGGGGCCGTATCTGCGTTGACGCCGCGGGACTGTGGTCTCAACGACCCGTCCATGATCGGCGAAGATCGAGGTCGTTCATGCACCCTGTTTCTTCGCCGATCATGAACGATCGCCCTGGGACAGGGCATCGACTCGCGTTAGTTCCTGCGGTGTCAGGCGGAAGTCGAAGACGTCGAAGTTGGCCGCGATGCGCGCGGGCGTCGCCGACTTCGGGATGACGACGACGCCGTGGTCCAGATGCCAGCGCAGCACCACCTGTGCGGCGCTCACCCCGTGCGCCGCCGCGACTTCGGCGAGCACCGGATCGGACAGGTCGCTGGCCCGGAAGGGGCTGTAGCCCTCCAGCACCACCCCCTGGTCACGGCTGTGGGCCAGCCGGCCCGCGTCGAACAGGGCCGGGCTCCACCTGATCTGGTTGACCGCAGGGGGGCGACCCTGGGTTGCCAGCTCATCGATCTGGGCGGGGCTGTAGTTGCTCACCCCGACATCGCGCGTGAGCCCGTCCTCGACCGCGGTGCGAAGCACCCGCCACATGCCCAGGTCGGCTCCCGCACCTGCGGGCCAGTGGATGAGCCAGAGATCGAGCTGGTCGACCCCGAACGCGGTCAGGCTGGCCGCCAGTATCTGTCGTTCCCGCCCGGCTTCCCGTGGCGGAACCTTGGTGGTGATGAAGACATGCTCGCGGGGCACCCCGCTGTCGCGCAGCGCCCGACCGACCTGATCCTCGTTGCGGTAGATCATGGCGGTATCGAGATGGCGATACCCCACCTCCAGGGCATAGCGCACCGCCTCGTACGCCGCCTTCCCCTGCAGCTGCCACGTGCCGAAACCGAGCAGCGGCATGGCCGCCCCCGACGCAAGAGTGACGCTCGTGGTGTCCATCTGCATCCTCTGCCCGCAGCGGCGAACTGGAATGTCCCCGCTGATCGGATTGTTTTACCAATGCACCCGGTGTGGAAATCAGCTGAGCCGGGGCGAATGATGCGAGGGTGGTAGTGATGAGAGGCGACCGAGTCGAGATTGTGGTCGACGCGGGTGGAGACACCCGGACCTACGAGATCGAGGCCACCCGCGCCGGACGGCGGGTCGACATCACCCAGGGCCGGGGGATCATCGAGGTGACCGAGACGACGCGCGGTGGCACGGCCGTACGGACCGCGCGCTTCATGGCCAGTCGGGTCCTCGCGATCGTGGAACACCCAGCTCCCCGACCGGCACAGGAGGATGACGAAGTTCCGGCGAGAATTCAGTCAAGTGGCGCGGCAACGCCGAGGCGACCGGCCAACCCCATCGCGTCGAACGGTGCGCGGACCTTGGCGTCGTTGTCGAAGTAGACGAACACGTCGGCAAGCCCACAGGCCGACCAGGAGCGGATCTTCTCGGCCCAAGTGTCGAGCGCCGCGGGTTCGTAGCCGCTGACGTAGAGCTCCTGATCCCCGTGCAGGCGCACATAGGCAAAGTCCGTGGTCACCGCCTCGAGCCGCGGCCACTTTCCGGCCGTGTCCGCGACCACTACCGCGATGTCTCGATCGCGAAGCAGCGCCAGGAACGCGGGGTCGTCGTAGCTTGCATGACGCACCTCGAGCGCGTGGCGCACGGGGCGGTCCTGGTCGCTCTGCGTCCACGCCCTGCCCGCCATCCGCTCGTCGTGCCCGGCGGCCAGGGCCGAGGCCTGGGTAGTGGTCCGCGGCAGCAGGTCGAAGAAGGCCCGGAGGCGCCCCGGATCAAACCTCAGCATCGGCGGTAGCTGCCACAGCACGGGACCCAATTTGGGGCCCAGCGCCAGGATGCCGGAGGCGAAGAAGTTGGCCAGCGCGGTCTCGACACCCGCGAGCTTCTTGAGGTGGGTGATGAACCGGCCGCCCTTCACGGCGAACACGAACGCGTCCGGTGTTTGCGCGGACCACGCCTGATAGCTGGTTGGGCGCTGCAAAGCGTAGAACGACCCGTTGATCTCGATCGAGGACAATCGCCGCGAGGCGTACTCGAGCTCACGCCGATGGGGCAATCCGGACGGATAGAAGCTCCCCCGCCACGCCGGGTAGATCCAGCCCGAGATCCCAACGTGGAAGACTGTCACCGCCCCGATCCTAGGCTGCGTGAGGCCGCCGCACTGGCGGAACGTGGCTGGACAACGGCGACCGCAAGTCCTCGGGTGGCGATGACCTCACACCCACCGGTGTTTCCATGATCAGCAAAGAAGAGGGTTGCACTTGCGACCACAATCTTTGCCGATCATGGAAACTCCGGGGAACGGGTCCGCCCTCAGCGCACCGTGCGCTGGATCGACTGCCCCTGGTCGGCGCAACCCCCGTCACCGGCTGACCAGCGCGCGTGCCAGGCTGTCGGGTATGCAGCAGGCCTTCGGCATTGCCATTCCCGAGACGGTCGCGGAAATGTGTCACCCGTCGCGTGCGGCCGTGCTGGTGTACGACGTTCAGGTCGGGATCTTCGCCCACGTCCAGGACCGCCCCGCGCTGACCCAGCGAATCAGCGCGGTCATCGAGGCGGCCCGCGCTGCCGGTACGCCGGTGCTGTACGTACGGCACGTCTCATTGCCGCCGACCCACCTGGGGGTGGCGGCCCTGCGCACCGCCATGGCGTGGCAGCGAGTGGACCGGGCTGAGGCGGTCACGGCCCCCTTCCCACCCGACGCCGCCGACACCCGGCTCGTGGACGAACTCGCGCCGGTGGCGGGTGAACCGGTGTTCGACAAGCTCGGCATGTCCGCCCTGGTCGGCACCCCGGTGGAGGCGGTTCTGCGTGACCGGGCGGTGAGCACCCTGATCCTGGTCGGGGCAGTGCTCGAGATCGGAATCGAGCCGACCGCCAGGCATGCCGCCGACCTCGGGTTCCTGCCCGTCATCGTCGACGACGCCTGCGGCATCGTGGACACCGCCGCCGCCGAGCGGGCCGTGGCCAGCCTGGACTACACGCTCATGACCTACCGCGCCAGCGCCGCCGAGGTGGTCGCGGCGCTGCGCGCCTGACCCCGCCCGCCGCCGGGCAATCGTTCGGCCAGCGGCAGAAACTGCTCCGGGTCACGGCGCCGCCCCGCTCCGGTCCGACGTAACCTGCGGTGGTGGATGACCCCACCGTCACGGCTTCCCGAAGGTCTGCCTCGGCCGCTACCAACCAGGCTACGGCCGCGATCGGGCGGGCGGCCCTCGCGGGCCTGCTGTCCGCCGCCGTCGCGCTGGGGGTCTCCGAGCTGGCGGCCGGGGCGCTGACCGGCGCGCCGTCCCTGATCGTCGCCGTCGGCGACGTCGTGGTCGACCTCGTCCCCCTGCAGATCGAGCGCGCGGCGATCGCCTTGTTCGGCACCGCCGACAAGGCGGCGCTGCTCGGTGGCATCCTGCTCAGTTGCACCGTGCTCGGTGCCCTGCTCGGGGTGCTGGCGCTGCGCGCCCTCCTGCTGGCCGACCTGGCGCTGATGGCCGCCGTCGGCGCGGGAGTGCTCGCCGCCCTCGTCGATCCCCGGGCGGAGCTGTTATCCGTCGCCGTTGTCGGGGTTGCCGCCACGGCGGCTGGCGTGGTGACCCTGCGTGTGCTGCTTCGACCACCGGGGGCAACGGCTGCGGACCCGGTGGGCCGGCGCAAGTTCCTCCAGCTGTCTGCTCTGGCCATCGCCGTCCTTGGCGCCCTCGCCGGCCGAGTCCTGGCGGGTCGGTCGGGCGTCGAGGACATCCGGGCTGCCCTGCGCCTACCCGTTCCCGCGCAGCGCGCCGACCCGCCGCCACCGGGCGCCGAGCTCGACGTCGAGGGCCTGACCCCGCTGTACGTCCCCAACGAGGACTTCTATCGCATCGACACGGCGCTGTTCGTCCCGCAGGTCGACCCCGCCGACTGGTCGCTGCAAGTCACCGGCCGAGTGGACCGCCCCTTCCGGCTCGACTACGCCGAACTGCTCGCCCTGCCGCAGATCGAGGCCGATGTGACGTTGTCGTGTGTGTCCAATGAGGTCGGCGGCGACCTCGTGGGCAACGCCCGCTGGCAGGGGGTGCCGCTAGTGGCGCTGCTGGAGCGGGCCGGGGTGCGCCGGGGTGCCGACCAACTGCTTGGGCGCTCCGTCGACGGTTTCACCGCCGGCTTCCCCACCGGGCTTGCCCTGTCCACCCCGGGCGCCATGGTCGCCGTGGGAATGAACGGTGAGCCGCTCCCCACCCTGCACGGATTCCCGGCCCGCCTGGTCGTGCCCGGGCTCTACGGCTACATCTCCGCCACGAAGTGGCTCACCGAGATCCGGCTCACCACCCGCGCCGAGGTCGATGGCTACTGGATCGGGCGCGGCTGGGCCAAGGACGCCCCGATCAAGACCCAGTCCAGGATCGATGTGCCGAAGACCGGCGCGACCGTCGCGGCCGGCCCGGTCGCCGTCGCCGGCATCGCCTGGGCGCCGATCCGGGGAATCGACACCGTGCAGGTGCGGGTGGACGGCGGGCCGTGGGAGACCGCGCGCCTGGCCGACGCGCTCGGTATCGCCTGCTGGCGCCAGTGGGTCTATCGCTGGGACGCGACGCCGGGGAAGCACGGGATCGCCGTCCGAGCCACCGACGGCTCCGGCGACACCCAGACCGCGAAGCGCGTCGGGGTCGTGCCCAACGGGGCCACCGGCCACCACACGGTCACCGTCACGGTCACGTCCGACTGACCCCAGCGTCCGCCGGACCCGGTCGTGGCAGCAGCACGACGTCGGCCAGCACGGTGTCGGGCGTGGCCAGCCGCGCCGGTGAGGGGTTGTCGTAGACGACAATCAGCCGCAGGTGATCGGGGGGCCCGAGCAGGCCGATTCCCTCCGCTCGGTCCCCGCCCTCGCCGTGCGGCACGTCCACCTCGCAGGTCAGCGCCGCGCCGCGCACGACCTCCGGAGCCTCCAGGCGAGCCGCGCCGTGCCAGCGGTAGACGCGCACCGCACCGTCCAGGGTCATTGTCGGCCCCGCCAGTACCAGCAGGTCCTCGCCTAGCGGGCACAGGTCGCGCACCCCCAGGCCGTCCAGGTCGAGCACGTGCTTGCGATAGAGCGCGCCGTCGGCGAACGGCGCCAGCAGCAGCCGGCCGGGGTCGAGCGGGTCAACCTGCGGGCGCAGCTCCACCACGAACGCCCAGCCGCGCAGCACGGGCCCGCGAAGTCCGAGATAGACGCGGTCACCGTGCACCGCGATGCCCTCGATGTCCAGCCCGTTGTCCTTGCCGGGGATGGGCAGGAACGGTGCCAGGTGCTCGTCGTCGGCGAGCAGGTCGCGCAGGTCCACACCCCGCGTGCCGAAGACCGCCGCCCGGGCGGGCACACCGTCAACGACCGCATCCCGCACCAGTGCCGGCAGCCCGTCCACGTCGGTCACGGGCAGCCGTACGAGGATCTGGCGGTTGGCCTGACCCTCGACCCTGGCCAGGCGCCGCAGCGCCTTGGCCCCGGTGTGCTTGGACTTGATCTGTTTGCGGCGCAGGCTGTGGGAGCCGACGGCCCACAGGAAGCACCCGCTTCGGGCCAGCCCCTCCACGTCGGCCTCCTCATCCGCGTCCACGCCCGGCAGCTCCACCAGGTCGGCGAGGCGGAAGGTGACCTGGCCGGCGTACTCTCCCGGCGCGTGCTCGTCGTCGGCGACCAGGCGCTCCACCGTCGCGGTCTCGTCGCCGGCGACCCAGAGCACCTGCCCGTCGCTGCGCACGGCCGACAGGTTCGTGTGGGTCAGCGCGGCGCGGGACGCGCTCTCGAACCGCAGGAGGACCGTGCGTTCCACTGTCATGACGCGATCCTCTCAGCCGCCCCGGTTGCGACGCATCGCCCGGTTGCGGCGTACGGCCTCGCGCAGGGGTGGCACGACCACACCGGCCGTGGCCATCCGGCGGCGCGTCTTGCGCCGCGCGATCACGATGCTGGTGACCCCGAAGAGCCAGACCAGGAACTGGACCGACAGCGCCACCCGGAAGGCGTCGAGGGAATAGCCGGTGGCGCCGGGCGGGGACACCAGGTCCAGGATCGCCCCGATGGCGAAGATCGTGAGCAGTGAGGCCAGGAAGCCACCCACGTTGACGATGCCCGTGGCCGTGCCGAGCCGGCTGGGCGGGTTGAAGGTGCGGGCGAAATCGAACCCGATCATCGAGCCCGGCCCGCCGAGGGCCAGCGTCAACACCAGCACGACCAGCAGCCACAGGGGTGCCGGTTCTGGCAGGGCGAGCACGACCGCCCAGACCGCAGCGGTGGCACCGGTGATGCCGAGGACCAGCCAGGAACGACGCAGCGGGTGGCGTTCGACTAGGACGCCGAACACGGGCGCGGCCACCATGCCCGCGAGCACGAACACGGTGAGCAGGGCGCTGGCGGTCCCCGTCGCGAGCCCCTGGCCGGACACCAGGAAGGGGAAACCCCACAGCAGCGCGAAGACCGTTCCGGAGAACTGGGTGGTGAAATGCGTCCACAGGCCCAAGCGCGTCCCGGGGTGCAGCCAGGCGGTCACCAGGTCGGCGCGCAGATCGCGGACCGAGACCCTGCCCTCCGCCGCGGGGGTGCCGGGCGGGGCGTCGCGCAGGACGGCCAGCGCCAAGACGCCCATCAGCACCCCGAGCGCGGCCGTGGAGGCGAAGGCCGCCGTCCAGCCGGGGCCGCGCAGCAGGGCCACGAGGGGGTAGGCGCTGAGCACCTGCCCGAGCTGGCCGGTGATGCCGGTGAGCTGGGTGATCAGCGGCACCCGCGGGGGCGGGAACCAGGCGGCCACCAGTCGCAGGACGCTGATGAAGGTCAGCGCGTCGCCGGCACCGACCAGGACGCGCGCGACGACGGCCACCGCGACGCTGTCGGTGAACGCCAGGATGAGTTGGCCGCCGGCCATCAGCAGGGCGCCGGCCGCCACCAGCCGACGGGGACCGATCTGGTCCACCAAGGCGCCGACGGGTATCTGCAGCGCGGCGTAGACGAGCAGCTGGAGCACCGCGAAGCTGGCCAGCACGCTGGCCGAGACACCGAAACGCTCGGTGGCGTCCAGCCCCGACACCCCGAGCGAGGTGCGATTGAGGACCGCGACGGTGTAGGCAGCCAGACCGATGAGCCACACCATGATCGCGCGCCGCTGGACCGTCATAGTCACCGCATTATCGACCACTGCGGCCCTTGCGAGCGGCCCGGTCCAGCCGGCGGACCAGCGTCCGCCGGACGAGCATCACGACCCGGAAACCTCAGCGCCGCGGGGCGTAGAGCCGCTCGATCTCGGCGGCGAATTGCGCGGTCACCACCGCGCGCTTGATCTTGAGCGTCGGGGTGAGCTGGCCGCCGGCCTCGGTCAGCTCCACCGGCAACACCCTGACCCGCTTGATCGCCTCTGCGTCGGAGACCGACGCGTTCGCGGCGGCCACCGCCGTCTGCACCTCGGCCAGGACCGCGGGGTCCTCGACCAGCTCGGCGACCGGCCGCGGCGCGAGGCCCCGGCCCTGCAACCAGACACCGACCGCATCGGCATCGAGGGTCACCAGGGCGCCGGTCTGCGCGCGACCATCCCCCACCACCAGCACCTGGCTGACCAGCGGGTGCGCGCGCACGCGGTCCTCGAGCCCGGCGGGTGCCACGTTCTTGCCCGAGGACAGCACGAGCACCTCCTTGGCCCGCCCGGTGATGGTCAGGTATCCCTCGGCGTCCAGCGAGCCGAGGTCGCCGGTGCGGAACCACCCGTCCGCCGTCACCACGGACGCCGTCGCCTCCGGCGCGCCCCAGTAGCCGGCGAAGACGTGCCCGCCACGGACCTGCACCTCGCCGTCCGGTGCGATCCGGACCGCGAACCCCGGCAGGGCTCGCCCCACCGTTCCGACCCGGGTCCCGGCGCGGGTGTTCACCGTGCACGCCGCGGTGGTCTCGGTCAGGCCGTAGCCCTCCAGGACGGTGACGCCGGCGCCGCGGAAGAAGTGACCCAGGCGCTCACCCAGCGGCGCGCCGCCGGAGACCGCCCACGTCGTACGCCCACCGAAGGCCGCCCGCAGCTTCGTGTAGACGAGCCGGTCGAATATCACCCGCCTGATCCGCAGCAGCGCGCCGGGTCGCCGACCTTCCAGCGCCCTGCTGTAGGCGATGGCGGTCCGCGCGGCCGCGTCGAACACGCGCTCACGCCCGGCGGCCGCGGCCTTGCGTCGTGCGGTGTCGAACACCTTCTCGAACACCCGCGGGACCGCGAGCACGAACGTGGGCCTGAACGTGGGCAAGTCCCTGGGCAGGCGCCCGACGTCGCTGTGGCCCACCGGGACCGCCGCCAGCACCGCCGCGACCTGGATCATCCGGCCGAACACGTGGGCCAGGGGCAGGAACAGCAGGGTTGCGGCGTCCTCGGGCTCGAACAGCTCGGGCAGGGCGGCCACCGCCGCCGTGCACTCGGCGAGGAAGTTGCCGTGGGTGAGCTGGCACCCCTTGGGCCGACCCGTCGTCCCCGAGGTGTAGATGATCGTCGCCAGCGTCTCGGGTCCCAGCGCCGCGCGCCGCCCGTCGAGCTCGGCGTCGGGCACGGCGCGGCCGGCCTCGACGAGGTCGGCCAGGCCGGTGTCGGGGCCGGCCAGGCCGGTGTCGGGGCCAGCCAGGCCGGTGTCGGGGCCGGCATCTCGGCCGGCGTCCCCTCGGGACGAGGACTCGAACACCCAGGTGTGCCGCAGCGCCGGCGGGGTCGGTCGCACCGCCGCGACCGTCCTGGCGTGCGCCGCGGACTCCAGGAAACACGCCACGGCGCCCGAGTCGGCGAGGATCACCCCGACCTGCTCGACCGAGGAGGTCTCGTAGATCGGGACGGTGACGGCCCCCGCGTGCCAGATCGCCAGGTCGCACAGCGTCCACTCATAGCGGGTGGCTGACATCAGACCCACCCGGTCCCCCGGTGCGACGCCGGCCGCGGCCAGGCCCTTGGCCACGGCCGTGACCTGGTCGAGCAGCGCCTCGGCGGTGACGTCGGTCCAGCCATCGGCGTCCCGACGCCGCATGACGACCCGCTGCGGCCTGCGCGCGGCATTGGCGACCACGAGGTCGGCCAGTGACCGGGGCGGACGGGTCGTCGGGGCTGCCTGCTGCGTCACCATGGGTCCTCCCATCGACGTGATACCTACGCCACCGTAACCTACGCCACCGTAACCTGCGGTCCCATCCCCGCCTACCGCCACCGAGGTCGTACGGCCCGGGTGCGGGCCACCCGCGTAACGGGGCATTCACACGACATGGGTTTCCCCACCGGGGGTGGTGAGCGAGAATCGGGCCATGACGCACACCACCGGGCCGTTGTTCGATGCGGGTAGCGACGGCGGACATGACATGCGGTCCGGACGCAGCTCCTTCACCCCGATCGCGGATTACGCCTTCCTGTCCGACTGCGAAACCTCCTGCCTGGTCGCGCCCAGCGGGGCCGTGGAGTGGATGTGCGCGCCGCGCCCGGACTCCCCCAGCGTCTTTGGCGCGATGCTGGACCGCGGCGCCGGCAGCTTCCGGTTCGGGCCCTGGGGGGTGCGGGTGCCGGTGGCCCGCCGCTACCTTCCCGGCAGCCTGATGACCGAGACCACCTGGCAGACGCGTACGGGGTGGCTGATCGTGCGCGATGCGCTAACCATGGGCCCCTGGCACAACGTCGACGAGCGCTCCAAGACCCACCGTCGCTCACCCACCGACATGGACGCCGAGCACTGCCTGCTGCGAACGATCAAGTGCGTGAGCGGCTCGGTGGACCTCTCGCTGATCTGCGAGCCCATGTTCAAGTACGGCAGCCAGGAGGCGGCCTGGAACTATGTCGGGTCGGGCTACGGGGAGGCGGTGGCCACCTGTCGGGACGGGTCCGCCGGGATCTCGCTGCGCATGACCACCGACCTGCGCCTGGGGATCGAGGGTCCCACCGCACAGGCACGGACCCGGATGACCGAGGGTGACAATTCCTTCGTCGCACTGAGCTGGTCCAGCCTGCCGCCGCCGCGGACCTACGACGAGGCCGCAAATCGCATGTGGCGCACCTCGGAGTTCTGGCGCCAGTGGATCACCCAGGGGGAGTTCCCCGACCACCCGTGGCGCACGCACCTGCAGCGC
>WUUC01136877.1_pt1 | contig 10142 bp, 13 predicted proteins | sample 6278441 | NCBI WGS metagenome assembly WUUC01 (sample SAMN13675441, study PRJNA597444) | soil metagenome | isolation source: soil | place: USA: Washington | collected 2017-10 | reverse complement strand
TCGCCGGCACCTATGCCACCCAGGAGAACTTCCGGATCATGCGGGCGGCCATGGACGAGGTGTCCAAAGAGGTCGGTCGTTACGTCCGGGTGACGAACTACGCCTCCGGGCTGTGCATGCCGGAGATCGCGGTGCTGGCCGGCCTGCAGCGGCTCGACATGATGCTCAACGACTCGATGTACGGGATCCTGTTCCGCGACATCAACCCGATCAGAACCTTTGTGGACCAACGGTTTTCCCGCCAGGTGCACGCGCGCGCCGGGATCATCATCAACACCGGTGAGGACAACTACCTGACGACCGCGGACGCCGTCGACGCCGCGCACACGGTCACCGTGTCGCAGTTGCTCAACGAGCATTTCGCGCACGAGGCCGGGTTGCCGGACTCGTTGCTGGGCTTGGGGCACGCGTTCGAGATCAACCCCGACCTGCCGGACTCGTTCCGCATGGAGCTGGCACACGCGTTGCTGGCCCGTGAGCTGTTCCCGGACGCGCCGCTGAAGTGGATGCCGCCGACCAAACACATGACCGGTGACGTGTTCCGCGGCCACCTGCTCGACGGTTTCTTCAACCTGGCTGGAGTGCTTACCGGGCAAGGCATTCTGCTCGTCGGCATGATGACGGAGGCGGTGGTGACGCCGTGGCTCTCCGACCGGGACCTGGCGCTGGCCAACGTGAGGTACGTGCTCGGCGCGGCCGGGAACCTGCGTGAGGACTTCCGCCCCGCGCCGGACGGCTTCATCGTCAAGCGGGCCCACCAGGTTCTCGGTGAGGCCGTTGATCTCCTTGAGCGGATCGTCGATGACGGCCTGCTGAACGCGATCGCGGATGGGACGTTCGGGTTGATGAAACGACCACAGGACAAGGGAAAGGGTGCCGACGGGGTGATCGAGAAGGCGCCCGGCTACCGCAACCCGGCCGTTGAGCTGTTGGAGGATCAGTGAGCGTCGTGCGTCCGTACGGTGACACCACCGGCGACGGCATGGTGCAGCTGTCGTTCACCTTGCCCGTGCCGCACGGGCCTCGGGCCGATGGTGCCGCGCAGCAGCTGGCCAACAAGATGGGCATGGATCCGGCCATGGTGGTGCACTCGCATCCGATCGGCGCGGGGTTCACGTTCTTCGTGGTGTACGGGTCGGTGTCGCATCTGGTGGATCTCGACGCGGTTCGAGTGGTGGAGCGGGAGTACCCGTTGCTCGCACCGTCCGAGGTGAACTCTTCGGTGAAGAAGTTGTTGCACCGCAAGCTGGTTGTGGTCGGCGGGTGCATCGGCACCGATGCCCACACGGTCGGCATCGACGCGATCCTCAACATCAAGGGGTTCGCCGGGGAGAAGGGCCTTGAGTACTACCGGGAGCTGCGGGTGATCAACCTCGGTGCTCAGGTGACCGTCCCCGAGTTGGTGAAACGTGCGCGCGGGGAGAAGGCCGACGCGGTGCTGGTGTCCCAAGTGGTCACTCAGCGGGACGCGCACATCCACAACACCCAGGAGATGTCCGCCGCTTTCCGTGAGGCGATGGGGGAGCGGCGCCCCTTGCTGATCGCCGGCGGCCCCCGGTTCGACCCGCTGATGGCCGGGGAGCTCGGCGTGGACCGGGTGTTCGGCCGGGGCACCACGCCCGGTGAGGTCGCCAGCTACCTTGTCCACGCGATCAAGGAGAAGGCCGCATGAGTAACCTGGCCGAGGGGTTTTCGGTGACCCACAAGCGATACGTTCCCTACTCGCACGCCCACTACGGCGGCAACCTGGTGGACGGCGCGTACGGCCTTGGCATGTTCGGCGACGTGGCCACCGAGCTCTGCATCCACACCGATGGCGACGAGGGCCTCTTCGCCGGGTACTCCTCCGTCGAGTTCCTCGCCCCCATCCAAGCCGGCGACGTGCTGGAAGCCACCGCCACCCTCACCCGGGTCGGCACCCGCTCCCGCGACCTCTCCTTCGAGGCCAGGGTGGTGTGCCGCGCCGCCCCCGACCGCGGCCCATCCTCCGCCGACGTCCTCGCCGAGCCGATCACCGTCACCCGTGCCAAGGGAACCGTGGTCGTCCCGCCGCGGTAGACGCCGGATACCGCGGTTGCGGGATGCCGTGACACCGGTTGGGCCGTAGCGTTGCGGGGTGGGGAAGGTTCTCGCTTTGATCGTGACCGCGGCCGGTGGTGTGCTGGCGATTCCGGCCGGGCTGGTGGGCTGGGCGGCGGTCGCGATCCTGCTGGCGTCCTACCTCGTCGGCCAGTCGGTGCCCAGGTCGACCGTGGTCGTGTCGGTGCTGGCGACGGCGATCATGTTCGGGGTCGCCGCGACGGTCGTGGCCGGCCGGTGGTGGACCGGGCTCGCGCCGATCGCCATCGCCGCCATGCTGGTCGGCGCGGCCGTCGGCGACGCGGTGCGCAGCCGGCGGGAGGCCGCCGAGCAGGAGTCGCGTCGGCGTGTGGTCGAGGAACGGCTGCGCATCGCGCGCGACGTGCACGACCTGGTCGCGCATCACATCGCGGTGGTGAACGTGCAGGCCGGGGTGGCCACGCACCTGCTGCGGGACCGGCCGGAGGTCGCCGCCGAGGCGCTCGACCAGGTGAGCTCGGCGAGCAAGGCGGTGCTGGACGAGCTCGGCACCCTGCTCGGGGTGCTGCGTGACAACCCAACCGAGCCGACGCCGGGACTCGCCGACCTGCCGAGCCTGCTCGATTCCGTTGCCGCGGCCGGACTTCGGGTCGACCAAGAGGTGGTCGGCCAGCCACGGCCGCTCCCGCCCGCCGTCGACGTGTCCGCGTACCGGATCCTGCGGGAAGGCCTGACCAACGCCGGCAAACACGGCAACGGCCGGGCCCGGCTGATCCTCAGCTACGCACCGGACCGGCTGCACATCGAGATCCGCAACGAACGCGTGAGCACGCGGGCCGGCACGGGCCACGGGCTGACCGGGATGCGGGAACGCGTCGTCGCGCTCGGCGGCGAGCTGCGAGCCGGGCCAGAGCCGGGCGGCGAGTTCGTCGTTCGGGCCAGCATGGAGGCCAAGTGACGATCCGCGTTGTGCTTGCCGATGACCAGACGTTGATCCGCGCCGGGTTTCGCGCCCTCATCGACTCCGCGGCCGATCTGGAGGTGGTGGGGGAGGCAGCCACCGGAACGGAGGCGGTCGCGCTGGTCCGGGAGGCCCGCGCGGACGTGGTGCTCATGGACATCCGGATGCCGGGACAGGACGGACTGGCCGCGACCAGGAAGATCACCGCCGACAGCGATCTCGCCGGGGTCCGGGTGCTGATCCTGACCACGTTCGAGATCGACGAGTACGTCTTCCAGGCGTTGCGGGCCGGAGCCAGTGGATTCCTCGGCAAGAGCGTCCGGCCGGACGAACTGCTCAACGCGATCCGCCTTGTGGCGCAAGGCGAATCGCTGCTCTCGCCGGCGGCGACCAGGAGTCTCGTCGCCCAGTTCCTCGCCCAGCCCGCCCAGTTCGACGCGGCCGGGCCAAAGCTGTTGGCCGGCTTGACCGAGCGCGAGCGGGAGATCGTCATCTTGGTCGCGAGTGGACTGTCCAATCAGGACATCGCGGACCGGCTGTTCCTCTCCCCGCTGACCGTGAAGACCCATGTCAACCGGGCCATGATGAAGCTCGGCGCACGCGACCGGGCCCAGGTCGTGGTCATCGCCTACCAGGCCGGTCTGGTACCGCATCCGCGGTAGGCCACGAAGCCCGCGCTGGCCGGACGACGAGTACCCGCGGCCGCCGGCAGCCTGTCCGCATGACCGAACTCGCCACCCCGCCACGTACCCGGCTCACCAAGCGGCTGCGCCAGGTTCTCGTGCTCATGCACCTGACGACCGCGTTCGGCTGGCTCGCCGCGTCGCTCGCGGTACTGCTGCTCACCGTCCACGGCATGGCCCAGGATGACCCGAGCCGCGTCTTCGCCACCGTGGCCCACCTCGACGACAACCTGCTCGCCGACTTCTCCTTCATGACCGTCTACACCGGACTGATGCTGGCCGGTCTCGGTCATTGGGGCTACCTCAGGTTCTGGTGGGTCACGGTGAAAATGGTGCTCGCCATCACCTGCGCGCTCACCGGCCGGGCCTTGTTCTCAGGTTGGCTCGCCGACGCCGCCACCCCCGGCCACCCGGTCCCCGACGCGCAACTGGTGATCGCCACCATCCTGATGGTCTGCGCGATCGCCATCATGGCCTGGATCGGCCGCACCAAGCCGTGGGGCCGGGTCGGTACCAACCGCGGCCCGGCACAACCCCTTGGTCACCCGGCGCTCTACCTGCTCGTCATCGTCACGCCGGTGCTGGACTACATCACAAACCTGCCGCTGCAGGCGATCCCGGTCGCCATCGTCATCGGGTATCGCGTTGTCGATACCTACCGCGGGGCCCGGTCTTCTGGCCGACGCCCGCCCAGATCACGGCCTGGTTGGGGCTGGCGAACCTGATCTGGGCTGCCGACGGGCGGGCTTCCTCCGGCCGCCACTGCGGGGTCCACACCATGCCGGGGTGGACCGGATCGAACTCGCCGAGCAGGGCCTCGATCTCGCCACGGGTGCGCCAGATGACATCGCTGCTGCACATGTCGTCGTACAGGTGCTTGAGATCCATGATCTTGGGCACGAACTCCGGTGGGATGCCCTCGTTGGTGATGTGCGAGATCGCCAGGTATGACCCGTTCGCGACGAGCTCGCGGAAGCGCGCCACGGACTCCGCGCCGACATCGTCGCCGTCGGGCCCCGGTTGGTGCACGTGCAGGACCGCGACCATCAGCACCGCGACCGGTGCCGCCGGGTCGATGAGCCCGGTGTCGACCGCCTCCCGCCACAGGTCGTCCGGGCGCCGCAGGTCGGCGTTGATGATCGCGTGCCGGTCCGGATCTCCTTCCTTGTCAAGGAGAACCTCGGCATGCGCCACCGCCACCGGCTCATGGTCGGCGTAGACGACCCGGCAGCCGCGCGCGACCTCGTCGGCGATCTGGTGCGTGTTGCCCGATGCCGGGATGCCCGCGCCGACGTCAAGAAACTGCCGAACGCCACGTCTGGCCAGATATCGGACAACCCGGTTCACGAACATTCGGTTGGCCATCGCGACATCGCGCAGCAGCGGAAAACGTTGAAGTGCGCGCCGAACGAAATCACGATCGATTGCCCAATTGGCGGTGCCGCCGAGGAGGTAGTCATATACCCGAGCAATGCTGGGGCGGTCCAGAACGACTCTGGGCGGCGCTAAGATCGGCGACTGTGCGTCAACCACGAGCGTCGGTCCTTCCCCAGCCGAACACGCGATCAGTTTTGTCCCACAGTACTCTTTCGGCCGCACCTTGCCTATAGTCCTTACGGTTAGTCATCATAAGACCGGTGCCACTCGGCTCGGTGTACCTCGGCCAGATGATCGAGGAACTGCATGCTGTCCTCGGTGCTCAGCGCGGCGTCGCGAAGCTCCCGCCAGTGTTCTTCGAACATCGCCAGCTCTTTCGCCTTGGTGAAAGTTCGCGCCCCTCCCGGATACTCCAGGTAAGCGAAGTCGTCGTCGCCATCAAAGCGCAGGATCACAAAGTCGCTGTCCACATAGGGGACGGGAGCGTCGAACGTCAGGATCCGCAGCGTGAGCCGGGCATAGGACTTCATGCAGGTCAGCAAATGCTCGGCCTGATCGACGACCAACTCCGGCGACCGGCCGCCCGGCATTCGATACAGCGACGACTCGCTGAGAATGACCTGGTAGTGCGGCGGATTTTCGACAGTGAAGACATGGGTCCTGGCCAGCCGCCGCCTGGCGAGCTGGACGATGTCGTGGGGTCCGGCGTTGGTGTTGAACTGCTGGAACATGTAGTGCTCGGACTGCAGCGGGCCGGGAATCCGCTCACTGTGCCAGCACAGGACCTCGGTGGCGTCCGACTCACGGTCGCTGAGCTCCTCGAAGGCCGGCGAGGTCAGCACGCTGTTGCGGCGCCGCCGGATCCGGTCGTGCACAGCCATCCTGCGCAGATCATCCGCCTTGTCCGCGGGCACCCGGTAGGCCTGGAGCATCAGCTCCAGCTCGGCCCTGCTGACCGCGACCAGGGTGGTCTCGATCTTGTTGATCTTCCCTTGACCGCAGCCGAGGATGGTGGCGATGGCACTCTGGGTCAGCTTGGCCTCGGTGCGTGCCTTGCGAAGCTCGCGGCCAAGTTGTCGACGCGAAGTGGCATCGTTCACCACCAGATCGCCACCCATCACTCCAGAGAGACAAGCATGCCTCAAGAATAGGTGACGGAACGTCTATAGATCAAAAGAATGATCTAGTGCTCTTGCTCACCACGGTGGCGACTAGAGCGAGCGGAGAAAGGTCGACCACGGGGCGCCGGCAAACGACAGGGTCGCGCCGGCGCCCTTCGAGTCCCGTAGCAGAACCACCCCGTTTCTGCCGTGCTTCAGCTCGACACAGTTTCCCTCGATGTTGCACCGGCTCGACCTGAGCCAGCAGCCCTCGCGTGCGAGGAGCGGTCCGTTACCTCGAATGTCCGCGCCCATAATGCCCACTCCCCTCGTGGTCATGCAGACGCGATTAATCCTGTACCGAGATTAATCCGGAGGCAAGCCCCCCTGGTGGTCAATAGTCGGTCGGTCATCACCCGACTGGCCGATCTCGAGCCAGAAACTTGACAAGATCATCACTGTCAGTGATCACCTAGGTAAACAACCCGATTATTCCAAGAATGATTTAATCGAAGAATGTTGTGCTCGTTAGGAAAGTTGCTCGGAGCGGAGTCATTCGGGCACTATGGGATATGACGGCGCACTCAAAGAGTGCGGCTCCCTGTTGCACCAGGGAGCCGCGTTCGCTGTCGCCCAACCCAGGAGTTCCAGTTAAGGCCACAACATGAAGAGTATAGAACCACATTCACGGATTAATCCAGCGGAGGATTCAGGTCGCGGTCAAGAGGACGCGGTCATCCAACCCATTCCGCTGCCGCGGACCGGCGCTTCCGCTCGGCGCCCACGCCGGCACCGGGCGGAGGACAGGTCCTGGACGGCCACCCTCGAGCGCGTGCTCCGGTCCTGGCCGACCACCCTGCGGCTGGCGCTGCTGCTCGCCATCCTCCTCACCGGTCTGGCGGCCATCGTCGCCGCGGCGGGCCTGGTCAGCCCGCTGCTGCTGCTGATCGCGGGCGGTCACCAGGCCAGGAAGTGGGTTCACCGGGACGGCAAGCGGTAGCGATCGTCATCCGCCGTCCGGTTCATCCACAGTGGACTCGTCGCGTACCAGCCTGACCAGCTCGGCGGGCGGGACGCCGGACAACTCGGCGAGCCACCGGATGCCGATCCGGTCGAGCTTGACCAATGTGGACTCTCGCATCCTGGCATGCGCCAGCCGGGCCTGGGCCCAGTGGCGGAGCGGGGCCAGCTCGGGGCGTTTGCTGCGGGCGAGCACCACCAGATCGACGATCGCGCCGGAGCGGATGTCCTCAATCCGGCGCAGCGTTCGGTCGAGGAGATCCGGTAACGGTACTTCGAGCACCTCGGCCAGCTCGAGGAGCTTGACGACGGTGATAGCCCGGGTGCCGAGTTCGTAGGTTGCCAGTGCCTGTAAGGACATCTCCATGGTGAGCCGCTCCCGGAGGTCACGGCGGCGCCAGCCTTGGCGCCTGCGTGCCTTGCGGAGCTCGTCGCCGAGCACCCGTAGGAACTGCGCGGACCGGTCCGCGCCACCGGTCGCCGCCATCGTCGCGTACACCTCAGGGTTCGCTTGGCGGCTTGGTGACCGGTGTTCGGGCCTCGCGTGGGATGCCGAGGCCGACCGGTGCCGGGGTGAGTGTGCCTGGTGCGTCCGGATGCCCGGGCGGGGCGAGGGTGAGCAGCGCCCGCAGGGTCCAGACGGACTTGTGCGCGTACCACCACAGCACCCGTTCCGGTGCGTAGATATCGACCTCCGGCGTGGTGGGTACCCGGTAGGCCAGTGCGCGCTCCTCGCTGAACATGATCACTACATCCACGCAGTCGCCCCACTTCCGCACCGCGGCAAGCACGTCCGGCCCGTGCCGGTCCGGCCGGAATGCCTGAAGCTGGAAGTGCCGTCGGCTCAACCGATCCAGCAGCACCTCCAGCTCGGTACGCCGTGGCCGGCGTTCACCCTGCACTGTTGCAGCGTGTGCTATGCCGGTACTGGCCTAAAAGGGAACTCATGGAGGAAGATGGGGGAAGTTCACCTATCAACCCCGCCGATTGGGCGGCCGCCGTGCTACAGCCCAACCATTTGCTGCGCACCGTGCGGGAGCGAACGCCATCCCGCCGGGTCGCCGGCACGCACATGACCCGCGAGGAATTGGCGGAGGCCGTCGCGCTGTGGCTGGCGGAGCGGGACGTCAAGGGCCGCAAGGTCGCCTTTGACGGTAATCATCTCGGCAAGCTCGAACGCGGGGCCGTTCGCCGCCCGCGCCCGCATTACGTCGCCGCGCTGTGCGCGGTGCTCTCCGCGACCGAGGCGGAGTTGGGATTTTCGGAAGGTCCGGCCGGCTCCCTTTCGGTGTCGGACGCGGACTGGAATCGCGCCTTGATCGAGAATTCCGTCGAAACGATCACGAGGGTCGATTTGGCTGCCACCCGAAGACACGCCCTGGTCGCTGCCGCGCTAGCCGGGGCCGCGCTGACCCAACCCTTGCAGCGCTGGCTCGAGCCCCTCGCCGAGGCGGGCGGCTCCGCGCGGCGGTACGACGCGTTCACCCCGCCGGAAGTCGAGGCGCTGGAACGGCTTGCCGTCGAGATCCGCGGCTGGACCACGGCCCGCAACGGCGCGCTGGCCCGCAAAGCCGTGGTAGCGCAGCTCTCCGAGCTCAACGAGCGGCTGCGTCACGCGCCGTCCGGACCGCTCACCAGGCGCGCCGTGCTGGTCACCTCCCAGCTCGCCGACACCGTCGCGTCGATGTCCTGGGACGCCGGGGAACACCATGCCGCGCAGCGGTACTACGTGCTGGCCGTGCAGTTGGCGAAGCTGGCCGGGGACGACGAACTGGCTGCGGTGGCGCTCGCGGCGCTCGGCAGGCAGTGCTGCGACCTCGGCCGCCCGACCGACGGGTTGGAAGTAGTCCAACTGGCCCAGTACGGCACCCGCCGATCGGCGAATCCGCGCCTGCGGGCGATGCTCGCCACCCGGGAAGGCTGGGCCTATGCGCAGCGCGGTGAGGTCCGCGCTTTCCATCGGATTGCCGGCCTCGCGCAGGATCATTTCGCCGAGATCGTCTCGCCGGATTCGTGCCGTTGGGTCGGCAACTTCGACGCGGCGGAAATGTACGGCGTGATCGGCGCCCGGTTCCGCGATCTCGCGCGGCACGACCCGCGGCAGGCGCGGCATGCGCAAGATCACATTGAGCGGGCATTGCGGCTTCGAGATCCCGGCCGGCAGCGAAATAGGGCCTTCGACCTGATAGGTCTTGCCCGGGTGCACTTGATCACTCGTGATCTCGAACGGGCCTCGGCGTTGATTTACGAGGCTTTGCCGCTGACACGGAACTGGATGTCCGGCAGGGTAGGGATCAAGCTGGGCGATTTTCATCGCGAGTCGGCCCGGTTCGCTTCCCTCCCTGAGGTGCGCGACGTTCGCGACGCCATCCGCGGGGTGATGACCGCCTGAAAGGGGATGCACCCCCGTGCCGCGTATCGGCATCACCGGCCATACAAACCTGTCCGCGGCGACCGTTCCCCTTGTCGAGGCGGGTATCCGGGCCGTGCTCTCAGCGCATTCCGTTGACCTGACCGGAGTTACCTGCCTGGCCCGGGGCGCCGACCAGATCTTCGCCAGGGTGGTACTGGAGTTGGGCGGAGCCATCGAGGTCGTGCTGCCGGCCCGCGACTACCGCGCCCGCAAGGTAAGCGCGGACAACGCAGCCGACTTCGACGAGATGCTCGCCATGGCGCATGCAATTCGCACAATGCCATTCGCCCATTCGGACGGTAACGCCTACCAAGCCGCGAGCGAGCACATGTTGTCCACTGTGGACTCGCTGATCGCCGTGTGGGACGGCCGGCCGGCCGGTGGGTACGGCGGAACCGCCGACGTGGTCGCGGCGGCGCGCCGGTCGGGTATCGCGGTCACCGTGGTCTGGCCGCCCGGCTCCGAGCGGTCGTAGTCCCGAGGGTGTCAACGCTCGACAGACATGGCACCGGACGGGTAGAGGGCGGCGT
>WUUC01129434.1_pt1 | contig 10142 bp, 10 predicted proteins | sample 6278441 | NCBI WGS metagenome assembly WUUC01 (sample SAMN13675441, study PRJNA597444) | soil metagenome | isolation source: soil | place: USA: Washington | collected 2017-10 | reverse complement strand
TTCGATCGGCAGCCCGACACGGGAGAAATAGAAAGAAAACACCGCCTCCCGCACGCCAAAGCCGTTCACTGAGACGGGCAGCATCTGCACGACGAAGGAAACCGGCACGATGACCGCAAGATCCCAGATCGTGATCGGCATGTGCACCGCGAAGGCGACGGCCAGGTAGTAGCCGACCAGCAGCGCCTGTACGACGACGGCGCCGCTGAAGCAGCCGGCCAGTGCGCGGGGCCGCGCGCGAAACCTCCCGAGCGCAGACGTGAGCCTCTCGATCCGCTGCCCGATCCACTCGGGATTCAGCACGGCCAACGGGCCCAGGAGCCGCGCGATCGTCGCGGGAGCGACCACGGCAGCCGCCGCAGCGGCGGAACCGGCGGCGAACGCGGCCCATAACCACGACGGCCAGATTGGAACGCCGCCGCCCCGGGCGCCGGCCGCAAACGTGGCGCCGACGGCCGCCACGAGCACCAGGCCGATCAGGCCGATCCCGCGATCCATCAGCACGATCGTCGCCGCCACGGTCTTCGATCGCGCCGCGCGCGCCGTGTCGCGAATGCGCACGACGTCGCCGCCGATGTTGCTCGGCAGGAAGTTGTTGAAGAAGCCGGCCACGAGATACGAGGAGAGCAGCGTGCGCGCAGGCACGTGGATATCCTGCGCGTCGAGCAGGAGCCGCCAGCGCCAGGTGCTCGCGAGGATGTTTGCGAAGTACACGAGGATCGCGACCAGCAGCCAGCGCACCGAAGCGCTGGTGGCGGCGGCCCACAAGCGGTTCACGTCCACGCGCGAGAAAAGGACGGCCAGCAGCACGACGCTGACAGCGACCTTGACGGCCACGCGCGCGTAGCGCGGCCGTGACGCAGAGTGTGTGGATGTCACGGGAAACCGCGACTGTACTACGATTTCGTGAGAAAATCACCGACCAGTGCGCATTCTGATGATCGCGCCCGAGCCGTTTTTCGAGCCGCGCGGGACACCGTTCAGCGAGTACCACCGCATCCGCGCCCTCACGGCGCTCGGGCACCAGGTCGATCTCGTCACCTACCCGTTCGGCCAGAACGTCGAGATGCCCGGCCTCCGCGTCTTCCGATCGCCGAGGCCGCCGTTCGTCCGTCACGTCAAAGTGGGCCCGTCGTTCGCGAAGCTGCCGCTCGACGCGCTGCTCGCCGCGACGGCGCTGCGCCGCGCGATCGCGACCCGGTACGACGCTGTCCACTCGCACGAGGAAGGCGGCGCGATCGGCGTGCTCCTCGCCGCAGCGCTTCGCGTGCCGCACCTCTACGACATGCACTCGAGCCTGCCGCAGCAGCTCACGAACTTTGCGTTCACCGGCTCGGCGAGCCTCCGCCGCGTGTTCACGTGGCTTGAAAAGCTGATGATTCGGCGGTCGCGGGTGGTGATCGTGATCTGTCCGTCGCTCGAGGACATCGTGCGCGGCATCGATCCTGGCGCCGACGTCGTGCTGATTGAAAACGCGCCGGGCTCCGCCGAGGAGCAGGCGTCTGCCGGAGAGGCCGCCGCCGTACGTGCCGCTTTTCACCTGCAGCCGTTCGCGCCGCTCGTCTTGTATACCGGGACGTTCGAGGCGTATCAGGGCCTTGATCTGCTGTTTGCGGCAATGGCGATCGTCAAAGCGCGGCGCCCCGACGCGCGGCTGCTCCTGGCGGGCGGAAAGCCGATCCAGGTCGCGCGGGCACGCGAGCAGGCGCGCGCGGCGGAAATCGGCGAGGTGACGCTCTTTGCCGGCGAGCGTCCCGCAGCCGAGATCCCGGCGTACCTTCGCGCGGCCGACGTGCTCGTCTCGCCTCGATCGCGCGGCACGAACACGCCGCTCAAGATTTACCAGTACCTGCGCTCGGGCAAGCCGATCGTGGCCACGCGGCTGCTCACGCATACGCAGGTGCTCGACGACCACACGGCGATTCTCACCGGCGTGTCTGCGGCCGAGTTCGCGACCGGCATTCTCACGGCCATTGACGACCGCGCGCGAGCGTCGGCCGTCGGCGAGCGGGCGCGCGAACTGGCAGACCGCAAGTACAGCTACGAAGCGTACCTGGAGCGCACCCGGCGAGCCTGCCGCGCGCTGGCGGCGCCGGCTGCGCCCGGCTCACCGGTGAAGGACGTCAAGGACGTGGCGTGACCGGCCGGCCAGCGCCCGAACATTACAGCTATGCGTATTACGCAAACCGCGAAAATGCCCGTGCCTTCGACGAACGGCGTTTCGGCGGGCCCATCGGTGAGCTGATCGCCGCGACCCAGGCGCGCGTCCTCGCCAACATGGTCGGCCGCATCCACGAGCGGCCGATTCTCGACGTCGGCACCGGCACCGGACGCGCGGCGCTCATGTTCGCGCGCGGCGGAGCCAAAGTGACCGCGGTCGACGCGTCGGAAGAGATGCTCGCCATCGCGCGCGAGCGCTCGGCGGCCGAAGGCGTCGCCGTGAAGTTTCTCGTGGGCGATGCGCACGCGCTCGAATTCAGCGATCGCGCGTTCGATGTCGCGGTCAGCCTGCGCGTGCTGATGCACACGCCGCGATGGCAAACGGTCCTCAAAGAGCTCTGCCGTGTCGCCGATCGCCTCGTGATCATCGATTACCCGTCGTCGCGCAGCGCGGCGCGCCTGCAGTCGATGGCTCGGCGGCTGATGGCAGCAATGGGCATCTCGACCGAACCGTATCACGTTTTCTCTGACAAGGAGATCGGGCAGGCGCTGGCGGACGAAGGCTTCCGGGTCCGATCCATGCACAGGCTTTTCGTCCTGCCGATCGCCCTGCACAAGATGTTGGGATCGCGCCGGTTCACGTCGGCGCTCGAGGGTGCGCTCGCCCGCGTGGGGCTGCGGAAACGCTTCGGCTCCCCTGTCACGCTCGTCGCCGAACGGTGCGTGATCTCGTAACCGGGGCGACCGGTTTCACGGGCGGTCACCTGGCGAGGTCCCTCATCGCGCGCGGCGACGAGGTGCGGGCGCTGGTACGAAATCCCGGCAGCGCCGCCGATCTCGCCGCCGCAGGAATCGAGCTCTCGACTGGCGATATTCGCGATGCGAGCGCGCTCGACAAGGCGATGAGGGGAGTCGATATCGTCTATCACGTCGCCGCTGTGTACCGGCAGGCCGGTATTGGCGCAGGGGAGTATCGCGCGGTGAACGCCGTCGCTGCCGGCCAGGTCGTCGAAGCGGCCGCACGGACCGGCGTGCGCCGTGTGGTGCACTGCAGTACGGTCGGCGTCCACGGAGACGTCGAGCGCCCGCCGGCCGACGAAGACGCCCCGCTCAGGCCCGGCGACATCTATCAGCAGACGAAGCTCGAAGGCGAGCGCCTCGCCCGGCGGACCGCCGACCGTCTCGGCATCGACTTGGCCATCGTGCGTCCAACAGGAATCTATGGTCCCGGCGATCGGCGGCTGCTGAAGCTGTTTCGAGGTGTGGCGCGCGGCCGCTTTCCGGTGCTGGGCGACGGACGGATCTACTACCATCTCACCTATATCGACGATCTCGTCGACGGACTTGTCCTGTGCGGCACCGCCGCGGCCGCCGCAAACCGCACATACATTCTCGCGGGCGGCGAAGTGAGGACGCTGAACGAGCTGGTGGCGCTCATCGCGGAGGTCGCGGGCGTCGACCCGCCGAAAATGCACCTCCCGGTGTGGCCCTTCTGGCTGGCCGGCGCGCTCTGCGAGGCGGTCTGCGCGCCGCTCGGGATCGAGCCGCCCATCTACCGCCGGCGCGTCGATTTCTTCACCAAGAGCCGGGCGTTCGACATCTCGCGCGCGCGCCGCGAGATCGGCTACGACCCCCGCGTCGAATTGCGTGAAGGCATTCGCCGCACGCTGGCGTGGTATCGGCAGCATGGATGGATCTAAGGTAGGGCCTGGCTTCGGCCGGACAGAAATTGAATATGAAACGCGGATGATCGACAAAGCACAGGAGCAGCTGTTCGAAGCGCACCGATCCAGCCGCGAGAAGTACGCGGCGCTCGTCGTCGGCAGGCCGGGGCTCGGGGCGCTCCTCGAGTACGAGCTGATCGTCACCTTTACGCAGAGTCTTCCCGGCGCCCTGGGCCTGGCGATGCGAAAGGCCTTCTATCCCTTTCTCCTCGGCTCCTGCGGCCGCAACGTCGTCTTCGGCCAGAACGTCGTGCTCCGCCATCCGCACAAGATTCACATCGGCAGCAACGTGGTGATCGACGACAACTGCCTGCTCGACGCGAAGGGCGAATCGAACCGCGGCATCAGGATCGGCAGCGGTGTGTTCATCGGGCGCAACACGATCCTGTCCTGCAAAAACGGCGACATCGAGCTGGCCGACGGCGCGAACGTCGGTTTCAACTGTGAGCTGTTCTCGGCGAGCCGCGTGCGCATCGGCGCAAACGTGTTGATCGCGGCCTACGCCTACGTGATTGGCGGCGATCACGATTTCTCCGATCCCTCGAAAACCGTGCTGGAGCAGACCCGCACCTCGACCGGCGTCGACATCGGCGCCGGAGCGTGGCTCGGCGCCGGCGCGAAGATCCTGGACGGCGTCACCATCGGGGAGCACGCGGTCATCGGCGCGGCAGCCGTCGTGCGCGACGCGGTTCCGCCTCGCGCGATTGCCGTCGGCATCCCGGCGCGTGTCGTTTCGACGCGCACTTGATCGTTTAGAATCGACCTATGCCATACCGGACCGAGCTCGAGGCGCGCCTCGCCAAGAAGACGACGAAGGCGATTGTCGATTACCAGATGATCGAGGACGGCGACCGCGTGATGGTCGGACTGTCGGGAGGGAAGGACAGCTGGGCGCTTCTTCAGCTGCTCGACGTGCTGCGTCAGCGCGCGCCGATCACGTTCTCGCTCGTGGCGGTGAACGTCGACTCCGGCTACAAGGAGTACAAGTACGACCTCATCGCGAAGACGTGCGAGGCTCGCGGCTGGGAGTATCGCATCGAGCATACGAACATCGGCATCCTCATCGACGACATCCTCGACGCGGATCAAACGCCGTGCTCGCTCTGCGGACGCCTTCGCCGGGGTGTGCTGTACCGGATCGCGAAGCAGATCGGCGCCACGAAGATCGCGCTCGGCCATCATGCCGACGACTTCGTGGAGACGCTGCTCCTGAACCTGTTTTTCGCCGGCTCGCTCAAGGCGATGCCCGCCAAGCTCGTGTCCGACGACGGGGCGAATGTCGTGATTCGCCCTCTGGTCTTCGTGGGCGAAGAGGAAGCGCGCGCCTACACGAAGGAATGCGAGCTGCCGGTGATTGGCTGCTGCTGTCCGGCGTGCGGAGATCTCGGCCTGCAGCGGCAGCGCGTGAAGCGCCTCCTCATGGATCTGGAACGCGAGCACAGCGGCGTGAAACAGTCCATGCTGAAAGCGCTGGCGAACGTCGCCCCGCGCCACCTGCTCGACACGCGCCTCAACCCTCCCGCCGAACTGCGCGCGCGCGTCCATTCCGCCGCATGAGAGCGGTCGTCCAGCGCGTCTCCTCCGCCGCCGTCGCGGTTGGCGAGGGAGGCGCCCTGCGCGACGTCGCGCGCATCGATCAAGGCCTCCTCGTGTTCGTCGGCGTGGAGCACGACGACGACCCGTCTGACGCGGAATATATCGCCGGAAAGATTCGCGACCTGCGCGTCTTCGAAGATCCCGCCGATTCGGCGCGCCACCTGGACCGGTCGGTTCGCGACGTCAGTGGATCGGTGCTCGTGGTGTCGCAGTTCACGCTCGCCGCAGACTGCCGCAAGGGACGGCGGCCCTCGTTCGATCGCGCCGCGGCGCCGGCCGTCGCGCGGCCGCTCTACGAGACGGTCGTCTCCCGTTTACGGACGGCCGGCCTGGCGGTTCAGACCGGGGAGTTCCGGGCGGCCATGCAGGTGTCGCTCGTCAACGACGGTCCGGTCACGCTGCTGCTCGACAGCAGGAAAACCTTCTGAGAAAGGAGCGTTCGTGCAGATCACTCGACTCGTCGCACCGCTGGCCGTCGTTCTGAGTTTGGCGTCACCTTCTGCGGCGCAGCAGCGCCCGCTGATCACGGAGGATCCTGAGCCGATCGGCGCCGGCCGGGTCCTGATTGAAGGTGGGGTCGACTTCGCGGTCGATCAGCAGTATCCCGCGTCGGGACTCGATGGCAACTTGTGGCGCGCGCCGCTCATCGGCGTGAGCGTCGGCATCAGTTCAATCGCGGAAATTCAGGTTGACGGCGGTTTTTACAATAGTCTTGCCATCGACGACCGTCTCGCCGCCCCGCTCGCGGGCCTGGTCACCGCGACCGGCGACTCGACGAGCGACGTCGAGGACATTGTCGTCGCCACGAAGGTTCGTCTCCTGGCCGAAGGCGCGGGGCATCCTGCCTTCGCAATCCGGTTTGCGACGAAGCTGCCCAACGCGGGCAACGAAAGCGGGCTCGGGCTCGATACCACCGATTTCTACGCGTCGCTGTTGTCGGCGAAAACGGTGCAGTCGATTCGGCTGGTCGGAAACATCGGCTTCGGGATTCTGTCGGACCCCACTGTTGGCGACCGCCAGAACGATGTGTTGACCTACGGCGCGTCGTTCGCGCGCGCGCTGAGCGACCGCGCGGAGGTGGTGGGCGAGTTGAACGGCCGCATTTCGACGCGCAGCGGCGACCCCTTCCCAGGCACCGAGAGCCGCGGCGTGCTGAACCTCGGCGGCCGTTATACCCGCGGATCGGTGCGTCTCGACGGCGGCGTGTTCCTGGGTCTCACCACCATCGATCCGACGATCGGTTTCTCCGCCGGACTCACTTACGTGTTCAACGCATTCGAGGTGCCGTAGAAGCGGTCGACCGCGCCGATTTCCTGCCGCTTGCGCTCTTCCGACCAGCCGAGCTCCGCCCCGACGATGTCTGCGGCGTGGCGGAGCGCCGGCTCGCCGGGGTGTTCGAGTGCGCCGAGGGGCGTGCGGCGGATTGTGGCATCCGCAAGCGTCATCGCCATCTCGTGCCGCGCAGCCCAGACGAGCTCGGCGCCGACCACGGGCACACCCGTCGCGAGTCTCCGGCGCCAGTCCGGGCGGTTGGCGGCGAGGCGCAGGACGTCTTCGTATCCGGTTCCGTATGCGGCGATGAGGTGCGGGATGGTGTCGGGCGGCAGCAACGAATCGTACTCGCGCCGGGCGGAGGCGACCGCTTCGCCGATGTTGGCGATCTGACCTCCAGGGAGCGGCGTTGCGGCCGTGCGGCAGGGAACCGGCCGTCGGCCCAGCGCGGCGAGAATTCGCGTGGTGACGCGCTCCGCAACCGCGCGCGCTGTCGTGTATTTGGTGCCTGCGACGCTCAGCATGCCTCCCATGCCTTCCGCGGAGTGATCGCGGACCTGCTCGTGCCGCTCGAGCGCGACTGCGCCGTTTGTTTTGACCGCAGCCGGCACGAGGCCGCGATGAACCAGCGACACGTCGGCAAGCGTGAGATCCAGCGACGGAAAGGCCTCGTTCAACTCGGCAATGAACGCGGCGACTTCCGCTTCCGAGACGCCGCAGTCCGTCCCGGCGGCCGGCTGGCCCGATTCCCACGTACCGAACAGCGCGCGGTGCCGCCACGGCACGAGAAAGAGATGCCGGCCGGAACCGGTCTTGCCGCCGAGCGCCTCGCCTCCGGCGTCGCGGCGCGTCACCAGGTTCATTGCCTTGAGGAGAGGGATGCGGGCTGTCAATCCGAGCGGGGCGAGGAGCCGATCGATCGCGGCACCCGTGGCATTCACCGTGACGGCCGCGCCAATCTCGATTTCGCGGCCCGCCATCCGGTCGCGCGCCCGGACGCCGACGACCCGGCGCCGATCGGCGAGCGGCGTCAGCGCTTCGACGTGGTTGGCGATTGCCGCGCCGTGGCGTGCAGCGGCGAGCGCCCACGCGAACGTGAGCCGATCGGGCTCGAGCGTGATGTAGTCGTGCCACGTGGCCGCGCCGGTGAGGCCGCGGCGGCGCAGGCCCGGAAAGCGGTCGACCGCTTCGCCCCGCGACGTCACACGGCCCGGCGGCAACTCGAGGCCGCTGCCGATGCCGCTGTTCCGATCGATGCCCAGGAGCCGGTCGACCACGAACCCCGCGCGCATCGCCAGCTTGCCTTTGCCGACCGATCGATAGAGGGGCAGCGCGAAGAGCTGCGGCTGCACGGCGTGCGGCGCAATGCGGGCCAGCGTCCGCCGCTCGCGGATCGACTCGCGGGCGCGGGCGATGTCCAGCGTCTGCAGATAGCGCAGCCCCCCATGGATTGTGCGGAGGTGGTTGAACGTGCTGCCGCTGCCGAAATCGTCACGTTCGATGAGGGCGACACTCAGGCCGCGCTGCGCGGCATCGCACGCAATCGTCAGGCCGTAGATGCCGCCGCCGACGACGAGCAGGTCGTAGGTCTGTCGCGCAAGCCGATCGACGTCGCGGATCATCATCGAATTGAAACGCCGCGCTATATTATCCGGCGTGACGACGACCGATCGCGTGCGGAGCTACTGGGAGCGCCACATCCACGATCTCGAGATCACGACGCATCCGGTCGGATCGCGCGGCTTTTTCGACGATCTCGATCAATATCACTTCGAAAAGCTCCATCATCTCCTGCGCCTCGTCGATTTCGGCGGATATGCGGGCCGCTCCGTCCTGGAGGTCGGCTGCGGTGCGGGCATCGATCTCGCGCGGTTCGCCAAGGGCGGCGCACGTGTGACCGGCGTCGATCTCGCTTCGTCGGCCGTCGATCTTGCGCGTGCGAACTTCGCCCAGCAGGGCTTGCGGGGAGATTTCCAGGTTGCGGACGGGGAAGAGCTGCCGTTTCCCGACGCGACATTCGATCTCGTGTACGCGCACGGCGTGGTGCAGTACGCCGCGCGTCCGCAGCGCCTGGTCGACGAGTGCCGCCGCGTGCTGAAGCCGGGCGGCGAGGCGGTCTTCCAGGTCTACAACCGCGTGTCGTGGCTGAACGCGCTGTCGAAGGTGATGAAAGTGGGTCTCGAGCACGACGACGCGCCGGTGCTGCTCAAGTTCAGCATCCCGGAATTCCGTCGCCTGATGAGCGGATTTCGGGACGTGCGCATCGTGCCGGAGCGGTTTCCGGTGCGGTCGCGGCTGCATGGCGGATGGAAGGGCGCGATGTACAACGGGTTGTTCGTCGGTGCCTTCAACGCGCTGCCTCGCGTGCTCGTGCGGCGGTTCGGGTGGCACCTGCTGGCGTTCTGCCGTAAGTAATACTCGTGGAGGGTGATCGACAACACCAGTCCCGCGCACACGGCGTACCGCAGAGGCCGTTGAGCAAGAAGAGTCCTTCCAAATGATCTCGCTCCGCGCTCAGCGCGCTCTGGGGTGAACGTTCGTGGCGCTTACCAGTCGGATTCAGCCTATACGCACTATGCGATTTTCCAAGGCCCACGCCTACGGAAATGACTTCCTCTACATCGAAACCCACGCGCCGGCCGGCGCGCGCCTAGACGCGCTGGCGCGGGAGATGTGCGATCGCCATACGGGCGTCGGCGCTGACGGCCTGATCGTGTACGAACGAACGCGCGCCGGTGTGGCCATGCGTCTGTTCAATGCGGATGGCGGGCAGGCGGAGGTATCGGGCAACGGCGTCCGCGCTCTCGGCGCGCTGGTTCTGCACGACAGCCATGAAGAAAAAGGCGAGCTCACGATTGAGACGGAGGCCGGCCCGAGGCAATTGACACGCATCGAACGCGACGGGTCGCGTCAGCTCTTCGTGACGGCGATGGGTGAACCGGCCCAGCTTCGCCGGATCGAGATCACCGTTGCAGGTGAGTCGCTGGACGCTGTCGCTCTGAACATGGGCAATCCGCATTGTGTGCTTCTCGGTCCCCTGCCGGACGACGATCGGTTCCGACGGCTCGGCGCCGCTCTCGAGCGGCACCCGGAGTTCCCGCAGAGAACCAATGTCGAGTTCGCGGAGGTGGAGAGGGCGGTGCGGGTGCGAATCCGCATCTGGGAACGCGGGGTCGGTCCGACTGCTTCGTCGGGAACGGGGTCGTGTGCCGCACTGGTCGCGGCGGCAGCGTTCGGCGGCGCGGCGCGCGACGCGGAGGTCGTGGCGCCGGGCGGGCCGCAGCGTGTCGAGTGGCGCGCCGACGGCGTGTACCTGACAGGCTGGGCCGAGGTGCTTTGCACGGGCGACTGGCTGCGTCCGTTGCCGCGATAACCTCCGCCACCCCTCCG
>WUUC01126565.1_pt1 | contig 10142 bp, 9 predicted proteins | sample 6278441 | NCBI WGS metagenome assembly WUUC01 (sample SAMN13675441, study PRJNA597444) | soil metagenome | isolation source: soil | place: USA: Washington | collected 2017-10 | reverse complement strand
CCCGTGGGCCATCCTGCGATCGCCGCGAGCGGAAAGTTCATCTGCTTCGCGTAGCCCTCCATCATCGAGCCCATCTTGACGTGGGCACCCCACCCGGCGACGAACCCAAAGAAAAAGGCGAAGATGATCCGCCCGACGAGAACGACCAATCCAGCTGCGTCACTCATGCGCGCCTCCCACCCCGAGGGTCTTATTACGCATCAACAACCAGGTCTGTGCGACATTCCGCCGCCCGGGCAACGAAGGCACCCAATGTCAGATCCCAATCTCGATGTGGGGTACTTGGGCTGGCTATCAGCGCGATTCCGCAGACGACCGACTTCTCGAAGGACGTGCTCGGCAGGTACACGTGCAACGGGCTCGACGAGGCGCTCCGGAGCGCGGATCCAGCCGGCAGACGCCCTGACGGTTCAACGCAGGAGGACGCCCGACCCTTCGACGTCGTCGTCATAGATGGCGGGTCGTTCGGCCCCATCTTCGCCCAACACCTCCTCTTCGCGGACACCACGCGCAGCCACAGGATCCTCGTCCTCAAAGGCGGCGGCCTGGTCGTGCCGGAAATGTCTGAACCTGTCGATGATGGGCCTCGGCGTCCCGCCGGCGACGATGACCGACCCAGGCGGTCCCTGAGCGGAGATCTGGGGCCTGCCGTGGAGGTCGGACATAGGCTTTCCCGGGCTCGCTTACGCTTTCGGCGGTCACCCACTTCCGACGGACTACGTCCTTCGCCTCGAGTGGGTCCAGTGGCGGGCGGACGCGAACTCCGGCGTCTTCGTCAGGTTCCCCCACCGCGACTCGAAGGGTTACAACAACACGGCATGGGTTGCGGTCGACTATGGGTTCGAGGTGCAGATCGACGACGACCTCGCGCGGCCGAGCGGGAACCTTCGAGATGCCGAAGGTACCGAAGACGGTCATCCAGACCTTCTCGGACGACCAGCTCGAAGCGCTCCTTAATCGGCCCGATCAGCGTCGATGGAAGGCCTTCGCGACGGGGCGATCCTCGTCACTCTCTTGGACACGATGGCCCGCGTCTCTGAGGTGGCCGGGGCGAACGCTTCCAGCTTGGATCTCGAGGGCAGGACGTTGGGGGTGATGGGGAAGGGCCGGAAGGAGCGGGATCTTCCGCTTGGCAAGACCGCGACTCGAGCCTTACAGCGCTACCGCAACGCGGTGGATGGCCTCCAGCACGACGACCCTTTTTTCATCCCGTACCGCGGGCGGCGGCTGGACCGCTCGGTCATCACCGACATGGTGGCGGACTACGGGCGCGCTGCGGGAATCACAGGCGTGAGGTGATCGCCCCACACGCTCCGACACACTGCTGCGAAGCGCTTCATCCTCGCCGGCGGTGATGTCTTCACGCTTCAAAGCTGCTCGGGCACACCTCGCTCGTCATGGTGCGACGGTATGTGGAGCTCGCAAGCGTTGACGTCGCCGTCCAGCACGAACGCTACAGCCCCGCGGACTCCCTGTTGCGTCGGCCGTCGCCGGTGGAGCGGTGATCTGCCCAGATTCCGATGAACACTTATCTGGCGCGCTGCGACGGGTCGTCGGAACACTCGTGCGGTCGTCGTGGGCTCAAGACTTGTGCGGCATCACCTCGCATGCACTCCCATCATTCCACCAAAGGGGTGTTGCTTCGGTCGCATCGAGCATTTCTCTCCGAGTGTCTCTTCCAACCGCCCCGAGATGCAGACAATCGCCCATCGTGGTCGTCGAATCGATTCCCGGCAGCTCCACTCGTTGCACTCGTGTCGCGGCCCCCGCGAGGCCCGGTGCCATCTCATCGGGGCCGCGGCTGCGCGTGTGCTCCCCTCCAGGTAACTCATAATGGGTTGGACAGGCGGGGAGGATCGATGAGGCGTCTTACAGCAGTTGCTATGACAATCGCACTCGTTGTGAGCGGATGTTCCACTCCTGAGTCCGCACAGGACGAAGCGGCGACGAGCAAAGGGGCGCCAACGTCAGGCCAGGACGTTTTCCCGATCATCGCGTCGTCCGAGATCGTCGTGGGCGACAACCGGCTTCAGATCGGGCTCATCGACAAGAACGATGCACCTGTCAAATCGCCAAAGGCGACATTGCAGGTGAGCTTCGTCGCTCCCGGTGATGAGCAGCCCTCATCTCAAACCAAGATGTCGTTCTTGTGGACCAACAAGCCGGTGCAGGGTCTGTGGGTGGGGGAAGCCACCTTCGACAAGCCGGGGCAATGGGAAGCCATTATCGAAGTCGAAGGCTACGACGCCAGCATCCGAGCGGTTTTCGATGTGAAACAGGAGAGCACGACGCCTTTAATCGGAGAGAAGGCGCCGTCGGTGGACACGCCTACGATCTCCGACGTCGCCCATCTGTCGGAGATAACCACCGACTCCGAGCCCGACCGGAGGTTCTACCAGCTCTCGATCGCCGACGCGCTCGAGGCCGGAAGGCCGGCGGTCATTACCTTCGCGACGCCCAAGTTCTGTACGTCGCAAGTATGTGGACCGACATTGTCTATCGTGAAGGAGGTGTCAGAGGGCTTTCCGCGTATCAACTTCGTACACGTCGAGCCCTACGACCTCGACAAGGTGCCCGAGCAGCTCGAGCCGGTGCCCGCCGTCACCGCCTGGCGCCTTCCCTCCGAGCCGTGGGTGTTCGTGACGGACGCGCAGGGACGCGTCGTTGCCAAGTACGAGGGAAGCGTCGCTTCCCAGGAGCTCCGTGCTCTGCTGATGAGCCTCTCTAGGCGTCCGAAATAGAGGTCGCGTAAAGCTTGTTGTCTCGCCGCTCGACCTCCACCCGGACCGGCTCGGCGCCCGCTCTATGCGAGCTCAGGTGGGCCAGCGGGAAGTCGTACGTGATCTCGCGGTCCACGTAGATCCTGTACGTCTCTTCGCCGTCTCTGATCACGAAGCTCTCGACCGCGCCGAAACCTTGCCCGGCATCGATAGACGTCACCACGCCGGTGATTGGACGTTGAGTAGCGCGCCCATCCGACCGAGAACTGCAGCCTGACAGAACGGACAGAAGCACCATCGCAGCGAAACGCCGGAAAGCGATTCGGTGTGGAAGTGGATCGCGGCCGATCCGGGCGCTGGGGGGAGACGGCTCTGGCGGCCAGCTTTGCCTCGGCGTCGAGGGAAGGGCCTCGAGCCCGACGAGGCAGGCGCTACGGCGGCGATGGTCGCACAAATGAGTGATTTCGATCCTCGTCGAGCCCTCCCCAGGCGAGGGAAAGCACCTACCTATACCCGCGTACCAGGCAATAATCCCTTTATTTCTTGACAGCCCCATCTTTACCAACCCATACTTTCACGCTTAGGCAAAGCGGGCTAGGTGGGGAGGCAATCCGTGCGGTTACTTCGACACGCCGCGAACAAGCGCGCGCTGCGAGCGATGGACGAGCGCTTGGCCCTCGTTCAAGCGGGGCTGACCCGGCGGGACCTCATGAAGATGGGGCTGATGACCGGCACCGGGGCGCTCGTGGGCTTCCGAGGCGGGACCGCCCTCGCCTCCCACAACGACGACCCCCAGGGGGGAATCTCCTCGCCACCGGTCACTCCGTTCGCCGAGCCGCTGACGATCCTGGCCGTCCTTCCCCAGCGCACTTTTTCGGAGCTCGTTCCCGCGCCCACCAACGATCCCAACAGGGTCATCAACCCGCTGACCGGCCTGCCGTTCGAGGGCCGCACCGAACGCCACCAGTCCCGGGAGCTGTTCCCACCGCAGGCGTTCTTCGTGACCCGCATGGCGGCAAACCCTAACGTGATCGTGCACCCGGACCTTCCGGCCCAGACGCTGTGGGGTTTCAACCTGGGCGGGGAAGACTTCAGCAGCGACCCGGCGCGGTCGCCCGGCCCGGTCATCGTGACCCGTTACGGGACCCCCGCACTCGTCCGGCGCTTCAACAACCTGCCTCCGGCGAACCAGAACGGCGGGTTCGGCGTCCCCGAGACCTCGACCCACCTGCACAACTTCCATTCCGCCCCCGACAGCGACGGCGGGCCGTGCGACCCGGTGCAGCAGCGCTTCTTCTTCCGGGGCCAGTACTACGACTACTTCTACAACATGCAGAACGCGGGCTGGGGCTCGACGCACCCCCCCGGCGGCAACGTCCAGGAGACGCTGGGGACGCTGTGGTACCACGACCACCGCGTGGACCACACCGCCGAGAACGTCTACAAGGGGATGGCCGGCTTCCACCTCGCCTTCAACGCGTTCGACACCGGCAACGAGAGCACCGGGTTCCGCCTTCCCAGCTTCCCTGAGTTCGACATCCCGCTGATCCTCAACGACAAGCTCTTTCACCCCACTACGGGCCTGCTGGCCTTCGACACCTTCAGATTCGACGGCCTGCTCGGCGACAGGTTCATGGTGAACGGCAAGATCCAGCCCTTCTTCGAGGCGAAGAAGCGCCGCTACCGGTTCCGCGTGCTCAACGGCGGCCCGTCGCGCTTCCACCGGTTCTTCCTCACCAACCCCGACAACCTCACCCAGAAGATCCCGTTCTGGGTGATCTCCTCGGACGGCAACCTGCTCGGGCGGCCGATCGAGGTCACCAGCTACCCGGTGAGCGTCGCGGAGCGGGTGGACATCATCGTCGACTTCAAGAAGATCGCCGACCGCTTCGGTGCCTCCCGCGTACGCCTGGAGAACCGGCTCGAGCAGATCAACGGCCAGGGGCCGACCGGCAACATCCGGGCTGCCGGGCAGGGCGACCAGCTCATGGAGTTCCGGCTCACGGGCGGCGCGGTGACGGACGGCAGCTTCGACCCCGAGCCGGTGTCCTTCCCCCGTGTCCCCGCTGCGGCGAACGACGCGGTCTTTGCGCCGATCACCCTTCCGGACGTCAACCAGATGAAGAACGAGGTACGCATCACGCGCACCTTCGATTTCGAGCGCGACCGCGACGGCCAGTGGGTGATCAACGGCGAGCTCATGGACTGCACCCGCTCCCGTTTCACGGTGCAGAAGAACTCGACGGAGCGATGGATCCTCAAGAACCGTCAGGACGACTGGTCGCACCCGATCCACATCCACCTCGAGGAGTTCCGCATCATCAGCCGCGACGGCGGAGACTTCTCTTTCCGCACCAACAGCGACAGTGACTACGGCTCCAGGGAGTCCGGCAGCAGGAGCAGCGACGCCACCATCCAGCCCGGCAACATCGAGTTCGGGCGCAAGGACGTCTTGCGGCTGGGCGAGGAGGAAGTCGAGATCATCATGCGGTTCCGTGACTTCACCGGCGTCTACCCGATGCACTGCCACAACACCATCCACGAGGACCACCAGATGATGCTGCTGTGGAGGGTGGCGGACAAGGGCGACTTCAAGACCGAGCCGTAAGCAGCGGATCCCCAACAGCCGGGGCGAAACAACGCGGGCAAGACGACGACCGAGGGAGGAACGACGATGGACGAGGCCAAGGGCACCACCAGACGCAAGTTCGTCGCCACGTTGGGCACGCTGCCGGTGGCGGTCGGTGCGGGAGCGCTCGCCGCACGCACGCTCGGCGATTCTGAGACTGGCGTGCCGGCGCTATTCGAGCCGGCCAGCGCGAAGACGGCCCGCGGGCGCCTTCAGCAGGATCACCTCCCGAACGTCCCGCTGGTGACCCACCGAGGCAAGAGGGTCCGGTTCTACGACGACCTCGTGAAGGACAAGAAGGTCGTGATCACCTTCATCGACACCCGGACCAGAGCCGAGTCCGAGAAGGTCTCGGCCAACCTCGTGGCCCTGCAGCGGTTCTTCGGCAGTCGCGTCGGCAAGGACATCCACATGTACACGATCACTCGGAACCCCGAGCGCGATACGCCTGCCGTGCTCAAGAGGTGGGCCACCAAACACGGTGCTGGGCCGGGCTGGACGTTCCTGACCGGCAAGCCAGCCGACGTCGAGAAGCTCCGCCACAGCCTCGGCTTCGCGTCCAACAATGCTGCCGAGGACGCCGATCCCCGGTTCGCCATCGGCATTCTTCGGCACGGCGTCGAGTCGGAGATGCGCTGGGCTCACTGCCAGTCGCAGGCACCGACGCGAGTGCTCGCGCACTCCATGCTGCTGGACTTCGGGACCGACCCGGCCGATTCCAACCCGCCCCCCCTCTGGAATTGTAAGCAGCTTGTCGCGGGTCTCCCTTAGAGACGCGGTATTGCCGGGCGGGGTCGACCATCCGAGGGCTATCCCCGCCGTCGATCCAGCGCGAGTTCCACTGCTTGATGGAGGTGGGTCGACCACGCCCGGAACTGAGTACGGCGTGGGCGTTCCTTGGGCCCTAGACCGGCACCGAGGAGAGTGAGTGGGCGCTACTGGACCGTGATCTCACCGCACATCCCTACGCAGACTCTCCCGTACCCGGCGACGTCGACGATGTCGGCGTGGAAGGTGATGTCGCACCAGTACTTGTAGACGCCCGGCTTCCTGAGCTTCAGCGTGGCGGAGGCTCCGGGATCCAGGTGCTGATGCTTGCCGCCGGGACCGTCCCAGAACGTGACGTGATGCGTGGCCTTCGTCGGGTTCTCCCAAGTGACCTCGCCGCGCCGGCGGATCGTCCCTTCGGCGGGGTCCCACACCCAGGTGAAGGGAAGGTCCCCTCCTGCGGCGACCACCGTGACGGACGAGGCCGCGCGCGGCCCCGCGGCGGCGGACGGAGGGGTCGAGACGGCGGCGAATAGCGACCCGGCGGCGGCAAGGATCGCCACGGCGGCGCTCGAAGGTCGACCCAGTATTCGTCGCCGCATGCTGGATGATTCTCGGTGCGGCTCGGCGTTTCCTGCTGGCAGCGCCCCCGGCGGACCTTGCTTAAGATCGGGACGTCTTACGCGTCCCACCAAAGGAATGGTCATGCACGTCAGGATCAGCACGATCCAGGCGGACCCAAGCAGGATCGAATCGGACCCGACGTCGTAGCCGAGTTTGGTTGCGCAACCTTCGGGACTGTTTCCGCTCGCGTTCGACGACGCAACGCAGCGCGGTCATAACGGACGGTCGCCAAGACGAATGGCCTGGTCAGACGCCTAGACGACCGCTCTCGAAGAGCGCACCAGCCTTCAAAAACCCGTCCGGCTCGAGTCCCTCTCACCCGCCCGCTATGTAGGAGTAACTGACCTAACATCCTGATGCCTGTGCCTAGGGATCGCGGTTTAGGCGCTCGGCGCGTGTGGGGATCCTGGGGGCCGCGTGAGACCTCGGCCGTCGAACCGTCCGGGCCGGCTTTGCCGAGGCGCCGTTCCTCATGTCGCGGACGGCACGGCTTCGCATCCGCACCGGGCGTGATCGGCCCGAGGAGAAAATCTCGACCGAGCACGTCCTTGAGGACCGCGCGAGGACCGCGGACGATGACAATTGACGGCAATCGAGCGCAACGTCAAGAGACATAGAAATGACCCGTCTACCTGCGGGAACACGAAGAAGCTCTGGTAGGGCGGTCCGCCTGATCTGCCTTCACACGGCAGAGCTCTATTTCACCGTCGCGTGGCCGTCCTCGTCGGGCTTCCCCGAGGAGAGGCGGGCCTCGTTCGCGGATTCCGCCGAGCCGACCGACCAGGGCGACGAGCTCCTGTCGAGGCGTTCGGGATGCACCATTTATGGCTAGGGTGAACGAATGTTTCCAACCGCCAGAGACCGCAAGGACGAGATCCGAGTTGTAGCTGCGCTTCTCGTCTTGTTCCCTGGCGGCTTCTTATTGGAGGGCTGGGGTTCCGGATGGTTAAGCGTCCCGGCGTTCGTGGTCGTGTTGTGGTGGCCGAGTATCACCAAATGGGTGCAACGGAAGGAGTAGCGACGTCTTGCCGCCCCATAAGGTGCAGTCCCTGGAGAAGCCTGGCAGCGACGGAAATCCCCCGCGTTCGGGCCGACCCGCGATTAGCTTGGACGGTGACGACGAGAGGTAGTCCTGCGCCGACAGCCCGCCCGAACCGAAGGTTCGGAACGTGCGGGCTCTGCGGCCTAACGGGACAGTTGACGAAGACTCACGTACCTGCCCGATGTGCCGGGAACCGTGGGCGGGTCAGACGCTTCTCGGTCATGTCCGACTCTGACCAAGTCGCGAGGAACTCTCGCAAAGACATCGGGGGCCTGCACTTCTACGGATTGTGCGGGTCTTGCAACGGTGTGATCCAGAATCGGTGGGAGAGCGCGTATTGCTCGTTCGCACGGCAGTTGTGGCCGCTGGCGACCCACGCACGGGTTCATCTCCCACGTCGCATCAGGATGCCCGATGTCGATATCGCTCCCGGCGCGATCGCGCGCTCGGGGTTGGTTGGCTGCTTCGCTTTGGACTCGAATCTGCGCAACCTCTATCCAGGGGTGGCTCGAGCACTCATCGACGACGCCGATGCGATCGAGCTCCCCGCGCCGATGGATCTCTATCTCGCTGTCACCCAGGGGCCGTCCGCGCGGGTGACGGGATCGATCGCGGGCTTCCACCTCCTCGGGCCGGAAATTGACGGTCGGAGGGTCGGCATCATGACAATGGCGCAGATTTACTTCCCACCACTTGCGTGGCAACTCGCGGACACCCCCACGTCCCCTCTATTGACGATCGAGGGATGGCATGGCGTGACAGAGTGGCTAAGGTTGCCACCAACGAAGAGCCTTCCGCTGAGGCAATTCATTAGGGATCTCCCGCTCGTCTTGGACCCTAGGCAGACCCCCCGAGGACTGTCGGACTGGGTCGAACTCCACGGCGAGGAGACGACGTTCGTCGTGGAAGGAGAGAACGCTCTTCGCTCCTCCTGGGAGTGACGTCAATTCGACGCGAGGTCCGAACACTGGGCAGGGGGGCGTCTAGGAACATTCGCTAACTCTTGGGCAAGTTGGACCGTTGTCATGAATCGCCCATGTGATTCGCGCTTTCCTCATGACGGTAGCTTCACCTGGATCATCGTCCGCAACGAGCTGTCGACGTTCTCTTAAATCCAACCCGCGGCAGCACAGGCAATCGCCAAGTAGCCACTGGCAGGTCCGCCCTACTGCGGCGCCCGATGCGACACTGATTGAGTGCCAAGGAAACGAAGGGCTGAAGTTCCCGAACCCATCGATGAGGGCGTACTCACCATCTACACAGACGGCTCAATGAAGCCGTCACCTCGTCGAGGTGGGATAGGTATCCGGTTCGTGTGGCTCGATGCCAACGGCGAAGAGAACGTTTGGGATCACTCGCTTCCCGCGACGTTGAACGCGACGAACAACCAGATGGAGATTGAGGCGGCGACTGAGGCGCTAAAGCGCGTGACGAGTAGGTACGCAGCTTTCGACTTGTCGGAGTTTCGAAGGATTGTGGTACGGACGGACGCTCTGTACGTTCGCGATCATGTCGGCATCGCGATAGCCATTTGGTCGAAGAGACAGTGGACCAAGCGCGAGGGAGCCGAGGTAATCAACATCCGCGAGTGGAAGGAACTGCTGACCGCGATGCGCTACCTCGATCGGACGCATCATCTGCGTGTTGAATTCGAGTACCAGCCAGGCAAGACGGGCCCCCACTCGAGAGCTGTTGATGAGCTTGCAAAGCAATCGGCTGACAGTCCGCCGACTCGCTTGCCCAAAGGCGGGACCGTGCGCAGACGAACCAGTCCGTTGTCGGTCGACAAGGGGAGCGTGCGGATGGAAGGCCAGGTCTTCGATATCAGAATCATTCAGGGTCAGGCTCTCCCTCCTCCACATCGGGGAACCTCGCGATACAAGTATGAAGTCGTTGACGAGGGGAGCGCGTTCTACAACCTCGTCGATTGGATTACGTCGACCGACACTCTCGAACGAGGCCACACATATCGCGTGAGCGTGAACCAGGATCAGGGCAACCCACGCATCGTCGAGGTTCTCGAAGAGATCGAGGAGGACCTGAGTCCTTACTTCACAGCGCTCAAGAATCTGCCTCAACCTGCGACGGCCAGACAAGTCTCCGAAGAGATGGTCCGGATGGGTTTCGAAGTATCACCTGAGCACGTGAAGCGCCGCCTTGACCGTCTCTACGTCGAACAGGAGACGGTGTCGAGATCGAGATCAAGCCTGGCGGGACGGCCCTTCGTTTACGAGGCCGTGGAGTGAAGGGCCGCTGCCTACATCGGTGAGGTTGCCGATTGGCCAATTCCAGGACCGCGAGAGGACCGCGGACGAAGGCAATCCTCCGCAACCGACGGCAACGTCGTGTGACGGCGAAT